>OGEI01000416.1_pt1 | contig 27792 bp, 20 predicted proteins | sample 1570631 | NCBI WGS metagenome assembly OGEI01 (sample SAMEA2582139, study PRJEB24529) | metagenome | biome: Human gut stool | place: China | collected 2011
ACCGAGATCTACACTCTTTCCCTACACGACGCTCTTCCGATCTTGAATACTCTGTCCGTACGGCTGCCTGATCTTCACTTCCGGCTTCTGCAATAAATGTTTCAGGAAAGCTTGCTGCCTGGAACTGATCGAATCGAACTCATCCAGGTTGATCAACGCAAAACGCCCCAACGCCATTTCCGCTTCCCGCCGACTGCTGAAATCGAGACTTTCGGCATAATACTCCCGCAACTCCGGCGGTAGGAGCGATCGGCACCAGGTGGACTTGCCACATCCCTGCGGCCCCACGATAAGCGGAACTACACTGTTGGCATGCATCCTGTCCATCTGCCGCCATTGGGCAACCACTCCCAGGAACCAGATATAAAAACGGTCGCGCCACATCCCGTTTTCCACCAGTAACGAGTCGGCCAGGCTGCGTATCCGGTCTTTTCCGTCCCAGGCCGGCAGATTTCCGAGATAAGTATCCAGCGGATCATAAGAAGGCGTTGCCGTGGAAAAGATAAAACGTTTCACATCCCTGTCCCATAGCTCGATCCCCTCTTTCTGTGCCTCTATGCTGATCGTGTTGATCACCTCGTCCGTCACCGGGCGGAAACGGAAGCAAAAGGAGCACTGCTCCCGGTATTCCATATCACCTCTCAGTTTGTTACGCCGGAATTCATAGCGGCGCGACATAAAATCATCCAGCTGCGCCATCAATACCTGTCCGGACGAAAGCTCCGGCTTGCCGCCGAAATTCTTCTCCACCAGGTAACAGGTATGTATCGTTTCCCGCAGTTCCGGCTCGAACTTGCGGAAACCCGTATGTAGCAATGTCCAGCGTACGGCATCCTCTTCCGGTACCTCGTTACGGAAACAATGTTCGGCCAGGTTCACCAGAAACGCCTGCTTATCGGCTTCCGCTTGGGGAACCGGCGTCGTTGCCAGTGTCTTTTTCAGTGCTACGTTATACAATCGGGCGATGACCTGGTAACGTTCGTAACCCGGCATCAGGTGGAGAAGCGGCTCTTTCTTTTCTTTCGTCCTGTTTTCTGCCTGAATTTCATCCGGTTCCTGTTGCGGTTGGGGCATACGGATCGCGATCGCGTCGGGATTATAATAAAGTCCGGGATCGAACGTGTAACGAACCCCTTTCGACGGCGAAGCACTGGTCGGCGTGACCGGCTGCTGTAATTGTTCCCCGTAGAAGATGACCGCCCGGCGATAGGCATGCGCGTGAAACAGCCTGATCTGCCGTTCTTCGTCCGGCAATGAACCGTCCGGTAGCGTAAAGTGCGTCAGTATCTTTACGCTTCTACCGCTCGAACCGACAAAGGCCGCCAAAGTTTGGAGAATTTCCGCCGCTTTTCCCCGAATTTTCTCCGCTTCGGAGCGGTTGGCAAGCCGATTGATTTCTACCAGGATGATACCGGTATACCGCTTTAGGACGGGGCTGCCCGACGACCGGCTGTAAACTCCGCTGAAAACAGTCACCGGTAACTTCTCCACTTCGGCCGGCCGGCTCTCCGGCATGCAATAATCCAGCATTTCGCGAAATGCCGTTACCGGAATTTGTTTTTGCGCTGTCCGCATCTCTTCCAGTAAGGTTGCCAACGCAATCTTTTTCATCTTTTTGTTCGTGCTATTGTAAATAGTTGCTTCCATATTGATTGATTTTTGATGTTTCTGTCAGCAAATATACAACCGTGATATCCGGTTTAAAGAACACTCCGACCGATAGTTATCCGGTTTTTGCTCTGTCCGCTACTAATAAATAAGTCGTTGTATCTTATGGTTTTGTTCGTTATATTTTATATCTTAGATGCCGACTTCTTATTCTTCCGCCAATTGTAATAAGATCTTTTGCCAGCTGTCGAATAATCTTTCGGCAATAGGCAAACAATCTTTCGACAATTGTCAAAAGATTACTAAGTAGGGACAAAAACAATAAGCACTAGTATATTAACCTATAATTGAATACTATATGGAAGCTAATTACAGAATGGAGCGAAACCCCAACCCCAAAGGCGAGAACGATGAGATGCCGTTGCATCCCCGTCTGATTCCTCATAATACATACAATATTAGAGAGTTGATGCGATACGGCAAAGAGCGGTCTACTTACTCGGAGGCCGATATTGCGGGTGCACTTCGACTGATAACGGATCTGGTGGCGGAAAATCTGCGTTCGGGAAATAATGTCGAGATCGAAGGGCTGGGCTTTTTCAGCGTCTCGCTTCAGTCGCGCCCGGTGATGGACAAGAAGGAGTTGCGAAGCGAGTCGGTGCATTTCAAGAACGTAAACTTCAGGTGCAGCCAGACGTTGAAAGACAGGCTGAAGACAATGCCGCTTACCCGTTTGAAAGAAGAAAAGTTGCGTACTTTCAACGACGATGAGAAATACCGCCGGTTGCAATGGTATATGGATCGCCACCCGTATATCACCGTTATGAAATATCGCGGATTGAACGGCTGCTCGGATTATGCGGCACGGAAAGACCTGGCCGGGTTTGTAGAGAATGGCACGCTCGAGGAGACCGGCACCCGCCATATAGCGATCTATACCCGCCCTGCCGGGAACGACGAACCGGAGCCGGGTAGCCTGATCATCGACTCGAATATCACCACGGATTAGTCTTTTCGATGAAGGCGGAATGAAGGCCGGTATGAATGCGGTCATGGAGTGCGTTCATATTGCAAATTGCTTTGTATTAGTTGAATATGAGGCATATGAAGGCATGAACGCACTTTTCTTGGAAAAGCGATTATGTACCTGAGTTCTTGCAGAACTTAGCTATTCCGGTATTCCTGCGGCCCCATGCCGACATGTCGTTTAAAGTATTTGCCGAAGAAAGACATATTGGTGAAGTTGAGCGAATAGGCGATGTTTTGTACCGAAACATCCGTCGATTTCAATTGCGCCTTTGCATCCATAATGACCATCGACGCAATGATATCCATACATGTTTTCCCTGTGACCTGCCGTATCGTGGTGCTCAGATGTGCCTGTGTAATACCCAGTTTATCGGCATAGAAGGCCACATTCCGTTCCTGGCTGTAATATTGCATGACCAACTGTGTGAAGTCGTGCGCAATCTTTTCGCTTTTGCCCTGTACGGTTTTTATCGTCCGGATGTCTTTGTACAATTCCCCCAGTCCGTAAACCAGTGTGAAAAGTATGTGTTTGATTACCTCTTTACTTATTTTCCCGTAAAAGGTAAGGTACGTTTTAGCAAGCAAGGCCAGATGATCCTGTATGATGGCGGCGACTTCCGCTTTCAGCGGGACGACAGGCGTGGCCTTTATTGTATAGAAGATATCGAGCGTCGGCTTGATCACGTTTGCTTCCGTGATAAACTGCGAGGAATATCCCAGGAAAAAGATCTTCAGATCGCCTTCTACCTTGTGTATCTGAAGGATACTGCCGGGGATGATTGTCACGAAATCGTTCTCTTTTACCTTATATTGGGTCATATCGATCGAAGCCTCGATCTCTCCCCCCATGCAAAGCACGAAGATACCGGCCTTCAGTCGGCAGGGAAAATTGGTGTACATATTCAGTATTTCCCGGCTGATATCCATCCTTCCGGCTCGTTCTTCGGGCATGACCAGTTTGGGTAGCTCCTTGGGTATATTTGCGTTCATTTGCTTGCTTGTTTACTGGATGCAAATGTATTTATTATTTTTCAAAGGATGTCGTCTTTTTCTTATAAATAGAACACCGGATTTATCCTTTCCGGTGCTATATCGCATATAATAAAGTGAGTTAGTTAATATGTTTTAAGGCATATCTAATAAAAAGGACAGTAAATCGCATAAATAGACCTTGTGGGATTTTATAATTCAAGGTTACTTTGCACCCGATAAAAAGTGCATATCACATTAGTATATAATATTAAGGTTAGACAATAACCGCAAAAATAGGTAGATGAGGGAAATGGAAATGACGAAAAGACATAGTTCTGCAAGAACTGTGGTATTATTTGCATGTATTTCTGTATTAATAATAGGTTTGTTTGCTTGTGATGACCGGAAAGACGGTTCTTCCGCCCATTCGGGAAAACTCCGTTTAAGTTTGACTGCTGATACAACCTCTCTGAAGAAAGGAGTGAACTCGAATCTGACGAAAGCTGTTTCGGATGAGTTCGAGAAATTCCTGACCGTAGAGGATTACCAGATCCGTATCGTCACAGATAAAGATACAGTAAAATCTTACGACCGCTTCGACAAAATGCCTTCCGAGATCGAACTCCCCGAAGGTGCCTACACAATAGTTGCATCCAAAGGCAACGACCTTCCTGCTGCATTTGAAAATCCTTATTTTGAGGGGAGTACGGCATTTACCATTAAGGAAGGAATGAGCACTCCGCTGGATATGACTTGTACGCTGGGGAATGTGCGGATTACTGCCGAATATACGGATGATTTCAAAGAAGCATATTCCGATTATACGGCTCTGTTAAGTTCCACCTTTGCCACTACCGAATTTGAAATTGCCAAAGGAGAAACGCGGCCGGCTTATATGCAGGTGGCCAAAGAGGGAACAGACGTGGCGATCGGTATCCGTTTAAAGAAGATAAACGCAGAAGAAGAAAAAACATATTACGTGCCGACTGCTTTAAAACTGGAACGCCGCCAGAATGTCCGCTTGGTGTTCAAGACGGATGGCGAGGCGTTGGATGGGATCGGGCTGGATATCGTATTGGATGATACGATGGAAGAGGTGGCGCTGACAACGAAGATTCCTGATTTTATGTGGCAACAGGTGTCAAAACCGACGTTGAGTGCGGCAGGATTTGAAAACGGAGCTTCGATAGAGATAAAAACATCTGTTTTCGATGATGAGCTGCAAGTAGGATTTAATATTCCGGGTGGAGTGAAGTCTTTCTCTGTAAAACGTTGGATAGGTGACGAAGAGGAGGAAGATGCTGAGAGCCTTGATCTGGTCACACAAGCGGACGAGGCATTGAAACAAGGATATTGTTGGATGGTCGGAGAGACTGAAAACGGCAGTTTGTCTAATGCCCGGGCGGGATATATCAGTTTGTTGAAAGCGATCCGGAGTTTACAAGCGGATCCGGATAATCCTGTGACTTATCATTTCGTTTTTCAGGCTGTCGATGCGACCGGTAAGGCATACGAAAGCAATACGATTCGTCTGACTGTGGTCGTTCAACCGGCCGGCGCTCCCTTTATTGACGAGCAGGCATTGGCTTTGCCATCCGAAGCGGTGGAAGGGGATGAATTGGTTGATGTGCTGCAAGCCTCTTTAATAGCAGAAGGATTGATCGATGAAGAGCATACGACCTTGACGTTGACAAGTTCAGCCGGATTGAATGAGGTATTCCGCTTGACAAACGATGATGAACGGAAGAAGTTGTATGAAGGGTATGGCATAGGCGTGGAGAAAATTGCCGATTCCCGATTGGAACTGTATGTTTTCAAGTCGTTTACGACATTCTTGACTGCACCGAAAGAGGGAGGAAGTACTACTTATTCGTTGAAACTGCATCTGCAAGATAAAAACGGAAAGACGGACGAGGTGACGAAAGAGATTGTGGTGAAAGCTCCGAATTTTGAATTGGTAACAGGTAATGGGGATGCTTTTGCTAAACGAATCGTCTTGCGTACGAATTTCTTGGGTAACGAAAATAAGAATAAGTTGACTTATCAATATTTGAATGGAAGTGATTGGACGGATCTTCCGAACCAATCGTTGAAGAAGGATGCTTCCGGCACCCAGTGGGTAGATACTTTGCGTAATTTGACGCCGAAAACGAAATATTCTGTTCGTGCGATATACAACAGGGGGAAAGTTTATGAACGTATCAGCAAAGAGGTAACGGTTGAGACTGAGACGACCGGCACGATTCCGAATGGAGGGTTCGAAGGAAGTTGGTACTCACGAACTATTTCGAAAATGCTTAATGGTGCAAATATAATAGCATCTAGGGTCTCATTAACTGCGAATGATCCGGAGTCGTGGGCAACAGTCAATGTCAAAACTTTTGCAGAGGAGAGCAATGTTAATTCTACTTACAACAGAGTCCCTTCGACTATGAAATATGCCGAAGGATATAGTGGTACTGCTGTTCGATTACGGACGGTGGGATGGGATAATGGAGCTGGCAACACAGTCTCTATTTGTCGTCATGCAGCGGCAGGTAAATTATTCTTAGGTTCTTATGCTTATGATCATAATGCAAATACAGATACTTATGATTATGGTATATCATTTAATTCTCGACCATCTTATGTGAAAGCCTATTATAAATACACACCGGTCAAAGGTGATTCTTTTAAGGCTTGGGCTGTGGTGTTGAATAGGGAAGGTGAAAGGGAGTCTGTTCTTGGTATGGGTGAATTGGTGAAAGGTGAGTCTGTTACCGACTGGGAAGAGATGTGTTTCAAAATCAATTATACAAATTATGAAAAGAAAGCGACTCATATTTATGTCGTCTTTTCTTCTTCTTCCAAATGTTCAGAAAGAGAGGATGTAGAAACTGATAATTTGAAACCGTATCTGAATTTAGGTACGGAGGTGGATGGATATACCCACCATGAAGGTAGTAACCTTTATATTGACAACGTCGAATTAATATACGAATAAGAAAAGATGAAAAGAAATATACTATACTGTTGTCTGTGTGCCGTATTGCTGGGTTTGTCGGCTTGCGGTGACGAGCCGGAAAACAAGGTGACTGGCTTTGAGGAAGGAACGGGTGGTCTGCGACTGATGGCGGGTTATTCTACTGAAATAAAGGTTCCGGTCATTACCCGGAGTGCGGATTTCAGTGGTTTGGCAGTTAAAGACCTACATATAGTGATTACTGATAACAAGGACAATTCCGTGAAGCTGGATAAGGTGTACGGTGATTTGTTGAATGAAGAAGAGGGGGGATTACCTATTGTTCTTCCATTGGGAGAATATACAGTTAAAGCCTGTACGACAACAGATACAGCCGAGGGTGTGACGGAAATACCCTATTTTATGGCTGAGAATGATAAAGTAAGGGTAGAAGAAAAACAAATATCCAATGTCTCTCTTCGTTGTACATTTGAGAGTATAGGTGTGGAACTAGCCGTTTCCGACCAGTTCAAGCAGTTGATGGAAGAACAACCGAATAACTATTCTTACCAGGTAACAGTCTCCAATGGAATCGTTTCCAGAGAGTTTACTCCGGATAAAATGACGGCTGTCTATTTTCTGGACGCTTGTAAAGCTTTGGTTGTAAAGGTGAAAGTTAGGCTAGGTGCTTCCAATAGCTGGTATCCGGAACGAACCTATTACGTAAAAAACAGTTTGAATACGCCTGCCACCTCCCCGCAATTGGGAGAGTATTATGTTATACACCTGGATGCAGGGGCTGAACAGGAAGAAGCTTTGTCATTGAAATCGGTAACACAGGAGATAAAAGAATAAACAGATGAAGTACGTACGAATATATTGTAGTCTTTTATTATTTCTTTCTTTCTTGTTTTCTTGCGAGATGAAGAAAGATCTGTTTGGTGAAAAAGACGGGCAAACGGGAGATGGCGTGTCGATAGAGAATGTCGGTTTGCTTGATTTGGAAGTAAGTGCAGAAAAAGAGATTCCGGTACCGGGAACTAAAGGGGATGCTGATGAAACATTGAACTCGGATGAGTTTGGCGTTTCCATTTTAGATAGTTTAGGGCAAGTAGTAAAGGCATACGCCTCGTATGCCGAGCTGAAAGAAGCAGGCGAATTGTTGTTGCCTCCCGGGCTTTATCATGTGGTGGCTAGTCTGGGGGATGATGTGAATGCCGGATTCAACCGACCCTATTATGCAGGTGATACCACTTGTGTGGTCTCGGCTAAAGAGGTGGCAAAAGTGGTAACGAACTGTCGGTTACAAAATAAAAAAATACAGTTTGGCTTTTCTGATAAATTCCAGCAGGAGTTTTTAGGGGATTATACGATCGTGGCAGACAATGGCTTAGGAGTGTTGACTATTCCGGCGGAAGAGAAGCGGATTGCTTATCTGAAAAACAGCGGAACTTTACGCTTTACAGTATATGCCACGACAAAAGAAAATAAGGCTTGTACCTATTCGGTAGACCTATCCAAAGAAGAGACTGTGTTGGAACATAATAATGTATATATAGAATTGGGCACCGAGCCGATGAAACCCGAAACCCCTGATACACCGGGTGGAGGTGGTGATGGTGAGGGAGAAGAACCCGAACTGCCGGAGGATCCGGAAGAACCGGGCGATTCGTCACAAACGGTAGCTCGCCCCTTGTTGAAAGTGGATATATCTTTGGTGGAAAAGGACTATGTGATTGAAGTACCCTCTGTCTTTGAAGAGTCGGGAAAACCGGATACACCGGGAGGAGGCACGGATACGCCCGGAGGTGGAGACGGACCGGGAGGGGATACGCAACAGAAGATTGGTATAACCGGAACGATCGATGGCAAGTCGTTTAATGTCAATCAAGCACAGACAATTACTTCTGCTACTAAAAGTGTGGTGATTAACTTGTATTTACCGACAGGCTTGTCTCAGTTGGGTGTGGATGTGGCGATCGGAGCAGATATCAATTTGTCACTTGACTTGCTAAATAAGTCTTCAGTAGATGAAGTGAATGCTATTCTGGCTAACTTAGGTAAGAAATTAGTAGTCCCATCCAAAGGGGATAAAGGAAACCTGAAGTTTGATATATCGGGCTTCTTGGGACTGATGGATACGAATAACTCGTTTAAGATTTCTTTGGGAGACAAGAATGGGGAGACGACGAGTGCAACTATAAAGTTGAATAAGAAATAAGCGATGAACATGGACTATAAAAAGATAATAGGATACACTCTTTGCCTCTTGATGGCTTTTTGTCTTTCCTGGAAAGACGAGACAGAGGGAATACCGACAGGCATGCTTTATTTGAATGTGGAGGAGGATGCTTCTTTGCAAACCCGGGCTACGTCGGAGGTGACGTATGAGTCGCTTCGGGTAGCTATTATCAAAGGGGAGGAAGATACGCTGAAAGTCTACAACGATTACCTGGAGGAGGTAAAAGGCGAACGGTTGATATTGCCGATCGGGACATATACGGTTGCCGTTACTTCCAACCATGATGGGACAGTCAATTGTAATCTCACCTAACTGCACATCGTGATAGCGCGGCAGCAAATCCAACCATGATGGGACAGCGGCATGGGAATCTCCTTTCTATCAAGGACAGGAAACGGTGGAAGTGAAACAAGGCGAGATAACGAATGCAAAGGTGACTTGTACCATTCACAATACAAAAGTATCGGTAGATGCTTCACAGTTGAAAGATTATTTTACCGATTATCAAACGGAAGTGAGTAATTCTTCCGGCTCTTTGATCTATACCCGTGACGAATATCGTGCCGGATATTTTGCTCCGGAAAAGTTGGCGGTCAAGCTCAAGCTGGTGAACCGGGATGGTAACGAATTTGTCATTAAACGGGTCTATCCGAATATCGAGCCGAAATATCATTATACTTTTAAGTTTGAAATAGATAACCAGGGACCGGGTGATACGAATGCCGGTATCGATTTCGATATCACTATTGATGAGGAACATAAAGAAATAACCTGTCCGATCTTTATCCGTAAAGAGGATTTGACACAAAAGGGAGAGCCTTCTTTGCTTCTTCGCGGTTTTAAGGATGAAGGTATATTCCAGCAACCGGAGATAGTGGACGGGGTAGAACCTCCGGCAGCCGGAACTGTTGGCTTGGTTTATCGTATCGGTAAAAAGAATAGTGTACAGTCGTTTAAGGTGACAACCAACTCCCCGGTATTTTCGGCAGCCGGATTAGCGGAGTTTGAGATGACCGATGAAACGGTTGCAATGCAGGCTGCTCGGTTGGGATTTCCGCGTTTGCCGGGGGTAGCGGGTAAAGAAGAAGAACTTTATCTCAACTATGAGTTGGATCTTTCGGGGATATTGCCTTATTTGAAGACGGTAGACCGCAAACCGACAGTGCATGCTTTCACGGTTACGTTGCTTGACAATATCAATCAGGAAACATCCATTGATTTCTCTTTCAAGATAATGCCGGATGTGGATGCTTATGTGGAAGAGCCTGTAAAATGGACGCACTTCGCTGTATTGAAAGGTGTCTGTCTGGACGAATCCAGCTATTTCATGTTGAAAGCGGCAGAGGGAGAACCGAAGAAGGTAGATGTTGTCCAGCGAGATGCGGAAGGAAATCTGTCGGCTTTGGTGGTTGGATTGACACCGGGTACAGACTATTCGTATTGGATTGAATCGGCGGATAATAGTGCGATGAAATGCGAACCGACAGGCTTTAGCTTAGCTAAACCATTGGAGGTGCCGGGATTGAATATGGACGATTGGGGAACACGGAGCGGACAGGGAGCTATCGGAGGAAATGTCTCTTATCCTTGCTTAAATGGAGTGAATAGTTCCGGAGGTGTGTACTGGGAATCCGGAAACCGGGGTGCTGCATCCGGGGGGGAAGTCCTGCTGCAGGGAGAAAGCACGGATGTCAAACAGGGGAAAGCTGCCAAACTGACTTCTCGTTGGGCAGGGGCTATTGGTATCGGTGCGTTCTCTGCAGGTAGTCTATTTTCTGGTTCTGTGCAAGATGTATCTACGGCAGGGGCTAAGCTGAAGTACGGGCAACTGCATAATGGTTATCCGACAGCCTTACAGGGATGGTATAAATATCATCCGGGCAAGATCAATTGGGTGGATAATAAAGAGACATCGACAAACGAAACAGATGAAGCAATTATTTATGCGGCATTGACTACCAAACAATATATCTTGGAATCGTTGCGTACAAATATTGGTGGAGTTATAACTTTTGATCCTACCGATGGTGGCGTGATTGCTTATGGCGAGATGAGGACTCAGCAGGAAGTTACAACTTATGAACAGTTCAATATTCCGTTAGTCTATGCTCGATTGCCGAAAGCAGAGGAGAAAGTCTACCTTATTATTATGGCTGCATCAAGCAGTAAGGGAGAGTTTTTCAAAGGATCGACGGATAGTTGGTTGCTTTTGGATGAGTTCGAATTGCTTTACGACTACAATGATTCTGCTGTTCCAGCTTCGGTAGTTGGAAATATGGTTTCGGTAAATATAAACGACAAATAACGAATATGAAACAACTCTTATCTTTAACCGTTTTGTTGCTTCTCTGTTTTTCTTTTCCTGCGTTGGCCAAGAAGAACAAATACGACCGGGGCATTCTGATGAAAACCTTTATTCCGAAAGGGCAATGGATGGTCGGTACTACATTTTCCTATAGCGAACATGTGGATGAGAATTTTGAGTTTTTGTCTGTGTTGAAGGATATTAACAGCGAAGGGTATACCTTTAAGGTTACTCCGTTGGTAAGCTATTTTATCCGCGATAATATTAGTCTCGGTGGACGGTTTGCCTATTCGCGTTCGAATATGGATATAGGTAATATATCGTTGGAGCTGGGTGACGATCTGAGCTTTGCGGTCGAAAACTTCAAGTCTGTATCCAACACATATACGGTTGCTGCCTTTATCCGTACCTATCTGAATCTGGGAGACAGCAAGCGTTTCGGATTGTTTAATGAGGCACGTGTGTCGTATGGTTATTCGGAAAGCAATAGCAGCTCGGGTACGGGTATCGATCTTTCCGGTATGTATCAGTTGAAACACAACCTGAATATCGGTCTGGCTCCCGGGTTGACTGTCTTTATCAACGATTACGTGGCAGCCGAGGCTTCGGTCAATGTGGCGGGATTGAACTTTAACTGGTATGACCAGACGAAAGACCAGGTGTATAAAGGGAAACGTACGGCAAGTTCCGCTAATTTCAAGATCAATCTGTTGTCGATCGATTTAGGTATTGTCTTTTATTTGTAAAAACAGGGCATGAAAGGAAGAAATCATATATTGTGTTTTTTATTAAGTCTGTTGCTGGCAGGCTGTGTGAAAAACGATCTGCCTTATCCTACCATCAAAGGGGTTATCGAGGAGTTCGCCATCGAAGGGCAGACTTCGGCAAAGATCGATAAGGCTTCGGCTTCCGTCTCTGTGAAGGTGGCGGATACGTTAGACTTAAGAGACCTGAGGGTGGAAAAGCTGGTCGTTACTCCGGGCATGACCGTGCTGCCGGATTCTGTTGCCTGCAAAGACTTCCTGCATTTCCCGGATACCGGATTTGTGTCGGTAGACAGTTTGCCCGCAACGGTCAATACGCGGATGAACTTCAGGAATCCGGTTTCTTTTCTGCTTCGTTTGTATCAGGATTATCCCTGGAAAGTGACGGTGGAACATGACATACAGCGTAAAGTAACTGTTGCCAACCAGCTGGGGGCTTCCCTGATCGATGCTGATACGCATAATGTAATTATATATGTGGATTCAATGGCCCAGCCTTCTTTGCGTAAGGTGAAAATAGAGACTTTCCAGCTGGGTAGCAGCATTGCAAAAACGACACCCGAACCATCGGCGGTCACCGATTTCACCCGTCCTCGTGTATTTCAGGTATCGGCTTTCGGTGAAACGGAAGAATGGACCGTGAGTGTGGCGTATCCGCCTGCCGGCATGTCGTTTACCTCATTGTCCGCTTGGGCGAAACGGGCGGTAGTAACGGGCAAGACATTGACCGGACAGGTTTCGGCTCGCTATCGCGGTAAACCGCAGGCGGAGACAAAGGCCGATTCGGAAGAAGGTTGGGAAGAGGTGCTTTCCAGCGAAATAGAGATAGATGAAGAAGGAAACTTCACGTTGGTCTTTACGCACCTTAAACCAAGCATGGTGTATGAATATCAGTTAACGGTGGATGGTGTAGCCGAGGATATCAAAACATTTACGACGGAGGCTGTGGAGTTGGTGCCGAATCTCTCGTTGGACGATTGGTTCAAAGATGGCAAAAGCTGGTATGCTAATCTCGACCTGACAGCGGAAAACTATTTCTGGGATTCAGGCAACAAGGGCTCGAATGCGGTAGGTGAAGCCAATCCTACTTCTCCCGAAACAAGTGATGTCGTAAAAGGAAAAGCAGCCCGTCTGGAAAGTAAAACGGTGGCCGGTGTGTTTGCAGCCGGTAGCCTTTATTGCGGTACATTCGGCAAAGTGGAAGGGCTGAGCGGTGCTTCGCTGAACTTCGGCCGTCCGTATACCGGTCGTCCGTCAGCCTTGCGTGGCTACTATAAATACAATTCCGGCACGATCGATAAAGCGAAAGATCCCTATAAGGATTTGGAAGGTCGTAAAGACTCCTGTCATATTTATATGGCGTTGTTCTCCGATTGGACAGCTCCTTTTCCTGTCAATACGAATACAGGAACCTTTGTCGACCTGACCTGGAACAATGAAAGCCTGCTTGCCTTCGGCCAACTGGTTCAGGGCGAAACAGTCAAGGATTATACGCAGTTCCGTATCGACCTGCAATATCGCGACCAGACAACAAAGCCAACCTATATATTGATTGTAGCTTCCGCCAGCAAGTATGGCGATTACTTTACAGGCAGTACGAGCAGCGTGTTGTTGCTGGATGAGTTGGAGTTGGTGTTTGAATAGGATTCGAATGTGGAAGAAAACCTGCTTATCGAGTAAGGTCAAATCTACTCGATAAGTAGATGCTCGTCTACTTAGTAAGTAGTGGGGGGGTCTGCTTATTAAGTAGACGATGCTCTACTTAGTAAGTAGTTTTTGGCTTGCTTCAATACTTCATAGAGCGGTTGTTAAGAATGAAATAAGAAACCGGATAGAACCGGAGGCTTTAAACCTCGGTTTTGGACCGGCATAAAATAAAAACAGTTTAAGAATAAATAGAGTAGTATCGGAAGAACGTATGTTTTCTTCCGAAAGAAACTGGGTTTTCTCCCGAAAGAAACGGTGTTTTGCTGGGAGGAAAGGATATGAAGATGGAAAGGAAGAGATATATGAAATGGCTGGTTTTGCTGGTCGGGGTACTTTGCTCGGTCGGGGTGAAGGCGGTGGATGTGAATTCTGCAAATGCGTTAAAAGATGCATTGCAAGGAAAAGCTACAGTTAATGGAAATACGGTGACATTGACGGGTAATGTAAACATATCGGAGACGATTAAGATAAAAGGAGGAGATATTATTTTGAATTTAGCAAAGTATATCATCTCTATGGAGAAGACAAACTCAAAAGCAACTTGCATTCTGGTCGATGGAAATAATGCTCGTTTACTCATTAAAGGGGGTGGAAAAATATCCGTTACAACAAAATATAAATTTGGAGGTGGCTCAGGATATGATGCTGTCGCTTTAGAATTTAAATCGGGTTTTTTGCAGATTTTGGATTGTGATCTAGAAGCATCAACGCCATCTGTAGCAACTGCTTATACAATAAAATCTTCAACTTCTTTGGCATCTCTTATACCTTATGGAGCGTATGTGTCGAATCAAAACATATCGTACACGGATAGTAATTTGAGCGAGTATATGGCGTGGACTAAGGGCACTTATGCAACAAATATAAAATCATCCAACTACAAAGCTGTGTTTAATATAAATGGACAGCAATATTCAGCGATCTCTAATTACACTTTGGATGGAGGCTTTTCCTATCCCAACTATGAAGTAGGAAAAGGTTATGAATTTTCTAATTGGAGGACATCGACTAATAATGTCACATATGTGAATGATATTCCGGTCTTAACAAATCGGGTAGCTAGTGGTACAATCACATTTGATGCTACAACATTATTAATAGAATATAAGATTAGCTATGATTTAAATGGCGGAGATACGAATCCCAATACGATTGAATACTATACAATAAAGGAAAATGAAGGAAAACCAATTACTTTGCAGGCTCCAACCAGACGGGGATATGATTTTACTAGCTGGCGACATAATGATGCGATTGTAAGGACAATTAACTATGACGATGTTGAGGCACAATCGGTAGATAAGGTATATACCTTAACAGCACAATGGGAAAAACATATATATAATGTAACATTTGATGTAAATGTAAATGGTGTAAAACAAGGAACATTCACAATTGATGATAATCATTTCTCTGAACCTGATGCCGATCAGATTCCTGAAGGGAAGGTCTTTGATGGTTGGTACATAAAAGGAACAAATACAAAAGTAGAGTTCCCTTTGGTTGAACTGAAAGATTTGCAGCTTGAAGCCCATTGGAAAGACAAAACCTATTATGCCTCTTTCTATGACGGAAATACAGAAGTGAATAAAGAACCTTTTACCGTTACAACTGGATTAGCTTCATTTGAGAATCCGGACTTCAAAGATGGATACATCTTTGAATATTGGATGGATGTCCCGGAAAATGGGAAAAAGGTTATATCTATTCCTACGAACGTTTCTGGAGATAAGGTCTTTTATGCTAAATGGACTCCTATCGAATATACATTGACGTATGATCTGAAGGGTGGTTCTTATGCCGGTGATAAAACGATTACTTATACATATAATGAGAGAGCTATACTATTAACCGGTGATGTGGTATCTCGTACTGGTTATAAACTTAAAGGATGGAAATTGGGGGATAAGCAGGTTACAGAAGTTCCGGTATCTGACGGTACGGTGAGTGATGGAGGACGAAAAATGTCTTTTACAATCACTGCCGACTGGGAGTTGATCAATTATGATATTGTATTTATTGAAAATGGTGGCACACCTGTTGACGATCGTAAATATAATGTGAAAGAAGGAGTTTCAGAAAAGGATATGCCTAAAACGGAGCGTGCCGGTTATAAATTCTTAGGTTGGTATAATGATCAGGATAAAGTAGTGACATCGATTGCTCCGGGTAGCGAAAAATTAACATTAACGGCCAAATGGGAGTTGATTGTATATAATATAACATATAATTTGTTTGGCGGTACGAATCCGGATGATGCCCCTACAACGTATACCTATGAAACGGAGGCGATTAAATTGCCTGATCCAACAAAGGAACATTACACTTTTGGAGGATGGTTTACTGAAGAGGAATTAGAGAATGCGGTTGAAGTTATAGCAACGACTTCCACGGGCAATAAAGTGTTTTATGCGAAATGGTCTCCTAAGACATATATTTTGACATTTGATCCATGCGGAGGACGTATTAGCCAAACAACGCAGCAATATGTATATGGCGAAGTAACGGAATTTGCCCGTAAACCATACAGGGATTACTATGGTTTTGCTGGTTGGTATTATGATAAAGCTTATACACAACCTTTTGGAGGTAAGATTGCAGCCGATAAAAGTGGCGATCATACATTATATGCTAAATGGGCGCCTGCAAAATATGAAATCGAATTAAATTGCTATTACGGAGAGTTTCTGGCAGGAACGAATGAGCCGACTTCGTATACGTATGGAAGTACAGTAGACAAACTTCCAATACCTATACGTGAAGGTTTCTCTTTTGCCGGTTGGTATGCAGATGATTTATTGACAAAGCCGGTATCTTCTCCGGTGGTTAAAGCGACAGATTCCGGCAACAAAACCTTCTACGCCACCTGGGATCGTGGTTACCAATTAATCTTTACCCAACCCTCTTATGGTAAGATTACCGTTACCCGCAATGGCGTTGCCTTGCCTGCCGGAACGATGATCGGTAAAGGCGAATCGTTGGCGGTGACAGCCGAAGCGACGGATGCGAATTATGAATTGAAACAACTGGTCATTGACGGTAAGACGTATACCTCCAGTCCGCAATTGATAACGATGCCGGAAAAGGATTTGAAGATTACGGCAGAGTTTACAATGTCATCTGTCCCTGCTGCCCCTGCCCCTAAAATAAACCTTACCCCATCCGGTGTAGATAAATTCCCGAAGGGAGAAGAGGTGAAAGTGCAGTTGGAGAAAACAGATGAGGCTACAACTTTATATTACCGTTTGGACGGTTCGCCGGAGAAGGCTTATTCGGGTGAGTTCCTGGTTGAGAGTGCTAAAGATACGGTTCTTTTGGAGGCTATTGCCAAGAAAGATGGTTATCGGGATGGGGTAACAACACGTTATATCATCTTCGATAACGGGAAGATTACCCTGACTTTCGATCTCCCCCTTGGCGTGAAAGCGAGCAACCCGACAGGTGGCGATGTGGTGACGGCTACCACGACCGGAGGCTCTTTTGAATTTAAGCTGACGGTAGATAAAAACTATTATACGAATCTCGACTCAATGGTTGTCTCGGCAAATGACTCGACGATTCGGGCGAATGCTTCCGGACTTTATACGTTGACGAATTGTTCTTCCGATATTATGGTGACTGTCTCCGGCCTGAAAGCCAGAACCTGCACGGTTACATTGCAGCAGACAGAGAACGGGAAGATCAGTTTTACAGACGGAGCAGAAGAAACGACCGCGACAGTAGACTATGGGGCGACAGTCTCTATAACAGCAACGGCGGATGAAGAGTATAAGTTCCTGCAATGGAGTACCGGCAGTCAAAGGAACCCTTTGCAACTGACAGTAACGAAGGATACGACTATCTCAGCTCGTTTTATTTCCGATTATAAAGCCTACGCGATTACATTGCCGCAATTGGAAGGGGTAACGGTGAAACCTTTTTCCGGCTTTACTACTGAAGTGAAGAAAGACGGAACTTTCAAATTCTATCTGCAATTTGCCAATGGTTATCACGAAGATAATCTGGTGGTTCGCGCTAATGGAGAAGAGTTGACGAAGAATAAAGGGGGATATGCGATTTACCATATCAATAAAAATATCAGTATTTCTGTTGAAGGTATTGGTAGGGATGCCATGACGTTGAAAGTACCTGAACATGTAACTGCGAAAGTTGTAGAGACTATGGCAGATGTTACCAAGCAGGGGGTATATGGAGAAACGGTGGTTCTGTTGCATGCGGAAGCACCGGCCGGTAAAGTCTTTACCAAATGGACAGATGGAAAAACAGATAATCCCCGTTTATCAACGGCATTAGATGCGGCACAACTGATCCCTCTTTTTGATGATAAAGGAGACGAGTCTTATGCGAAAGTGATTCTGAATCAAACGGCCGGAGCGGGTATTACCGGTGTGAATGCAAACTTGGATGCTGTAAAGAGTGGAGATGTGGTACAATTAAAAGTTGTTTTGCTGCCGGCATACAGTCAGAGTGAAGTGGTGTTGACAGCTGACGATCAAAAACTGTCACCAGAGGTCTCTTTACGTGCTGCAACAGATACGAAAACGTATGTGTATAAATTGCCGGTACAGAAAGACGGGGTTGCGGTAAAAGTGTCTGGATTAAAATTAAATACCTATGATGTAACGATGGCTCAAACAGATGGCGGAACTGTATCTGTCCTTCCTATCGGAAAAGTAACACATGGTGATAAAATTCAGCTTAAGGCACAGCCGGCATCAGGGATGTTATTTGTCAAATGGTGGGACGGAAACACCCTGAACCCTTATCCATATACGGTAACATCCGATACGGAAGTAAAAGCATATTTCTTAGGTGCAGAATCCACTGTCAATAACGAATCGATCCAAAAAGAAGAAAATGCCCAGATCACGGTATCCGGACAAACGTTATCGGTTACTGTTGCAGAAGAGTCGATGTTATATATATGGGATTACAAAGGCTCCCTGTTCCGTAATCAGAAGATACCGGCCGGAGCATACACATTGAACTTACCTGCCGGGGGATATCTCGTGAAAGTGGGAGATATGGGAACAAGGAAGATTATAATTCGATAAATAAAAGGATAATAAGGCATATCCTTGCAAATACAAACGAAATTACTTTACTTTGTGATAAAGTAAGTGTTTGTTTATGAAGACAAAGAAGGAATATATAGAGTTACTGCGTAGCTATTTTTTGAATAATGCCAAAGGATATGGCGTTGTTCGGATGGCTTTGTTCGGTTCAGTTGTCAGGAATGAACAAACAGAAAATAGCGATGTTGATGTCGCTTATGAAGGAGAAGCTAATCTTTTACTGCGCAGCCGTATGAAACAGGAATTGGAATCTTTGTTTGGATGTAAAGTAGATCTTGTTCGTTTGAGAAAGCAGTTGGCTGGTTCTGATTTTGGGAAAAATATCTCAAAAGATTTAGTCTATGTTTGAAAAAGAAAGAATTCTTTCCTTGCTTAACAGAATAGAAAATTCTATTTTGCTGATACAAACTAAATCCGGACAGATATCCAGTGCTGAGGATTTTTTATTAAGTCCGGATGGAATGTTTGTTCTAAGCGGTATTTGTATGCAATTGATATTTATTGGAGAAAGTGTTAAGACAATTGATAATAAAACAGGACATTCTTATTTAATAAATTATCCGATTGTACCATGGACTGGAATTATGGGTTTACGGGATATTATTGCTCATGAGTACCATCGAATAGATGAAGAAGAAATATTTAATGTAATAAAACGGGACTTAGATCCTCTCCTCAATACTATCCGTCAGATGAAGACTGACTTATCAGTGTAAATACGATCACCCTATATTCACTTTTCACAAATATTTCCGTACCTTTGCCCCTCAAAAAGAGAACACAAGGTATGGAAAAACAGTTTAAGAGAACGCTGATTACTACGGCGTTGCCGTATGCGAACGGGCCGGTACATATCGGGCACCTGGCTGGTGTGTATGTGCCTGCCGATATATATGCCCGTTACCTTCGCCTGAAGGGAGAGGATGTTTTGATGATCGGGGGATCGGACGAGCACGGTGTGCCTATTACCCTTCGCGCTAAAAAAGAAGGGGTTACACCGCAGGATGTGGTGGATCGTTTTCATGGCATCATCAAGAAATCTTTTGAGGACTTCGGTATCACGTTCGATATCTATTCCCGTACAACTTCGCCGACACATCGACAGGTGGCATCGGACTTCTTCCGCACCCTGTATGAGAAAGGCGAATTCATCGAAAAGACAAGCGAGCAATACTACGACGAGGAAGCTAAACAATTCCTTGCCGACCGATATATAACCGGTACATGTCCGCATTGCGGCAACGAAAAAGCGTATGGCGACCAGTGCGAAGCCTGCGGTACTTCGTTGAATGCTACAGACCTGATCAATCCGAAGTCTGCCATCAGCGGTAGCGAGCCGGTGATGAAGGAAACCAAACACTGGTATCTTCCGTTGGATAAGCACGAGCCTTTCCTGCGTCAATGGATATTGGAAGATCATAAGGAATGGAAATCAAACGTATACGGACAGTGTAAGAGCTGGTTGGATATGGGATTGCAACCACGTGCGGTAAGCCGCGACCTCGACTGGGGTATTCCTGTGCCGGTGGAAGGTGCTGAAGGTAAAGTGCTTTATGTATGGTTCGATGCACCGATCGGCTATATCTCCAATACAAAAGAATTGCTGCCGGATAGCTGGGAGACCTGGTGGAAAGATCCTGAAACCAAGATGCTGCATTTCATCGGTAAGGATAACATTGTGTTCCATTGTATCGTTTTCCCGTCTATGCTGAAAGCCGAAGGCTCTTTCAACCTGCCGGAGAATGTGCCTGCCAACGAGTTTCTGAACCTGGAAGGCGACAAGATTTCCACCTCTCGTAACTGGGCGGTTTGGTTGAATGAATATCTGGTGGATATGCCGGGTAAACAGGATGTGTTGCGTTATGTATTGACGGCCAACGCTCCGGAAACGAAAGATAATGACTTTACCTGGAAAGATTTCCAGGCTCGCAATAATAATGAACTGGTTGCTATTCTGGGTAACTTCGTAAACCGTGCCTTGGTACTGACGGAGAAATACTTTGAAGGTAAAGTGCCTGCTGCTGGTGAGCTGACCGATTACGATCGTCAGACATTGAAGGATTTTGAAGATGTGAAAGCCAATGTGGAACGTCTGCTGGATACGTATCATTTCCGTGATGCGCAGAAAGAGGCTATGAACCTGGCCCGTATCGGTAATAAATACCTGGCGGATACAGAACCTTGGAAACTGGCCAAGACGGATATGGAACGTGTGGCAACGATCATGAATATCGCTTTGCAGATCACAGCGAACCTGGCGATCGCTTTCGAACCGTTCCTGCCGTTCAGCATGGAGAAACTAAATAAGATGTTGAACGTAGAGCCGTTGGGGTGGAACCGTCTGGGCTCGACAGACTTGCTCGAAGCCGGTCATCAGTTAGGTAAATCAGAACTTCTGTTCGAGAAAATCGAAGACAGCGTGATCGAAGCACAGGTTCAGAAGTTGTTGGATACGAAGAAAGCAAACGAAGAGGCTAGTTATAAGGCTAAAGCAATTCGGGAAAACATTGAATTCGACGATTTCACAAAACTGGATATCCGCGTAGGTACGATATTGGAATGTACAAAAGTGCCTAAGGCAGATAAGTTGTTGCAGTTCCGTATCGATGATGGGTTGGAGAAACGTACGATCGTTTCCGGTATTGCCCAGCATTATGCACCCGAAGAGTTGGTAGGAAAACAAGTTTGCTTTATCGCAAACCTGGCTCCCCGTAAGCTGAAAGGGATCGTATCGGAAGGAATGATCTTGTCTGCGGAAAACTTTGACGGTAAGCTGGCTGTCATCACTCCGGAAAAAGAGGTGAAACCTGGTAGTGAAGTAAAATAAGAGAAATAAACCTTGCGTAAGAGGTATCAAAGGTGTGTCATCTTGTTTCCGCATGAATGGCACACTTTTTTTATAATAATGTAGCAGTTGCTACGTTATTAAATGCAAGGAAAAACAAAACGGGTACAAGAGAATAAAGATGTTTGAAAAACAGATACAAATGGTCGATTTGCATGGACAATATCATCGCCTGAAAGAGGAGATTGATACTGCGATGCAAACAGTAATCGAAAGCAGTGCCTTTATCAATGGCCCTCAGGTGAAAACCTTCGGAGATCATTTGGCCGGCTATCTGGATATTCCTTACGTGATCCCATGCGGGAATGGAACGGATGCCTTGCAGATCGCACTGATGGCGCTCGAACTACAGCCGGGGGATGAGGTGATCGTTCCTGCATTCACTTATGTGGCTGCTGCGGAGGTGATTGCTTTATTGGGGTTAACGCCTGTCCTGGTGGATGTCGACCCGCAGACTTTCAATCTCGATCCGCAGAAAATAGAAGGGGCGATCTCCCGTAATACGAAGGCGATAATAGCCGTGCATTTGTTTGGACAGTCCTGTGATATGGAGCCGATCCTGCAACTTGCCAAAAGATATCACTTGTATGTGATAGAAGATAATGCCCAGTCGATAGGAGCTGAATATACTTTTGCAGACGGGCATGTGAAGAAAACCGGAACGATGGGAGTGATCGGAACGACTTCTTTCTTTCCTTCCAAGCCATTGGCCTGTTATGGGGATGGGGGAGCCCTGATGACTTCCGACGAGATACTGGCTAAACGTATCCGTATGATCGCCAATCACGGGCAGGAACGTAAATATCATCATAAACTGATCGGATGTAATTCGCGGTTGGATACTTTGCAGGCTGCTGTGTTGGATGTGAAGTTGAAACATATCGATGAATTCACGGAAGCCCGCAGAGTGGTTGCCGGAAGGTATGATGAAGCACTGGCTTCGTGTGATCTGTTAATCATTCCGAAGAGATCTGCTTTTTCTACCCATGTATACCATCAGTATACGATTCAGTTGAAGCCTGCGGCTGGTTTTTCAGAGATGGCGAAGCAACGGGAGCTGTTGCAGAGTTACCTGAAAGAGAAAGGTATTCCTTCGATGGTTTATTACCCCTTACCTCTGCAGGCACAGGATGCCTATAAATGGATGGCCCGTACGCCGGGATGTATCGATGAATCGGCTCGTTTGAGCAAATGCGTCTTGTCACTGCCTATCCATACCGAAATGTCGAAAGAAGAACAAGAATATATAATTGATGCTATAGTCAATTTTAAATATGATGAATAAGATAAAATTTGCCGTAGTTGGTTGTGGGCATATCGGAAAGCGCCATGCCGAAATGGTGACCCGCGATCCGGACGCTGAACTGGTTGCCTTGTGTGATATCCGTCCTCGTGGGGAGTTGGGAATAGAGGCTTATGATGTCCCTTTCTTTACGGATCTGCAGGATTTGTTGCAAAGCGGTCTGCAGATAGATGTAGTTAACATCTGTACGCCGAACGGCTTGCATGCTTCTATGGCGGTAAAGGCTGTTGAGGCCGGATGTAATGTGGTCATAGAAAAGCCGATGGCACTGACGCTGGCAGATGCGGAGAAGGTGGTTTATGCTTCTTTGAAATATCATAAACAGGTGTTCTGTGTGATGCAGAACCGGTATTCTCCTCCTTCTGTATGGATCAAGGAAATGATTGAGTCCGGTAAACTCGGTAAGATCTATATGGTTCAGTTGAATTGTTATTGGAACCGTGATGACCGTTACTATAAACCGGGCGGCTGGCATGGGGATGCAGCATTGGATGGGGGTACGCTTTTCACCCAGTTCTCCCATTTTATCGATATCATGTACTGGCTGTTTGGCGATATTTGCAATATCCAGGCTCGTTTCGCGGATTTCAATCATGAGAAACTGACTGCTTTTGAAGATTCAGGCTTCGTAAACTTCAACTTCGTGAACGGAGGAATGGGTAGTCTGAATTATTCAACCTCTGTATGGAACAGGAATATGGAAAGCAGTATGATGATCGTAGCCGAGAATGGCAGTGTAAAGATCGGCGGTCAATATATGAATGAAGTGGAATATTGTCATGTGAAAGATTATGAAATGCCGGAGCTGGCTCCGACTAATCCGGGTAATGATTATGGTCCTTATAAGGGTTCGGCGCAGAACCATAACTTCGTGATCCGCAATGTCGTTCGCGTATTGTCGGGCACAGGATCGGAAAGTATTACTACCAATGTACTGGAAGGTATGAAGGTGGTCGATATGATACAGCGTATTTACGCACAGAAAGAATAATTGCATAACTAGTATTAATAACATAAGTAGTTTTAGTAAGTCACTCCGGCTGCTTTTGTACAAATAAGCTTTTTTATAGGGGTAGAATCCCTTCAATTTCCTATCTTTGTGACAGTTTAGTCATTCTCGGCATGGGACTGACGAACCTTTGCGTGCTTTCATTTTTTGAAGCTTGTTGAGATATATAGGGAAACTCAAATTTAACAAATAGCATGAAACAGATTTTAGTTACCGGAGGAGCCGGATTTATAGGCTCTCATCTTTGTGAACGCCTGCTGAAAGACGGAAACAATGTGATTTGTATGGATAATTATTTTACAGGTCGTAAACAAAACGTTATCCACTTATTGGACAATCCATATTTTGAACTGGTCCGCCACGATGTGACGTTTCCTTATTATGTAGAAGTTGATGAAATCTATAATCTGGCTTGTCCGGCGTCGCCTATACATTATCAGTTCGATCCGGTGAGTACAACTAAAACATCAGTTATCGGTGCTATCAATATGCTAGGGTTGGCTAAACGTACAAAAGCCCGTATCCTTCAGGCATCTACCAGTGAAGTATATGGGGATCCGGTGGTTCATCCTCAGGAAGAAAGTTATTGGGGAAATGTGAATCCGATAGGTATCCGGAGTTGCTACGATGAAGGCAAGCGTTGTGCGGAGACTCTGTTTATGGATTATCACAGACAGAATAAAGTCGACATCAAAATCATCCGCATCTTTAATACCTATGGCCCGCGTATGCGTCCGGACGACGGTAGAGTTGTATCAAACTTTATCGTGCAGGCTCTGAAGGGGGAAGATATCACTATCTATGGAGACGGAAAACAAACCCGTAGCTTCCAGTATGTGGATGACCTGATCGAAGGCATGGTTCGTATGATGGCTTCAGAAAACTTCACCGGCCCCGTAAATTTAGGTAACCCCAGAGAGTTTACAATGATAGAACTGGCAGAGGTAGTGCTTAAAATGACTAACTCAAAATCAAAAATAATATTTACACCGCTTCCTGCTGATGACCCCAAACAGCGCAAACCGAACATCTCTTTGGCAAAGGAAAAGCTGAATGGCTGGGAACCGAACATCCGTTTGGAAGAAGGGTTGGTTGAGACGATTAAGTATTTCAAAAGTCTTTAATTTTGTATTTGATTATAAATTATGAAAATAGCGATAGTAGGTACAGGCTATGTAGGTCTGGTAACCGGAACCTGTTTTGCCGAAATGGGTACCGAAGTTTTTTGTGTAGACGTAAATACCGAAAAGATTGAGAACCTAAAACAAGGCATAATTCCTATCTACGAACCCGGGCTGGAAGATATGGTTCATCGTAACCAACAGGCCGGAAGATTACATTTTACAACTGATTTGACAGAGTGCCTGGACGAAGTGGAAGTTTTGTTCAGTGCCGTAGGTACACCGCCGGATGAAGATGGAAGTGCGGACTTGAAGTATGTGCTTGAAGTGGCTCGTACGGTTGGCCGCCATATCAAGAAACATATTTTGGTGGTGACAAAGAGTACGGTTCCTGTCGGTACGGCGAAGAAAGTTCGTCAGGCTATTCAGGATGAATTGGATAAACGGGGGGCACAGATCGAATTTGATGTTGCTTCCAATCCTGAATTCCTGAAAGAAGGAGCGGCGATCAGTGACTTTATGAGTCCGGATCGCGTTGTTGTCGGTGTCGAATCGGAGCGTGCGGAAGAGTTGATGACTCGTCTGTATCGTCCTTTCCTTTTGAATAATTTCCGTGTGATTTTTATGGATGTGCCATCCGCAGAGATGACCAAATATGCTGCAAATGCTATGTTGGCTACCCGTATCAGTTTTATGAACGATGTGGCTAACCTGTGCGAGATTGTCGGTGCCGATATAAATATGGTGCGTAAAGGCATCGGTTCGGATAACCGTATCGGTAATCGTTTCTTATATGCCGGTATCGGTTATGGAGGTTCTTGCTTTCCGAAAGATGTAAAAGCGCTGATCAATACAGCGAAACTGAATAACTATCCGATGCGTATTTTGCAGGCGGTAGAAGATGTCAATGATGAGCAAAAATCTCTGTTATTCCGTAAACTGGAAAAACATTTCAATGGAGATCTGAAAGGTAAGCGCATCGCTATTTGGGGATTGGCATTTAAGCCGGAAACAGATGATATGCGAGAGGCTCCTTCGCTAATCTTAATCAAAAAGTTGAAAGAAGCCGGATGTATAGTTTCGGCTTATGATCCGGTTGCTATCCCGGAGGCTCAAAGACGTTTGCCTGCGGGGATGATTTCATATGGCAAAGATATTTATGAGACCGTGATAGACGCGGACGCTCTGTTGCTTGTTACGGAATGGAAAGAATTTCGTATGCCCTCTTGGTCTGTTATCAAGAAATTGATGTCCACGCCTTTAATTTTAGACGGACGTAATATTTATGACAAGACAGAGTTAGAGGAAGCCGGCTTTATCTATCATTGTATAGGTCGGTAAATTTTAATTATACGAGATTGTATGAATCTCCGGATAGTTACGATCATTAGAAGGTTTATAGGCACCGAAGTAGGTGATGTAAATCTTCTTTTCTTTTGTGTCTACGGCATAGATACAAAAACTGTTACTTGATAGGCTATCCTCTTCACGTATGACCCTGTTGTATACCACGCCTTTTTCACTTGGAGCTTGATTGGTACAAAGGATCATTTTTTGTGGAACGAGTTCTGTACTTTCATTTTCTAATCCAGTCACGTCAAAATAGGCATTGCAGTGGATATGTCCACCTAGATAGCAAATAAATTCTCCTTTACGATCACTGAAATCTGCTTTGACATTGATGGGGTCTAGGTTGAACTGATTAGGATATGCTTTTTCTAATGAGGTGCGAGTGCGAAAAGCTTCGATGATCTCGGGAATCATGTTCCAAGAATGGACGAAATCCCCGTCGCATAGATAAGTGTCGTTGTGTACGCTACGGCGTTGAAATGGGTAATGCGTCAAGATAATGACGCTATGATGATCTGTCATGCCATTTTTCAATGCGATGTTTATAAGCCAGTCTATTTGTTTCTGGGAGAAATATGCATAAGAAAAAGTATTATATTGGAAAGCCGGCTGGTCTAGCATATCAAGGGCAATGAAGCGGATCATACCTCCTTGAGGGTTTGCTACATCCGAATAGTAATAATTCTCGGCGCTATTTCGATTCTTTGAATAGTTATTGTTGGCAAATAATATTTCGTTGATATCGTTCTTATATAAGAAAGTGCTGCCTATCTCTTCCTCGGAATTGCTGTCATGATTTCCTGTACAAATAAAAGTGGGAATATGGTTTTCATCATAAAGATATCAAAGGAAATAAAATCGCCCGTAGCGGTTATCGCATTGATTCGCAGTTCTTGTTGATTGGCGAATTGGATGGATTGTCGTAGATTTATAGGTAACTCGTAATTATTGCTCGGAGACCAAGAGGATAAATGAGAATCCGAAATATGGACGATCTTAAAACGTTCATAACTTCCACTATCTGTTTTATTGTACATGATTTTCGCAAGCCTTTGAGCTGCGAGCTTATTGTTTTCCCAATAAAAAGGTTCATTTTCTCCGCTTCGCAAGTTGAGGTTTTTCCAATCATCTTTACAACCCACTGATAAGATCAGCAGGATAAAAAGGGCATATATTTGTAAGGCCGTGTTATTCATAACCTATGGTGTATTAGAATAACGCGAATATAAAAAATATTTTGTTATTCCTTCATTCTAAACTCTTTTTTCAACGAACACCCACTACACCCACAGCAAGGATCACTGGATTTCGGTTTCGTAAGCATTCGATAAACCTTATATGCGATATATCCGATAACCGAGATACCAATAACGCAAACTGCTATATCTTGCCACATACCTATAAATTTACCTCCTATATATAACTAAATAAAACATAGGAAAGTTCTTAGCTGAATAAACCCACAAAGAAATTCCCCGCTTGATAAACAATGAAAGAAACGATCCATGCTAGGACACAAGT
>OGEI01000462.1_pt1 | contig 25437 bp, 19 predicted proteins | sample 1570631 | NCBI WGS metagenome assembly OGEI01 (sample SAMEA2582139, study PRJEB24529) | metagenome | biome: Human gut stool | place: China | collected 2011
CCCGCAAGGTGCTGGTGGTGGCCAACGGTCTGGCAAAGGCCAAGGCCGTCAAGGCCGTTGTGTCCGGCCCCGTCACCCCGGAGTGTCCGGGTTCCATCCTCCAGATGCACCCCGACTGCATCCTCGTGGCCGATGAAGAGGCACTGAGCCTTCTGTAAAGATTCCATAAAATAAAGCCGCCCCGAATCAGACTGTTTTTCGCGGAACTGATTTGGGGCGGCTTCGTTTTATGTTTAGAATGATGATGATTTATACATCAGTCCTCTAATCTGCCGTGGTCACGGCCGAGGGAAAGATAATGCTCCATCCCTCCACCCAGTACAAGCTGTGCGTACTCCAAGGGCTTGTTGTAGAGCAGCCAATCCAGTTCTGCCCGCTGTGCCAGAGTGTTGCCGTACTCGTCCTCCACAGCGGCGCAGTCGATGGAAAGGACAGTTTCATCCTCAAATCGGGCTTCCACCCGGTTGGTGTCCATGTTGTAGCGACAGGAAAGCAATTTTGTCATAATAGTATCCTCCAAGACTTGATTTTTGGTGTGCGGTCACTCGAACCAATGCCGTCAAGTCGGTGGTGGATAGGGCGATTTTGTTTGTCAGAGAGTAAGTGCACGGTTTCTGCACGGATTTTGCGAGGTTTCAAAACGTGCAGAAGGTGCTTTTCGCTGCAAAATCCGACAAAGAGTGCAGAGATTGCCGAGTGAAAAATCACGTTGTTTTGATTAAAAATTACGATGACTCGAAGCTTCCATGAATTGAGGCGAACCGGCGGCTTGCTCTCTTAGCTTCTACTTCGGCAAAGACGCCTTTAACGATATGGTGCGCAACAGTAAATATGCCGCCAACAAACAATGGTGACATCGTTTTGTATCGTTCTGACCAGATCGTTCTATTCTACGGCTCTAATTCGTGGGCGTATACTCGCCTTGGTAAAATGGATCTATCGGAAAACGAAGTAGTCAGCCTGCTTAGCAATGGCGATGTAAGCATTCGTTTGACTCTGTGATTTTCTAGAACGACAAGTTCCAGCTTATTACGTTTGCCCGTAGCAGGGTTTGGGGTGAGACCGCGTTTGCGCAGCGATGGATTTTGTCGGATAAATCAGCGGCAAAATAAAACTATTTTGCTCGAATTGAAGTCTACTTGACTTTTTTATTGAAGAAATGTCCGTTTTATGCTGCTGCATCTGTAACAGCCTGACGATAAGCACTTGCAGCGTTGTTATTTTATTCAATTGGCTGGGGGATAGTCCTCTGCACCGGGCGAAGTATTCCTCAGTACAGTTTCCACTGCGCACAGAGCAATCTTGGCAAGATTCAGCGTGGTATGGGGATTCATGGCGGTATGCCTCCGTCTATTTTCTGTGTATAGAATACCACATAAACAAAAAGAGAACGGACGGTCGTTTCTGTTTACGAATTGAGCGCCTGCCACAGCTCATCTGAGAAATCAAACACTGCCACGCTGTACCCGGCAAAGCGGCTCTGGATATCAACAGTCTGGCTGCCATCGGCGGCAGTGTTGTAGCTGCCCAGTTCCAGCCCGGAAAGGGCGGGCTGGCTGCGCCACGGGATAAGCTTTGTCTGCCATTCCGCGCCCAGCTTTTCGCTCAGTGCCCCATAGACCTGTTCGAAGCCCTCCGGGTCATCCAAGATCCAGATCTTGCTCTCGCCGCTAGCAAGGTCGGTGTTCATCTGGGTGGCACCGGCCATCTGCCCGTTCATGTCGGTCAGGGCGGCATCGGCGCTCCATGTGTAGTTGTTTATCTGCACGATGACCGCCCCGTCCCCGTTAGCATCCTCCGCATAGTCTGCAAGCGCAGTCTGCAGGCGCTGCACGGCCTCGTCCGGCAAAGCATCTGCCGTGACCACCGCCACGGTATAGTCCGGGTCTACGGTGGTCAGCAGACCGTGCGCCACATACGCTACGCTCACAATGACCATTGCCGCCACCGCCACGATGCCCCAGTTGTAATACCACCAGTTGGCGCGGGAGTGCTTTTTCTGCTCCTGTGCGGTCAGGGGCTTATCCGGCGCTGCCGGGCGCGGGATGCTGCGCACCTCTACGCCGTATTCCTGCCGCAAAACCGGGAACAGGGTCTGCATCGCTGCCAGCCCCGGCAGCCAGAAGCCGAACAGCACCGCCCAGAAGATGCTGACCGGGAACAGCAGGATCATGCCGCCGATGCCCGCCAGCATGAGAACGCCTGCCAGCACGCAGCGCGCCGGGGCAGCGGCCAGCAGTCTGCCCACCCGGCGCAGCAGGCTGTCCGGGACGGGGACTTTCAGCGGCAGCACAGCGGCGCAAAGCGTAGCCAGAACCGCCAGCACCAGAAAGTCCAGCGCCAGAAAAACGAGAATGGCAAGCCCGGGGTAATACCCTTGCTGCGCGGCGGCTTCAAACACAAAGGCCGATACAAAACACAGTAGCCCCAGCACCAGCGTACCAATGCAGCCAAAGCCGCAGGCGGCTTTCCAATGGGCGGCAAGGGTCTGCTTTGCCCGGGGCAGCCACTGGGAGGGGTCGTTCTGCAAGCTGCGCAGGGCGCAGTCTGCAAGCAGCACCATGGCAGGGCTGACCAGCAGACCGGTCGCTGCGCTACATACCACCGTGAGCGGCAGGGAGAACAGGGTGACCCCCAGCGAGACCCCCAGCGCAGCGGGCAGGCAGAGCACGCAGACCATCAGGTTCGTGCCCAGCAGCTGGCCGAGGTCGCGGCCGACCATCTGGCAAAAGCGTGCAAAACCTTTTTCCTCCGGCTCGTTCGGGCCTACGCCATGGCCGTCCCTCCCATAAAGGGCATTGTAGATGCTCATTTTACTTCACCTCGGTGCCAAAGGCTTCGATCTGGGTCAGGGCAGGGAAGGGGGAAGTCCCCTCGGCCTGAATCAGATCCTTCAGCACAAGGCTGCGCACCCGCTTGGGCTCAAAGGTCACGCTCTGGGGTTTGGCACTTTTCACCAGCGGGATGTCCAACCTGCTGCCGTCGGAAAATTCTACCGTGGCCTTGACCCAGTAGTTGTCGTGGGGAAAATCTGCCCGCTCGGTGATGCGCAGTTCATCCAGCAATACCTCCCGGCCAAAATCCAGCGTCAGGGCTGCGTTCGGGTCGCGGTTGATGCCCCAGCTCTGATAGGGGTACTCGCCGTGGGAGCTGTTCTCAAAAATGCCGTCGATGGCGTTGCGGGCGGCAAACACCGCTTCGCCGCGGGTTTCCACGTTGGCGCTGGCATGGGGGTAAAAGCCGGTGTCGCCGTGTTCGTCGTAGCAGTTGAAGGCCAAGTTCCGCCGGGCGGCGATCTCCTCCGGCAGTGCCAGCCGTGCGCGGATGACATGGCGGCTGCCCACAAAGCTCTTGGGCGAGTAGGTGACGGCCTGCTCCCCGAAGGGAATGTGGAAATTGATCTCCCGCTTGACCACATACACAAGGGCTTCGGGCATGGTATCCTCGAACTGGATGACGCAGTACTGGCCGGGATGGTCAATTTCCAGCGCTACCCGGTCGCCGGGCTTGTAGCAGTTGGTGTAAACAAGGGATACAGCGGTGTCAGCGTCACAGGTCATCAGAGTGTGGCCGACTTCGTCCAAAATTTTCAGCTTGATGGTCTCCATGACAGTTCTCCTTAGTAAAGTTCGAGGTCCAGCATTTTCTGGAAATGCAGGGTAATCTTATAAATCGTTTCCGGCCATGCGGTGCGCAGGCGCGGATCGGTGATGGACACAGGTGCAACAGCAGCCGTCACGGCATCCGGGTCAAAGCGGATGCCGCCCAGCGTACCCACCACAAAGCCATCTGCGGCGGGGACGGGCTGCTGCTCGGTGAGCAGGGTCAGCTCCACCGTGCCGGGATGATCCGTTTCGTCCCGCAGGGTGATGCCCTGTTCGCGGACCGATACACTGCGGCGGTAGGTGGTAAGCCCCGGGATGGGCGGGTACGCGCCCGCCAGTTCGCCGGTGATGCTGTTTTTATCGGGGTATACTTCCCGGGCGGCGTATTCCGCGCCGGGCAGCTGCTGCACGCCGTCAAAGGTGGGCAGGTTGTGCCATGCGCTCTGCATGGTCCAGATCTCGTACCGCTGGGGGCTGAAGGTCTTTTTGGTGTAGCTTTCCACCCCGATGTCGATAAGGAACGGCCTGCCGTCCTTATACACCGTGATGCTGCCGGTATCGTTATGGTTGTGGCTGTCGCCGTTGGAGCCAAACTTTGCGCCCAGCACCCAGCTGCCCTGCCGTGCGGCGTAGATGCCCACACTGGGGTACCACACAGTGGACAGATGCCGGGGCATTGCAGCGTGTTCCATCAGTTCCTGTTCCGCAAAGGCGGTGGTCAGCCGGTACCACAGGTTGATGTGGGTGCTGCCGTCCGGGTTCTGCAGGTGGTCGGGGTCGGCATCGGCGCGGAAATCTGCCGCCGCAAGGGCTTGCAAGGCATCGCTGCCCACAGCCTGCCCGAAGCGGTATTCCCGCGCACCGCACCGCCCGGCAAGAGGGCTGCAATCGCCAAAGTTCAGGTAGTAAGGCCCTTCCACATGGACATTGCAGATGTACTCCGCAATATGTTTGATTTTAGGCTCATGGAACAGGGGAGAGAAGGTGTCCTGCGCAACGTTGGACAAAATATCAAGACAGCCCCACAGGGTCAGCCCGGCGTGGCGGTAATACTGCGCGCCCTCGTTGCAGCAGCCATCCGCGCCGTAATCCTTCAAAAAGCAGTCGAGGCTGTAGGCCGCCTGTTTCACGGCGGTTTTCCGCTGCTGCTGCGTGGTGGGCAGCAGAAAAACGGTGAGCAGTACGTTCTGGGTGCACCAGCTCGTCCAGTTGCACATGGGCTCTGCGCCGTTGCCCATCCACCAGAAGTGGCTTGTAAAATAGGGCGTCAGGATGCGGACGTTCAGCTCCCGCTCCATCCGCGCCGTGATGCCCGGTGCGGCAGCATCCAGCTCGTCCTGCAGCAGGCAGCGGGTCAGCGCCAGCAGCGCCCCGGTCTCGGCGGAAAACAGCTCCACAATGGGGCGGGTGGTGTCCGGCAGGGGCAGCTGCGGGGTGTCCCGCACATAGCTGTTGTGGGCGGGCAGCTGCCATGCGCTTTCCTCGCAGAGTGTCCATATGGTATCGGCAATGGCGTCCAGAAAGCGCCCTTTGTGCTCCACGCACTCGGCACATACCAGTGCACACAGCCGTGCCCGGCGGGAGAAATAAGCTGTTTCCCATGCGGTACGCCGCCCGGTGCGGGTAAAATCCAGCCAGAGGGTCAGCGGCAGGGGCGCAAGGGACGTTTGCAGCGCAGTTTCTCCGGCCTGCAAAAAGCGCTGCTTTGCCCGCAGGGGCAGCGCCTGCCATGCAGTGCGCTCTTTGGCAGGGGGAAAGGGCTGGTAATCGGGAAGAGATCCCGGCAGAAAGGCAAGCTGTTCCTGTATCATAAAAGCCTCCGACTTCAAATACCTTGCTGATATTCCCGCGGGCTGAGACCCGTGACCTTTTTGAACACCTTGGAAAAATAGAACGAGCTTTCGTAGCCCAGCTTTTCCGCGATCTCGTACACCTTCAGGTCGCCCTGCTCCAGCATCTCCTTGGCGGCGGCAATGCGGGTCTCGGTGATGTACTCCACAAAGCCGCTGTCGCCGTATTTTCCGAAAAGCTGGCTGAGGTAGTTGGGCGAAAAGTTGAACACCGCCGCTACATCGGCCAGTGTCAGTTTTTCCGAAAGGTGATTCTTGATATACTCCTGCACCTGTGCCACCACCTGCATCTTTCCGGCGGTGGCATCGCCCTCGTTGACCTCCACGAACTGGATGGGCTGCTCCACCGTGAGCAGGGGCTGCAGGTGGGCGTTTTCTCGGCAGCAGCGCGCCAGCCCCAGCAGCGAGCCGGTGGGGCGTCCCACCGCCCAGAGCAGCCGTACTGTGAAATAGTTGTATAAGATCTGGCTGGCACGTTCCAGCAGCGGGCGCAGCACTGCCCGGTAGCTTTGCGCCTGCTGCGCCGTCAGGCAGAACAACACATTGCCCCGCAGTGCATCCGCCCCGGCCACATAGCAGGGCAGGTAGTTTTGCAGGGTGGTCTCAAGCATCCGCCCGCAGGAAAAGCTCAGCTTCAGCTGCTGGGCGGGGGTCAGCTCTGTATTGGCAATGATCTCGCAGCTGGCTACAAGGTAGGTGTCGCTTGCAAGGCCCAGATCCATGTGCTGCAAGGGCTGCTCCAAGGAACGCTCATCCGGGAACAGCCCGGCGTACAGCCGCACGAAAAAACGTTCCCGATAGCTGCGCACGCTCTCGGCAAGATTTTCCTGTACCGGCACCTCGCCCAGCAGGGCGCGCTCCTTTTTTACCTTTTCGGCGGCGCGGGCAAGAGCGTTTTTCAGGTTCTCGGGGGTCAGATCCAGCTTGACCAGATAATCTACCACTCCGGCTCCCATGGCCTGCTTGATGTAATCGAATTCCTCAAAGCTGGTCAGCATGATAAAGGCAGGCAGGGCGCTGCGCTCCCGGCAGGTGTGGGCAAGGGTAAGGCCGTCCATCACCGGCATTTTTACGTCTGCGATGACAATATCCGGTTTTTCCCGCTCGATGAGCTCCAGCGCAAGCTTGCCGTTGCGGGCCGTGCCGCAGACGGTGCAGCCCAGCTTTTCCCATTCCAGCATCCCTTGCAGGCCGATGAGCACCAGCGGCTCGTCATCCACAAGCAGTATCCGCAGCATGGGTGTCTCCTTTCTGTTGATAGGGCAGCCGGATGGTGACCTCGGTACCCACGTCCTCTTCGCTTTCAATAGTCAGGCCGTAAGCCTCGCCGAAGGAATACTGGATGCGGCGGTTCACGTTCCACAGGCCGACATGACGGAACTTTTCGGCCATTTCAGCACCCTCGGCGGGCTCATCCAGAAGGTGCGCCACCAGCTCCGGCGGCATCCCCACGCCGTCATCGGTGATGCGCAGCAAGACATCCCCGGTGTCCGGGTCGGTGGAGATGTCCAGCAGCACGCTGCCGTGGCCGCCCTTGGGTTCCAGCCCGTGGAAGATGGCATTTTCCACCAGCGGCTGCAGGGTGAACCGGGGGATCATGCAGTCCCGGCAAAGTGTCTCACTCTCAATGCGGGAGACCTCGATCGCCAAGTCGCCGCCGTAGCGGTACTGTTGGATGGTAAAGTAATCGTTGAGCAGTGCCAGCTCCTCCTGCAAAGGCACCAGCTTCTGGGTACCCTTGGAGATGCTCTTGGTCAGCCGCGCAAAGGCGGTCACCATCTCGGCAATGCCGGGGGCGTGCTGGATGGCGGCCATCCAGCGGATGCTGTTGAGGGTGTTGTAGATAAAGTGTGGGTTCACCTCGTTTTGCAGCATCCGGTATTCCAGCTCCTGTTTGCGGCGCTCGTCCTCCACCCGGCGGGTCATTAGACTGTCTACGTTTTCAGCCAGCTGGTTGATGCCCCGGCCGATGTCGCCCAGCTCATTGCTCCACTCCACCGCACGGTCCGGGGCAAAGCTGCCGCCGCCCACAGCTTCGATGCGCTTTTGCAGGGCCTCCACCGGGCGGGTGATGACCCATTCCAGCCAGTGCTGCATCAAAAAGCTCAGGCCCCAGATCAGGGCAATGCCAAGGGCGATGAGCCACAGGTACACGCCGTAGTGCTGCAAAAAGGTGTTTGCGGGCAAAAGCTGCACCAGTGCCGCGCTGCGGCCGTTCAGCGTTACCTTGACTACATAGTAGTTTTGTCCGTCCAGCTGCACTTTGCCCTGCCATGCGGTCTGCTCCGTTACGCCGCCTTTGCTTTCGGTGCGCTGGGTATAGGCTGCCTCCCGCAGGCGGTTCTCTGTCTCGGTCAGGCTGCCGTTTTGGATCTGCCACAGGCGGCTGCCCATCTCCCAGTACAGGGCGCTGCCGTCGGTCAGGCTGTAGCCCGCTGCCGGGTCGGTGATGGTGGCGGTATCCAGAGCAAGGTAGGTGCTGCCCCGGTGCAGGGTACCCCTGCCGCAGCGGACAGGCTGGCTGAGGGCGATGCAGTCCGGGCTGCCGGGCAGCAGCGGGTCGGTGGTGAACTGCATCCCGTACCCCTTGGTGAGGAACTGCTTTACGCTGGTGCGGTTGAGCGCCGCCGAGGCGTTCAGCGTGCCGAATTGTAGGTGCCGGTCGTTCTCATTGGTAATAAAGAAGCGGAGGATGTGGCTGTACAGGGTGCTGGAATAGTATTTTTCCTGCACGGCTTCGTAGGCGGCAATGGTCTGGGTGCCGTTGATATTTTCCTGCGAAATGTACCGCCGCACGGTGCTGTCGATGGAGGCCCAGTTCAAAAGAGCATCGGCGCTGTCCAGACTGGTCTCAATGGAGGTGGCCACCAGCCGCAGGTTGAACTCTGCCGCCTGCAGAGAGTTGGCGCGCACGTATTGATTGGAGAGGATGAACAGTGCCGCGCCCACGGCCAGCGAGGTAAGAGTGGTAAAAAGGCGCATGCTCCACACGATCTGCTGCCGCAGTGAAAAATGGTGTCTGGGTCTGGTCATGCGGTATGCCTCCTCTCTTTTGGCAGGTCCTTCTTTTTATACAGTACCGATTTCGGCAGGCTTTGTCAACGGTTTTTGCATGAAAATTGTGCGTTTTATATGCTTTTTTCTTACGTTGAGACTATAATCTGTGCAAGAAAGCAAGAAAGTGCAGGTGTCAGTGTAAGAAAGTACATCTTTTTGAAAAAGCCCTGCAAAAAATACAGCCTTGCCCGGAATAATTCCATTCCGGTTTTTGGCTTTTTGCGGTATCCTAGTGTCAACAAAAGCGAGCGGCTTCCCGGCACGAGGGAGACCGCTGCACAGAACAAATACGCCACACTGAAGGAGGACACATTTATGAAAAAGATCTCTCGTCGTTCGTTCCTTACCGCTGCCGCCGCCTGCGGCGCAGCTGCTGCCCTGACCGCCTGCGGCGGCTCTTCCGCCAGCTCCACGGCTGCTTCCTCCACTGCCGGTTCCACCGCCGCTTCCGCAGCCGCAGGCCCTGTCACCCTGCAGTGGTCCGTCTGGGATAAAGAGTCTACCCCCTACTGGCAGGCAATGGCCGATGGCTACACAGCAAGCCACAAGGACGTGACCATCGAGATGGTGGATCTGGGCTCCAGCGATTACATGACTGTTCTGGCCACCCAGCTGGCCGGCAGCGCCGATCTGGACATCGTGACCATCAAGGATATCCCCGGCTACGCAAACCTCATCAATCTGGACTACCTCAAGCCCCTGAACGAGGTGCTGACCCGTGACACCGCAGACTTCAACGGCACCATTGAGCAGCTGACCACCGACGACGGCAACTTCTACGCCGTGCCCTTCCGCAGCGACTTCTGGGTGCTGTACTACAACAAGGACCTGTTCGATAAGGCCGGTGTGGAGTATCCCTCCAATGACCTGACGCTGGAGGACTACGACGCTCTGGCTCGTAAGATGACCAGCGGTTCCGGCGACGCTAAGGTCTATGGCTGCCACTACCACACCTGGCGCTCTGCTGCTTCTCTGTTTGCCATTCTGGATGGCAAGAACACCATCATCGACGGCAACTACGACTTCATGAAGCCCACCTACGATATGGTCATTGCCCAGCAGAAGGACGGCATCTGCATGGACTACGGCTACCTCAAGACCTCCTCTCTGCACTACTCCGCCGCCTTTGAGAACCAGCAGTGTGCCATGGTCAACATGGGCAGCTGGTTCATCTCCACGCTGGAAGCCTACATGAAGGATGCCGAGACCAAGTTCAACTGGGGCATCGTCAAGTATCCGCACCCTGCCGGTGCCGAGGCAGGCTCTACGCTGGGTACTGTGACCAGTCTGGCCATCAACGCCGATTCCCCCAAGGCTGAGGCCGCTGCCGACTTCATCAACTGGTGTGTCTCCGAAGAGGGCGCACAGGCCATTGCCAAGACCGGCACCTTCCCGGCCTGCGGCTCCGATGCCACTGCCGAGATCATCAAGTCCACTGAGGGCTTCCCCGAGGACAGCAATTCCGTGGACGCACTGACCACCAGCAATGTCTATCTGGAGATGCCCTACACCCAGTACGCATCGGACATTGAGACCATCCTCAACGCCGAGCACGATGCCATTATGACCATGAGCGAGACCGTGGACGAGGGCATCCAGAACATGAACGATCAGGTTCCTGCTGTTTTGGGCTGATCCTTCCATTTACTGCTGACATTTCCCTTACTTCATCATTTTTTCTCCTTCATTCATTTTTAATCTTCTCAATGGCTGCACATTGGGAAAAGCCCTATCCCAGCGGGGCGGGTCTTAAAATCGCCCGTCCCGCTTCTTTTTTGGAAAGGAGGCTTCTTTATGGCGAGTGTTCCTGCTGCGATTCAACGCTCTCCCCGTAAAGTGCTGAAAAAAACCACCCGCGATTCTCTCATCGCGTATTCCTTCATTGCGCCAAACTTCATTGGATTCTGCGTGTTTACGTTGGTGCCCATGGTTTTTGCCATTGCGCTGGCCTTCTGCGCATGGGACGGCCGCCATGCCATCGAGTTTATCGGCCTGAAGAACTTTGTAAAGCTCTTCACCACCGATAAGATCTTTCAGGCAGCACTGAAAAACACCATCGTCTATGTCATCGGCACCGTGCCGCTTACGCTGGCCTGCTCGCTGGCCATGGCCGTGCTGCTGAACCAGAACGTGAAGCTGCGCAACTTCTTCCGCACCGTGGCATTCTTCCCCTATGTTGCCTCGCTGGTTGCGGTGGCGGCGGTGTGGAACATGATCTTCAACCCCTCCATGGGTCCCATCAACATGATCCTGAACCAGTTCTTCGGCGTGGCGGTGGAAAACCTGCCCCGCTGGGCTGCCGGCAAGGACACCGCCATGATCACGGTCATCCTGTTCAGTGTGTGGAAAAATATGGGCTACTACATGGTCATCTATCTGGCAGGCCTGCAGGGCTGCAACCCGGACCTGAACGAAGCCGCCGAGCTGGACGGCGCAAACCGCTGGCAGCAGTTCTGGCACATCACCCTGCCGCAGCTGCGCCCCACCACCTTCTTTGTGGTCATCATGCTCACCATCTCCGGCTTCAAGGTCTACGACCAGATGTACATGATCACCCAGGGCGGCCCCGGTACCGCTACCATGACGCTGGTGTACTACATCTATAATGTTGCCTTCGTCAATACCCCGAAATACGGCTACGCAAGTGCCATTGCCATGGTGCTGTTTGTGCTGGTGCTGATCGTTACCATCATCCAGTTCCGCGGCTCCAAGGGCGACAACTGAGAAAGGAGGAAGAAGCTATGGCAACCGCTGTTATTAAAGACCGCGCTTCCCAGAAACGCCGCAATTTTATCTCCAAGTTCCTGATCTATTTCTTCCTCATCGTCATTACGGCCTGTATGCTGATGCCCTTCCTCTGGATGCTGTCCTCATCCTTTAAGCTGAATAAGGACGTGTTCGGCTTTCCCATCCAGTGGATCCCCCAAAATCCCCGCTGGCAGAACTATGTGGACATCTGGACCCAGATCCCGCTGCTGACTTTTGTGAAGAACACGGTCAAGATCACCGTGGTGGTCACCCTGTTGCAGCTGTTCACCTCCTCCTTTGCGGCCTACGCCTTTGCCAAGATGCAGTTCAAGGGTAAGAATGTGCTCTTCCTCGGCTACATTGCCACCATTGCAGTGCCTTGGCAGGCCTACATGGTGCCGCAGTTCATGATGATGAGTTCCTGGCATCTGAACAACACCCATCTGGCCATTATGTGCCTGCAGGCTTTCAGTGCCTTCGGCGTGTTCCTGATGAAGCAGTTCTACGAGGGCGTGCCCACCGAGTTGTGTGAGGCTGCCCGCATTGATGGACTGAGCGAGTACGGCATCTGGTGGCACATCATGCTGCCGCTCAGCCTGCCCGCCCTGTCCACGTTGACCATTTTCACTTTCGTGAACACATGGAACGACTTCCTTGGCCCCCTGATCTACCTGACCAAGACCGAGCTCAAGACCATCCAGATCGGTCTGCGGATGTTCATCACCCAGTATTCCGCAGAGTACGGCCTGATCATGGCTGCCTCTGTGGTGGCACTGATCCCGGTGCTGATCGTGTTCCTCTCTCTGCAAAAGTACTTTGTGCAGGGCGTGGCATCCACCGGCATCAAGGGCTAAATAAATCACCCGTAAGCGGGGCGTGGGCAGTATCCGCGCCCCGCATTTTTTGCAGAAATAGAGGGAAAGTGTTATGTTATATCCTGAACAGAATGAAGCGCGCCTGAAACTGAGCCTTGACGGCACATGGGAGTTTGCACTGGGCAGCTGCGAGGAAAACCAGTTTGATCCCGCAAAGCCCCTGCCGGACGCCCAGCCCATCGCCGTGCCCGCCAGCTACAACGACCAGAACGACCAGACCACCGCCCTGCGCCGCCACTACGGCTGGGCGTGGTATCAGCGCAGCATTACACTGCCCGCCTTCTGCGCCGGGCAGCGGGTGGTGCTGCGGTTCGGCTCGGTGACCCACACCGCAAAAGTCTGGCTGAACGGCCAGCTCATTGCACAGCACAAGGGCGGCTTTACGCCCTTTGAAGCGGACGTCACCAACCTGCTGCACCCCGGCGAGACCGCGCTGCTGACCGTAGCCTGCGACAACCGGGTGAACCACAGCACCCTGCCGGTGGGCAATGAGGACGGGCAGCTGGCCTTTTTTGGCTCGGACAATGCGGGCATTCCCAGTGTGGAGGCTGCAAAACGCGCCGCCGCACCCCAGAACCGCCCCAACTTTGATTTCTTCAACTATGCGGGCATCCACCGCCCGGTGGTGCTCTACACCACCCCCAAAGAGTACATCGAGGATATGACCGTGGTGCCTGCCGTGGACGGCACGGTGCAGTATGCAGTCAAAACCACCGGCAGTGCGCCTGTCCATGTCACGGTGCTGAACGCGGACGGCAGCGCCGTGGCACAGGCAGAGGGCGCAGAAGGCATCCTGACCATACCGGAAGTGCATCTCTGGGAGCCCAGACCCGGTACGCCCTACCTGTACACTCTGCACATCACCTGCGGGGCGGATGTCTACGACCAGACCTTTGGTGTGCGCAGTATTGAAGTAAAGGGCACACAGGTTCTTTTGAATGGCAAGCCGCTTTATTTCAAGGGTTTCTGCAAACACGAGGACTTTACCGCCCATGGCCGCGGCTTTGACCCGGTGCTGAACGTGAAGGACGTGAACCTCATCCACTGGGCAAATGCCAATGCGGTGCGCACCAGCCACTACCCCTACGCGGAGGAATTCTACGACCTGTGCGACCGGGAGGGCATTCTGGTCATGGATGAGACCCCGGCGGTGGGCATCGGCGGCGGGGCTGCGGTGAATCCTTATAAGGAATACCCCATTGCAGAGCATCACCGGCAGGTGCTTGCCGAGATGATCCATCGGGACAAAAACCACCCCTGCGTGGTACTGTGGAGCCTTGGCAACGAGCCGGATCTGGAACACTTCCCGCAGGATGCCTACGACTACTGGCATCCGCTATATGAGCTGGCGCATCAGCTGGACCCGCAGAACCGCCCGGTCACCCTCGTCTGCTGCCAGAACGACTACACCAAGGATATCACCACCCGCACCATGGATATCGTCTGCATCAACCGCTACTACGGCTGGTACAACCTTTCCGGCGACATGGACGCCGCCTGTTGCGGTTTGAATCAGGAACTGGATTTCTGGGCAGAGCAGCACAAGCCCGTGATGATGAGCGAGTACGGCGCAGACACCGTGGCAGGGCTGCACACCGCCGGAGCCGAGATGTTCAGTGAAGAGTTTCAGGTGGAGTTCTACCGCCGTCTGGATGCAGAGTTTGACAAGTGCCCATGGTTTGTGGGAGAATTTGTCTGGAACTTTGCAGATTACGACACCGTGCAGGGCCCCATGCGGGTGGACGGCAACAAAAAGGGTCTGTTCACCCGGGACCGCCGCCCGAAGCTGGGAATGCACTTTTTGCGCCAGCGCTGGCACGATATCCCGACCTTTGGATTTAAGGAGTAACTATAATGAAAACCTACCAAAACCACGCCATGACCGACGCCGAAGCAAGGCAGGCACTGGCCGATGCCTGCAAGCAGGTGGAGACCAATTTACCGCTGTACACCTACCAGTGTCAGAACCATTCCAGCGTGAACAATATCTACCCCGGCTGTGCCAATAACCAGTGGACCTGCGGCTTCTGGCCGGGGGAGATCTGGCTGGCCTACGAAGCCACCGGGGACGAGAAATTCAAGACCGCCGCCCTCATTCAGGTGGACAGCTTTGCGGACCGCATTGCCCGCAAGGTGGAGGTAGACCACCACGACATGGGCTTTTTGTACAGCCCCACCTGCGTGGCAGCATGGAAACTGGTGGGCAGCGAAACCGGCAAAAACGCCGCCATTGCCGCCGCCGACCAGCTGCTGACCCGCTACCAGCCCAGCGGAAAATTTTTGCAGGCATGGGGCACTATGGATGACCCCGACAACTACCGCTATATCATTGACTGCATGCTCAACGTGCCGCTGCTGTACTGGGCAGCGCAGGTGACCGGCAGCGACCACTACCGCGAAATTGCCGCCGCCCACACCGCAACCACGCTGGCAAACTCCTTCCGGACGGACGGCAGCACCTACCACACCTTCTTTATGAACCCGGACGGCACACCCAAGGGCGGACGCACCTGTCAGGGCTATAAAGACGACAGCTTCTGGGCGCGGGGACAGGCATGGGGCGTGTACGGCAGCGCCATCGGCTACACCTACACCCACGATGAAAAGTTTTTGGATGTGTTCCGCAAGGCGCTGACGTTTTATCTTTCCCGCCTGCCGGAGGATCTGATCCCCTGCTGGGATATGCTCTTTGCCCCGGAAAGCGGCGAACCCCGGGATTCTTCCTCTGCTGCCATCGTGGCCTGCGGCCTGCTGGAAGCCGCCAAGTATGTGGGAGAGGAAGAAGCTGCCCAGTGGCGCACCCTTGCCCGGCAGATGCTGGCTAGTCTGACCGCAAACTATGCGGTAAAGCCCGGAACCCTCGGCTCCGGCCAGCTGCTGCATGGCACTTACAGCAAAAAGAGCCCCTACAACACCTGCACCCCGGAAGGCGTGGATGAATGTACGAGCTGGGGCGATTATTTTTACATGGAGGCGCTGACCCGCCTGACCAAAGACTGGGAGATGTACTGGTAATGAACTTGCAGACCAAAGCGGACTTTGCCGCACTGATGCACAAATTTCTCGACCCGCTCAAGCCTTATTATTCCGCAGGCTGCGCCCGGCTGCATCTGGGCGAGACGGGCGTGACCTACAACCAAAATGCCATTGAGCTGGAAGCCTTCAGCCGCCCGCTGTGGGCGCTGGTGCCTTTCTGGGTGGGCGGCGGCTCCGACCCGGAATTTGAAAAAATCTACCGCAAGGGTCTTGCCGCCGGCACCGACCCGGAAAACCCCGAATACTGGGGTACCACCGGGGAGTACGATCAGTGCTATGTGGAGATGGCTGCCATTGCCTGCGGCATCCTCACCGCACCGGAAAAGTTGTGGACGCCGCTTTCTGACACCGAAAAACAGAACCTTGCCGCATGGCTGGGGCAGATCAACGCCCACACCATCCCGGACTGCAATTGGCAGTTTTTCCGCATCCTTGTAAACCTTGCCCTGAAAAGCGTGGGGATGCCTTACAGCCCGGAACTGCTGGAGGACGGTCTTTGCAAAATCGACAGCTATTACAGCGGCGACGGCTGGTCCACCGATGGCGCCTCCGTACAAAAGGATTACTACATCCCGTGGGCCATCCAGTATTACGGCCTGCTGTACTCCAAGTTTGCCGCCGACACCGACCCGCAGCGCGCTGCCCTTTACCGCCAGCGTGCCCAGCTGTTCGCCCAGCAGTTCGTCTACTGGTTCGATGCCAACGGCGCAGCGCTGCCCTTTGGCCGCAGCCTGACCTACCGCTTTGCTCAGAACAGCTTCTGGGCGGCCTGCATCTGGGCAGGGCTGGAGCCGCTGCCCCTGCCGGTGATGAAAGGGCTCATCGTCCGCAACTTCAACTGGTGGCTGGGGCAGAAAATGTTCGACCGGGACGGTATTCTGACCATCGGCTACTGCTACCCACAGATGTACATGGCCGAGCGGTACAACGCCCCGGGCAGCCCCTACTGGGGCATGAAGAGCTTTTTGCTGCTTGCTTTGCCGGACGACCACCCCTTCTGGTCTGCCGAAGCCGCGCCCATGCCCGCATTGGAGCGGCTCAAGCCCATGCCATACGCCAATATGCTGGTGCAGCGCCGGGCGGGGCGGGTAACGGCCTATGCCGCCGGTGTCAACGAGGGCCACGGCCACGGACAGTTCCCGGAAAAGTACGCAAAATTTGCCTACGATACCCGCTTTGGCTTCTGTGCCTCCCGCAGCCGGGAGGTGCTCCATCAGGCCGCACCGGACAGTATGCTGGCCTTTGTCATCGACAATAACGTGTTCGTGCGCAAGGTGAGCAAAACGTGGGAAATTGAAGCCGGAGCTGTGACTGCGCAGTGGTCGCCCTTTCCCGGCATTGAGGTGACCACTACTATCACCCCCACAGCCACCGGCCACCACCGCCATCACGAGATTGACAGCAGTTTCGACTGCGAAGCCTACGACTGCGGTTTTGCCGTGCCCAATTTTGCACCGGGCTATGCCGAAAGTGTGGAAAACGATACCGCCGAAGCCCATTGCGACACCCTGCGCTGCACCGTGCGCGGCAGGGGAGAGGCAGTGGTCATCGGCTGCGACCCCAACACCAGTCTGTACTTCACCAACGTCCATCTGCCCGCCGTGAAGTACCACATCCCCAAGGGGCACACAGAACTGGATACCGAGGTCTTTGACGAAGCGGACTGATGCCGCTTCTTTCCAGAAAAACAGTCGTTTTGTGCGGCTGTTTTTCTTATATCCTGTGCTATAATAAAAGCAGAAAATGCTGCGAGGTGACATGTATGCCTTTGAATCATCCCATTACCCCGGCGCTTCTGGCCGACCCGGAAATTTTCCAGCAGAGCCGTCTGCCCTTCCATGCCCACTTTGCCGACCAGACAAGTCCCGAACTGCCCCTGACCGTTAGTCTGGACGGCGAGTGGAACTTCCGCTATGCGGAAAACCTGACTGCACCCTTTACGGACTGGGACACCCTGACCGTGCCGGGCTTTATCCAGATGCAGAGCCTGCAAAAGCCCGGCCAGCCCTACGGCACGCCCCATTACGTCAACACCCAGTACCCGTGGGACGGCCACGAAAGGCTGCACCCCGGCGAGATTCCGCAGGATTATAACCCCATTGGAGAGTACCAGCGCAGTTTCACCCTGCCGGAAGATTGGGCAAGCTGTTACTTGCGCCTGAACGGCGCGGACAGCGCTGCCGCCGTCTGGTGCAACGGCGTTTACATCGGCTACACCGAGGATACCTTTACCCCCGCTGAATTTGACATGACCGCCGCCGTCCACCCCGGCGAAAATACCCTGACCGTGCAGGTGTACCGTTTCTCCTCCGGCAGTTGGCTGGAAGATCAGGATTTCTGGCGGATGAGCGGTTTGTTCCGTTCCGTGGAACTGTTCACCAAGCCGGAGCTCCACCTCGAGGATGTCTTTGTAAAGCAGGATTTTGCCCCGGACTTTTCCAGTGCCGCCGTCACCTTTGATTGCAGGGTCAGCGGCGCTGGCCGGGTGTCGGTGACGTTCAATGGGCAGGAGCAGTCCGCCGAGGTGGGAGAGCCTGCCGAATACGACAGCGGTGTGGTGTTCGGCAAGGGCGAAGCCGACCCGGACGTGGAGGAGGACGTGCAGGACGTTTTCTTTACCTTTGCGGTGGAGCATCCCGCCCTGTGGAGCGCCGAACGGCCGAACCTGTACGAGGCAGAAATTGCCCTGCTGAACGAGGGTACTCTCGTGGAGCGTACCGGACTGAAAGTCGGTCTGCGCAAGTTTGAACTGAAAGACCGCCAGATGCTTTTGAACGGCAAGCGCATCGTGTTCAAGGGTGTCAACCGCCACGAGTGGAGTTGCAAGACCGGGCGTACTGTCAGCCGGGAAGAAATGCTGTGGGATGTGAAAAATCTCAAGGCCCACAACGTCAACGCCGTGCGCACCAGCCACTACCCGGACGACCCCTATTTCCTGCAGCTCTGCGATGAATACGGCCTGTATGTCATCGGGGAGACGAATCTGGAGAGCCACGGCACATGGCAGAAGCTGGGCGCAGACGGCTCCGACCAGTGGACCCTGCCCGGTGCCCGCCCGGAGTGGCGGGAAAATGTGCTTGCCCGTGCCGAAGCCATGCTGGAGCGGGACAAAAACCACCCGGCCATCCTCATCTGGTCCTGCGGTAACGAGAGCTACGGCGGCAAGACCCTGTGGGAGATGAGCGAATATTTCCGCCGCACCGACCCCAGCCGCCTTGTACACTACGAGGGCATTTTCTGGAACAGGGAATACCCCGCCACCTCCGATATGGAAAGCCAGATGTATACCCCGGTGGCAGACATCAAAAAGTTTCTGGCAGAGCACCCGGAAAAGCCCTTTATCATGTGCGAGTACAGCCACGCCATGGGCAACAGCTGCGGCGGAATCACCGACTACACCGAGTACGCCTACGAAGAGCCGCTGTATCAGGGCGGGTTTATCTGGGAGTACATGGACCACGGCATTGCAGTGATAAGCCCGGACGGCAAGCCCGGCTTTGCCTATGGCGGCGACTTTGGCGACCGCCCCACCGACCGGGAATTCTGCGTGGACGGCCTTGTGCTGCCCGACCGCCGCAACACCCCCAAAATGGACGCAGTCAAGGCGGTTTATGCGCCCCTGAAGATCACCCTGACCGACACCGAAGCCGTGATGGAGAACCGGAATCTCTTTACCGACCTGAGCGCCTACGACCTTGTGTTTGCATCCTCGGTCAACGGCAAGCCGGTGCGCCGGGCGGCGCTGCGGGCAGATTGTGCGCCCGGCAAGACGGTACACATTGCGTTCCCGTTCCCTCTGCCGGAAACAGGGCTTGCCTGCATGACCGTTACCGCTATCCAGCGGGCTGCAAAGCCCGGCATCCCGGCGGGTTATGAAGCTGCCTTTGGGCAGCTGTGGCACAACCATGCCGAAGCCCGGCTGACCGTTGCCGCGCCGGAATTGGTGGAGACGGACTGCAACATCGGCGTGAAGGGCGAGGGCTTCGAGTACATCTTTGGCCGCGGCAAAGGGCTGGTGTCCATCCGCTATAACGGCGTGCAGCTGCTGGACGATACCGTGCGCCCCAACTTCTGGCGTGCGCCCACCAACAACGACGAGGGCTGCGCGGAACCCTTTGCATTTGCCTTCTGGAAAACCGCTGGTCTCTATGCCCGCTGCGATAACCTGACTGCCGAAATAAAGGGGGAATTTGTCACTGTCCGTGCAAGCTACACCCTGCCGGACGGTCAGACGCTGCCCATTGATTTTGCCATCGACGGCGCAGGCCGCTGCAACATCACCATGACATGGCAGGGCGAAAAGGCAGAAGTACCGGAGTTCGGTTTGCTCTTCCCGCTGCGTCGGGAGCTGACCGAGGTCTCCTATCTGGGGCTTGGCCCCCGGGAAACCACCGCCGACCGCACCGCAGGCGGCAAGATGGGTGCATGGGGCTACAATGTCCGGCAGGATTTTGCCCAAAACAGCCCGGTCTACCCGCAGGAGTGCGGCAGCCGCACGGAGGTGTACCGCGCAGCGGTCACCGGCAGCGGATTGAATATAGGCATCGGTTTTGCAGGGGACGGCATGACCTTCTCGGCGCTGCCCTATACGCCGCATGAGCTGGAAAACGCCCGCCATCTCTATGAACTGCCCCGGGATGACAATAAGACGGTCGTCCGCTGCGCCGCCTTCCAGCGCGGCGTGGGCGGCGACAACAGCTGGGGCGCAAAGCCCCATGCGGACACCTGCTTTGCGGTGGAGAAGGGAACCTCGTTCCGCTTTATGATCCAAAAATAAAAATTTACTTTACGAAAGTGGCGGGGATCATCCTGATACCCACCACTTTCGTTTTATTGCGAAACCATCACAAGATAAAAATCAGCGCAACATACAAATAGTATATTTGCGATATGCGCTCCAACGATGTTGCTGCTGCGTTAGAAAGTTGGATTACGATGGCTGCTGCGGTTCCGCAAGCTGGATATGACCCAGCCGGAGCAGCGGCAGGCACTGGTGGATACCTTCATCAATGCGATCTACCTGTATGATGATAAGGTTTTGATCACCTTTAACTATGAAGATGCTAAAAAGCAGACACTTGCGAAAATAGGTCGAATATACGATGAAATTTTGAACGAATTTCAAGCGGCATCTGCGGTACTACACCACAACTACACCAATTTTGGGACGTTTTCCCGAAAAGGAGCCTTACAAAGCGGTGTGGTGTAAGAATCGAATAGGCGGATTGGTGTAGTAGGGACACCGAGCCCAGAATACAAAGATACGGAAGCTATGTTGCGGAAAAACAACATAGCTTCCGCTTTTTTGTTATATGCAAGGATTTTGAAAGGGGAATAGGGTTTTCCAGATGGTAGACCAGCTTGCCTTTGACAGCAATCAAAATCCCTGCAATTTTGAATACGCCAAAATTTACGCCGAGCAAAACTTTATAATATCTGCTCTACCCAGCGAAGAACAGTACAAAAACGTTCGTTCTGCTGGTCATGATGGCCATTATCATCGAACACGGTTTTAGCTCCGCAGACTGTCCGCAATACAGTGTGGACGCGCTGAGCGTAGGTAGCAGCTTCACTCAGGCGATTGTTGTGGCCCTCGCCCTCTCGGGTGCCGTTCTGGAGATATACCCGAGCAGAACGGTTCAGGAGCGGGTGTTCCTCGATAAAGTCCGCAACTCCCGGATACCAGAATGACCCACAAAGAGAGAACACCGACGCGAATACCTCCGTTTCCCAAAGGCTCATCACCGCAGCCAGACCGCCCAGCGAATAGCCGCCATACGCCAGCTTTTCCGTGTCAAGGGCGTATTCGTCTATAAGCGCCGGGAGAATTTCGTTGTTCAGTTCTCGATGATATTGTCCTAGCTGCCCGCCAAAATCCGGTGTGCCCGGTCGAATAGCCGGTTCCGGCCACGGGGTATACTCTGAAAGTCTGTTATTGGGGTATACCCCCACCAACACTGCTCGTTCCGTGCGCAGATTCAACTGCTCGATCAGTTCCCCATCGTTGAGCAGGATTGCAGGATTTTTGTCTTTGCGCAGTCCCTTTTCCGGGAACCGGACTCCAATTCGATGTGAACCGAGATTTAGAATTTCCATCCATAACCGCCCTTTTTTTTCAATTATTACGCAGTGTGGGGTGCTCCCCACATAGACAAACGGTAGCATTTTGTGCTATATTAGCATTAACTAACCGATTTTGCACAAAGGAGCTCCCAATGAATCAAATATCCGCGCTTCCCAATCCGCTGGAAATTTTATTTCAGGAATACAATCAGGGCCGAATCGAGTCTGTCGGCTTCCGCAGCTTGACCCTGCACGCTGGTGAGAGTAACAGCTACCGCACCCTGAAAAGTGCGCTGATTGTTCCGGCGTCGGGTCGGGCCATCTTCTCATTTGAGCACGAACCCTTCATTGCCAAGCGAGGACTGTTCCTGCACGGATGTCCCGACAAGACCCTGACCATTTCGGCCTTGGGCGAGCAGGATTTCCACTACATCAATATGTACTACGAAAACGACCGGCCTTTGCTGTTCTCCCACAAGCTCAAAAATCCGGAACAGACCTTTTCCATTTTGGAGCAGATCCTAAAGCTCCACCCGGATGCTGACATCCGCAGCCAGTACCAGCAAGAAAAGCTGACGGAAGAATTCTTCGCCCAGATTTTCGCAGATTTTCAGCCAGAGGAAACTTACAATGAAAGCCAAATCATGAGCATCCTGCTGGATTTCATCGCAGAGCACTATGCAGAGCCGCTGACGCTGGACGCACTGGCCGAGAAGGTCAATGAGAAAGCTGGACATGTCAGCTATCTCTTTTATAAGTACAAAAACATCCGGCCCATCGATTACCTCATCAATTATCGTGTCCGAATAGCCACTGAGCTTTTGCGTTCCGGTGACTACACCGTGACGCAGGCTGCCCACGAGGTTGGATACCGGGATGCCTGCTATTTCAGCCGTATCTACAAAAAACGGATGGGCTTTCCGCCCACCCGCATTCTGCCGTAACCGGAGGATTTGCTTTAAGAAGCGCTATACATGAAGCTGTACAGGGTCTCGGCCGCATCGATGACCCGTGCGCCGTAATCCATCACGTCATCGTAATCCATCTCAATGACCTTCTGATTGGCAATAGCAGGAACTTCCTGTACAACAGCGTTGGCGGTCAGCTGCTCCACAGCGTCGGCATCGGTGGCACCAAAGCGGTCTGCGCGGACGTAGACGATGATATCCGGGTTCATGGAGACAAGATTCTCCAGCGTCAGGCCGTTGCCGCCCTTGTCCAGAACATTTTCAGCGTTCAGGGCATTCAGCATACAACTGCTCATCTTGGAATTGAAGGCCACGAAGGTACCATCGGCGTAGCCAGCCATGAACAGAACCTTCAGGGGTTCGCCACTCTGGCTGCTGACCTTGTCCATCAGCGCATCGATTCTCTCCTGAAGCTCATCGGCGTAAGAGTTGGCGGTCTCTTGCACGTTGAAGATCTCGCCGATGTTCCGCACATCCTCTACAATGTTATCCAGCGACTGATCAATGGAAGCACTGGCCAGTTCAGTATAGACGGGAATGCCCAGCTCCTGATAGGACTGGACAGTGCCGATGCTGCTCTCAGTGAACATCAGGGGACCCTTGCCAAGGATCAGATCCGGCTCCGTGGCAAGGATGGTCTCCTTGGAAACAGACTTCTTATCGCCAAGGCTGTTCAGAGATGCAATTTCATCAGCAATGGCACCCTTCAGGGCATTGTCATTATCGAACACGCCGACAATTTTATCCTTGAGCCCTAGCTTGATGAGCAGCTCAGTCATGGACAGCTGTGTGGACAGCACCTTCTCCGGTGCATGGTCGTAGGTCATATCCACAGCATTGCCATCAGCGTCATAGATCTGCAGGGTCAGGGGGTAAGAGGTCTCTTCGGCGGAGACGGTGCTCTCGGCAACAGACGAAGCAATCTCGGAGGAGGCAGCAACGGACGATGCCACGGAAGATGCAGTCTGACTGCAGCCAGTGGCCAGCATGACGGCTGCCAGTGCCGCGGCAGCAACGCTCAGGGTTTTCTTTTTCATAAATTTTCCTCTTTCTGCGGGGTACTCCCGCGTTTTTGTTATAGATATTGAATCATCAGTTTTCCGTTGATCGGGCTGGGGTACACACAGGCTTCTACATCAAAGATCCGGCGCAGATTTTCGGGGGTCATCACCGCTTGAGGCTGGCCCTGCGTTACAATTTCGCCTTGTTTCATCAGATAGAGGTGGTCGCAGAATTGTGCTGCAAGGCTCAGATCGTGCAGCGCTGCCAGGACCGTGATCTGCAAATCTTTGATGATTGAAAGGATTTCTAACCGATAGCGGATATCCAGATGATTGGTCGGCTCGTCGAGGATCAGGATCTTGGGCGACTGGGTCAGCGCGCGGGCCAGAACCACCCGCTGCTTTTCACCGCCCGAAAGGGACTGGAAGTTCCGGTCGCGGTAGCTTTTCATGCCAACCTTGTCCAGTGCCTCCAAAGCCATCTCGTAGTCCCTCTCCCGTTCTTGCTCCAGCAGGGAATGGAAGGGATACCGCCCCATCAGGGCGATGTCCAGCACGGTATAGTCAAAATTGATCTGGTTGAATTGTCCCATCACCGCCATGTTCCGCGCCAGCTTTTTGCCGGAAAGATGTGTGATGTCCTTGTCGTCCAGACGAACGATGCCGCTGTCCATCTTTTGTGTGCGGTAGATGGAGCGGAGCAGAGTGGTCTTGCCGCTGCCGTTGGCACCCAGCAAGGCCGAGAATTTCCGGTCCGGCACCTCAATGGAGAGATTCCGAACGATGGGTTTTCCGGCAATCGAAACGCTGACGTTTTTCGCATCCAGTTTCATTCAATTGCCTCCAAATCCATACTTTTTACGCACCATCACATAGACGAAGAAGGGCGCACCCACCAAGGCAGTGAAAATGCCCACAGGCAGCTCGGTGTTGGGAATCAGACTGCGGGCGATGGCATCCACCCAGAGCATGAAAAGTCCGCCGGATAACGCCGCGATCGGCAGTAGTTTTCGGTGGGCTGTACCGGCAATGGCGCGGGAAACATGCGGGATAATAAGCCCTACAAAGCCAATCGTGCCGCAGACCGATACCAATGCACCGGTCAGCACCGAGAGCACCAGCAGGTAAACCAACCGACACCGGAAGGTGTTGATACCGATGGTGGAAGCTGCTTCCTCACCAAGCATCAGACCATCCAGCGTCTGGGCCTGCGTCCGGAAAAAGACTGTTGCCGCCAGTACGATCAGTGTGATAGGGCCGATATTTTTCCATCCGGCGCGGGTCAGGGAGCCCATCGTCCAGAACTTGATGGACATCATACCGTCCGAATCGCCTGCTACCGCAATGATAAAGTTGGAAAATGCGGTCAGCAGCGCATTGACGATCATGCCGGAGAGGATCAGCTTGACTGAGGTGGTCTTGCCATCCGCCGAGGAGAGAGCCAATACGAGGAAGCAGGCACCGCCTGCTCCTACAAAGGCCCAAAAGCCGGAGATCACGCCCAGCCCTAAAAAGAGCGAACCGGTGGCTCCCAGCGTTGCGCCTGCCGACACACCAAGAATGTATGGGTCTGCCATTGGGTTTTGGACAACGGCCTGCATCACGCAGCCACAGAGGGCCAGCCCGCTTCCTGTCAGAAAGCCCAGAATAATTCGGGGCATCCGGATCTGCCAGACGATCTGTTCAAATGCCACAGATACCGAGGTGCCTGTGTCTGTCCCGAACAGGTGCCGAAGCAGGATCGATAGTGTATCTTGTACCGGAATGCGGACTGCTCCCATGCAAAGCGTAATGATTGCAGAAACAAGCGTTAGGATCATCAATAGAATGATCGTCAGTCGTGTCTTTTTCATATAGAAATCACCCTCTCAAGTGGTCCGGGGTTAGCTTTGACTATCCACAAGGTATTTTACAGGCCGCTTACAGATTTGTCTATGGACAATTCTTTAAGGAATGGACGATTCTTCAAAACCGACTCCCAGATCTCCTCGACCACCGGAACACCAAGCCCGCGCTCGATGGTGTAGGCTGTGCGGGCATAGTGGGGATCCCGGATGTCCACCGTGAGCACGGCCACCGTGTGAAAGCTCTTGCTGACCATGCCCTGTGCAATGGCACTGGGAGCGTAGTTGAAACGCTTGAGTACCTTTCCACCTTGGCGCGGGTGTCGGCGCGGACAGTATCTTTGTGGTTGAGCACGCGGGAGACGGTGGCGATCGAGACTCCGGCTTCCC
>OGEI01000490.1_pt1 | contig 24233 bp, 20 predicted proteins | sample 1570631 | NCBI WGS metagenome assembly OGEI01 (sample SAMEA2582139, study PRJEB24529) | metagenome | biome: Human gut stool | place: China | collected 2011
AGCTGATCATCCTCGATGAGCCGACCACCCACCTCGATCTGGAAATGACCGAATGGTTGGAAGGATATCTGAGCCGTGCGAATATCAGTATCCTGATGGTGACGCACGACCGCTATTTCCTGGATCGGGTATGTAGCGAGATCATTGAAATAGATCGTCAGCAAATATTCCAATATAAAGGAAACTACAGCTATTACCTGGAGAAACGCCAGGAACGTATGGAGACGATGAATACGGAGGTAGAGCGAGCCAATAACCTGTTGCGTAAAGAATTGGAATGGATGCGCCGTCAGCCGCAGGCACGTGGCACGAAAGCCAAATATCGTATCGATGCTTTCTACGAACTGGAGAAGAAAGCCAAGCAGCAACGGGATAACGGAAATGTGAACCTGGATGTGAAAGCTTCCTATATCGGTTCGAAGATATTTGAAGCGGAGCATGTGACGAAAAGTTTTGGAAACATTAAAATCGTAGAAGATTTCAATTATATTTTTGCCCGTTTCGAGAAAATGGGTATTGTCGGTAATAATGGTACCGGGAAGTCTACCTTTATTAAAATGCTGATGGGGGAAGTGGAACCGGATAGCGGTCGCTTCGATGTGGGCGAAACTGTTCGCTTCGGTTATTACAGTCAGGATGGCTTGCAGTTTGACGAACAGATGAAGGTGATCGATGTCGTACAGGATATTGCCGAATATGTCGATCTGGGCGACGGAAAGAAACTGGGCGTTTCTCAGTTCCTGAATTATTTCCTGTTTACTCCCGAAAAACAACATAGCTATGTTTATAAATTGAGTGGGGGAGAGAAGCGCCGTCTTTATCTGTGTACAGTCCTGATGCGTAACCCGAACTTCCTTGTACTGGATGAGCCGACCAACGACCTGGATATCGTAACGCTGAATGTGCTGGAAGAATATCTGCGTAACTTTAAAGGTTGTGTGATCGTTGTTTCGCACGACCGTTACTTTATGGATAAGGTTGTCGATCATCTACTGGTATTCCGTGGTAATGCCGACCTGAAAGATTTCCCCGGAAACTACACTCAATACCGCGACTGGAAAGAGGTACAGGATCAGTTGGAGAAGGAAGCGGAAGCTGCCCGTCAGCCCAAACAAGCTCCTGTCCCCGAAAAGAATAACCGTCCGCAAACGGAACAGAAAAAGAAACTTACTTTCAAGGAACGGAAGGAGTTTGAAGCATTAGAATCCGAAATACCTGCTCTTGAAGCTGAAAAGGCAGAACTGGAAACAGCTATGAGCAGCGGAACCCTTAGCAATGACGAACTGATGGCGAAATCGGAACGCATAGCCAAAGTGATCGACGAAATAGATGAAAAGACAATGCGTTGGCTCGAACTGAGTGAATTAGCCTGATGAACGAAACGAAACCGATACTCTGGAACCGGAATTTCATTCAGTGTTGTATCTCTTATTTCCTGATGAACTTCTCCTTCTACATGCTGATGCCGACTATGCCGGTTTATCTGGTGGAAGTGCTGAAGATTGATCCGTCGGAGGTGGGAGTGGCTCTTTCCAGTTACTCGATAGGTCTGTTATGTGTCCGTCCCTTCTCGGGGTATCTGGTGGATTGTTTTTCCCGCAAACCGTTATATCTGTTTGCTTTTATGGTCTTTGCCTGTATGTTTGCCGGTTATCTGTTTGCAACGACGGTGCTGACTATTATGGCTGTCCGTTTTATACAAGGTGGATTTATGGGAATGACGTCCGTTGCTGGGAATACCATTGCGATCGATGTGATTCCGTCCAAAAGGCGAGGGGAAGGAATGGGCTTCTATGGTTTGACAATCAATCTGGCGATGTCTTTATCTCCGCTGGTTGCCGTGGCTGTTTACGATAGATATGGATTTCATCCTTTAGTGTTTGCCGGAATGGCGATAGCATTGGTCGGCGTCGGTTCTGTCAGCCTGATCCGTTATCCGAAGCGGGAGAAACTGCCGAGACCACCTTTTTCGCTCGACCGTTTTATACTTGTGAAAGCCTTACCGACAGCATTGGCTTATCTGTTAAGCGCCATACCTTATGGAATGGTTGTTTCTTTTGTGGTGCTGTACGGTAAAGAGATCAATGTGTCCAATCCCGGTTACTTCTTCATTTTTATGGCGATTGGGGTTGGAACGGCTCGTCTTATATCCGGCCGTCTGGTCGATCATGGAAAGATACACATGGTTTCGATCAGTGCACTGGTCTTTCTGACGCTCTCGTTCGCTGTCTTTGCCTTGTTCCACAATGAAATAGGCTTTTTTGCCTCGGTACTGGCAATCGGTATCGGTTTTGGTATTTGTGTCCCGGCTATCCAGTGTCTATTTGTAAATGTTGCTCCGCATCACATGCGTGGAACGGCAACTTCTACTTATCTGACTTCTTTTGACTTCGGCGTTGGGATCGGAATGCTTGCCGCCGGCTTTATTGCTTCGTATGCCAACCTGGCAACCGCTTATCTGGTCGGATCGGGTTGCTGCCTGGTGTCTCTTAGCGTTTATTTGCGGTGGGTGAGACCGTCGTATGAGAAGCATAAACTTACAGAGTGATAGATAATAAATTCTTGAAAAAAACGTTATATTCAGGGAAATCAGAATATTATTAGTCATCATAATATATAAAAACTCCATTTTTGCAATGGAGATTACCGTTCCATTCTGCTGTGAAATGGAACCAACTAGTATTAATTAAGGTTTGTAGGAAATGACAATGAAATATTGGTCGATTTTTTTATTCGTAATGTGTTTGTTTATCCTAAGTGCTTGTCGGGATGATTCAATAGAAGAAGCATCGTCCATAATCCCGGTTACAGATGCAGAATTAACTATTGGAGATAAGATATATGCGGTAGTAGGTGATACTCTGAAGATTTATTTTAATAGTATTGTCTTGAATTCGGCTTCAGGGGATTACGGCTTGGCATTAAAATGTGACAAAGGTAATAATTATAGTAAATATTGGCGTTACATACCTAAAACTGATGATGTAGGTGAATCCTTTATGGATTTGCAATTGTTTGATTTTAAAGGAAACGTACTTGTAGAAAAGCAGGTCTTGCTTATTACACGGGAAGCCAGAAATCCGGAGTTTCGTCGGAATCTTTTATGTTTGGGAAACAGTCTGATGGCAGCTGGGCAAACCCCGATTGAATTAAGCCGCCGGCTGAAAGGAACTTCTGGATTGATTGATAGTCCGGAAAGTTTATCCTTGACCAATTATTCTTTGGTCGGACGAGTACAAAATAGTGAACAAACTGTTGGTTGGGAAGGAACTCCGGGCTGGACCTGGCAAAAGTATATCGATAGTTTCGATATACAATCTTATGTCGATCAATATTGTGAAGGACAAATGGATTATATTTATCTGCAATTGGGTATTAACGAATTGTTATGGTTGGAGCCATTTGCCGATCAATCTTTTATTATTAATGGTGCAAAAACGCTTATAGATCGGATTCATAAAAGTTATCCCTCTTGCAAGGTTTTACTAGGTAGCGTATTACTTCCCTCTCAAAATGGAGGACTGGGAAACAAGTATCCGGCCAATATCGTTTCTGGTATCTATGGAGAGAAAGGTTTTAACCTGAAAGTCCATCGATTGAATAAAGCTTATAATGATTTGGCAAATTCTGCGGATTATGCTTCTTTTACTTATTTCATTGATAATAATGCCCAATTTGACTGTTTGAATGTTTATCCGAAAATAGAACGTCCTTCTGGTAATTATGTCCCTGGAAATGAGACGATAGATACCGATGGTATTCATCCTGCTAACATAGGGTACTGGCAAATAGCAGCTGGCATCTTCCGTGCGTTGATTGGGATCGAGGAGGCATAGATGAAGCATAGATGAGATGTCTGGGTATGGCTATTGCTGGGTTTTTCCTTATATTTGCGCAGTGGTCTTGTTTTGGGAGACTGTAATGATAATTGAAAATACCGGGTACATGAAAAACATTCTGTTAGCCATCTTTTTACTGACATATACCTGTTTGCCGTGTTTTTGTCAGCAAGCGGTAGACGAAACCTGGGTTACTTCTATTAATAAAGAATATGCAGCCTTTCCTTCCGAGCTTATCTATCTCCAAACCAGTAAAGGTATTTATGAGACAGGAGAAGACTTTTGGTTTAAAGCATATCAGTTGAATTCCCTGTCTTTTACATTCTCCAATCAAAGTCAGACATTGTATCTGCAAATGATAAATAATAAGGATAGTATCGTTTGGCAAGAGAAATATCCGGTAGAAAACGGTATGGTATTCGGTCATGTTTATGTCAGTGAGAAGCTGGCGGATGGTGATTATTTTCTGGAAGCTTATACCCGTCATTCTTTTCATAGCGACACAACAGGAATTATATCTTCACGTAAAGTAAGGATTATCAAAAATATAGCTCATGATAATCAACAATCGGAAGATATGGGAAAAGATAGTTTACGATTTGATATTTTTCCGGAGGGAGGGAACCTGGTTTCGGGTTTGCCTTCACGTGTGGCGTTTAAGGCTACAAATGGCAAAGGATATCCGGTAGAGGTAAAAGGTACTTTATATCAAGATGATACTCCGGTCACCTTATTTGAAAGTAGTCATGACGGAATGGGGGTTTTCTTTTTTACTCCTGATGCTGAAAAGAAATACCGGATAGAGTTAGAGGATGGTGTTTGTTATTCTTTACCGGAGATTTGCCCACAAGGAATGACTTTAAGCCTATCCAAACAAGACAAGAAAAATCTGGAGTTTTTTATCTCACAAACCGAAGGTTCTCCTGCTCAGGAAGTTTCTCTGGTAGGACAAATTCGTGGGATGATTTGCTGTGTAGCAAAGGGAGTATTGAAGGATCGGCTTAAAATAAAAATGCCGCTTAGTGAGTTCCTTTATCAGGGAATTGCAGAGTTTACCTTGTTTAATGGCAATATGCAACCGGTTGCAGAAAGGTTGGTTTACGTGCATCCGGAAAAGAAGCTACAGATAAATATTGAACCGGATAAGAAAACATATACCCTTCGTGAAAAAGCTACATTGAAAATAAAGGTGACGGATGGGAATGGAGTACCAGTGAAAACGAATCTGGGTCTCAGTGTATTTGATAAGGCATATATCAATCCGGCAGATCCTGTAAATATATTGACGCATTGTTATCTATCCTCTCAGATACGTGGAAAAATCCATAATCCGCTTTATTATTTCGATGAAAAGAATAAAGACCGTATGCAGGCAATGGATTTATTGTTGCTGACTCAGGGATGGAGGCGGTATGTCTGGAATATAGAATATGTTCCCGATAATGAAAATCTGTTTTTGTCTGATGAAATAATAGGCATACAATCTATTAATAGTAAGAAAAAGAGGAAAGAGGCGCGGGGGACGGAACAACTTATTCAGATATCTGGTGCTGAGGGAAATTCTTTGTATGTATGGGCTGATTCAACCGGCTCTTTTACTGTCGGTACGGATATATTGAAGGAACTTCGAGGCGGTTATGTATATTTGAAACCGATGTTGTCGAATGAACATAAGCCTCAACTTGAAATAGAAGATTATTTTTCGCAAATCGATAGTCTAAGGAAAAAGAAACAGAGATATTACCCTATTATGGATATTTCTCAGTCTGTAAAAGAACAGATTCTCAATATGCCGGTCGTTAGTAATGATAGTACAATTTTACTGGATGAGGTAGTTGTTACCCGTAAAGCAAGTAGACCTTTCAGGGATAAGTTTATGGGACGTTTAGATAGCTTGGCACAGATGGATGTAGGTATGCCTTGGGTCTGCCCGGATGGACATTTGGAAAATTATAAAGACGGATATACGGTACATCATGATCCCCGTTATTGTCCCAATGCAAATATCGTTCCTCTTGAAAAACGAAGTAAACCGGTAGAGGGTAAAACGTATCGAATTATTAAACCTAAATATTTCGATGGAGGAAAATGGTTTATTGTGGAAGACGAACAATATGTCGTTTATCACGGTCCTATTTATTCGGAAGAAGAACTTCTCCGTCGGAACAACCTTTGGCGTGCCAAAGGCTACTACGTTGCCCGTGAATTTTACCAACCGGACGAAATAGATATGCAATTGTCAACTCCCGATGCCCGTAATACTTTGTTATGGCAACCTTCCGTCATTACGGACGAAAAAGGCGAAGCAACAGTTTCGTTTTATTGCTCGGATATTAATACCGGATTTGTGGGAATAGCGGAAGGTGTCGATGGAACGGGACTGCTCGGTACAGGGAAATGTGAGTTCAGGGTAGTTAGGAATTTTAATTGAATATAGCGCTCATAATAACGAATTATTTTATCAATGGAGGTAGATCGCAAAGATTTAGTTGAGCACTACGGTACAATGGTCGCTACCATTGCCCATCGGATGATTCAGAACAGGGAGATTGCGAAGGAGGCGGCTCAGGAAGTCTGGTATGAGGTTTTCAAGAGTCTGCCTTCGTTCAATGCTGATTCTGAATTATCGACCTGGATTTATACGATTGCCAGACGGACTATTTCACGGTATGCCCAAAATGAAAAAGTGGCGACATTGGTGAAGCTGGAACAATTCAGGGCCTTACAGGAAATCGAATATTCCGGTTCTGATGAGGAACGGAAGGAATGGGTAAAAGAGAGATGCGACTGGTGTTTGACGGCATTGAATCATTGCCTGAATAATGATGCCCGGCTGATCTTTATCTTTAAGGAGAATGTAGGGCTTTCTCATAAAGAGATCGGAGAGATCATGGAAATGTCGGTTGAGAATGTCCGTAAGATATATTCCCGTTCCATTGATAAGATCCGCCATTTCCTGACCGATACCTGTCCGCTCTATAATCCTGCGGGAACCTGTAAATGCAGAATTTGTAAGCAGGTCTTTTTCATTGACCTGGATAAAGAATATACCACAGTTGCCAAAATGATACGGCTGGCCGACCTGTATCAGAAGTTTGAGAAAGATTTGCCCCGGAAAAATTATTGGGAAAAATTTCTGGACTGAGTTGTCACAATCTCTACACTGTTACTCACTAATTATAATGTATAACTTAAAAAATAACATTATGATGAGTAGAATTGAATTTTTGAGAGAGCAAATCATTGAAGCACGGAATTTTGTAAACCGTCTGATTTCAGAAATGCCGGAAGAGCTATGGTACACAATTCCGGAAGGTACGGATTCAAACTTTGCCTGGCAGGTCGGACATTTGTTGGTTTCACAGAATTTTCATGCTATTACAACGATAACCGGAGTAAATGAAGATATTAAACGGCAGATACCTATCGCCCGTTATAATAAAATCTTTAATGGTATGGGTACTTTGCACCGTTCTGTTGAAAGAGACTTTGTTCCCACTTCGGCATTAAAGGAACAACTGGATTTCGTGCACGATATTTGCCTTGCGAACCTACTGACTCTTAACGATGAAATCCTGAACTCCCCCCTTGAACCAATTCCGTTTAAGCATCCCGTTGCCGATATAAAGTACGAAGCCTTGTCCTGGTGCTTCAAGCATGAAATGTGGCATAGTGCCGAGATGGAAGCAATTAAAAGGGCTCTAGGCTATCCGATTATCTGGATGAAATAATAAAACCTGTTCGTGAACAATGTTATAAAACATATTGTTATATACATGAAAACAATAATATAAAAAGATTGAAAGGAGGCAGCGGCCTCCGGGTTTAGGTTTATTAATTTAATGTTTAGGTATTATGAGACGTTTAGGTATGGCTGTAGCAGCCATTTTATTATGTGCAACAGTAGGTTTTGCACGCGAGAACCGAAACAATGTGAGTAAAGAACCGTTTGCTATTAACTTTGAGAAGCTGAGTTATTATTTACAATTAACTCCCTCACAAACGAGTGAAGTGGCAAACATAAATGAATATTTCCTTGATATGCAACGTGAAAGCCTTCGTTCAAGCGAAAGCAAACAACAGAAGAAAATGCATCAGGCTGTATATGGAAATCTGAAATTGATGAAAAAGGTTCTAACCCCGGAACAGTATCGCAAATATGTGACATTGTTGAATGTAACGAACAATAATAACCGTGCTTTGAGCCTTTAATAACGAAAGGTACCGGGTAATCCCGTAAACGGTTATTGTATCAGATAAATGGAGACTGCGCAAATTGTTAGCGTAGTCTCCTTTTGCTAGAATGAGGTTATTCCTTCAATAGATATAAATACTCGATATGTTGAAGTATACTTAGGTTAAAAAGTGATTTAATCTAAGTATACTTATGTTGAATTGCGTTTTAGTCTAAATGTAGTTCAATATCCTATCCTTTTTCCAACCATATAAAAATTTGTAATAAATCTTTATTTCACGGTTGTTTTCGTTTTTAAATATATCTATCTTTGCCCTCACGTATTAGAGTTAAGACGTAGAAGCGTTAAAATATTATCCGACATTGAAATCTGGACAATTTCAACTACGGGGATAATAGACAAACTGTTTCTGCGCCTATGTTGTTGTATACTCATTCTGATTATACTTGAGGATAATCGTATACCAACATAAGGCGTGGGACTATTGTTTATTATTCTGTAGTGGGCAGTCCAGAGCCTCAATGTCAGTAATATCCAATAGTCTCCACGCTTCTTTTTTTGTTAACGCCGATCGGAGGGGACAGGGAGGGTAAATTCTAGTATTATGATGAAGACTATTTTAGTTATTCTGGCTCTATTGATGATTGATTGTGTGTATGCACAAAATGATAAAACTTTTGATACATACATTAGAAAGAAATTTCCTAATGCAAAAATCCCTAATGATAGAAAATTTGACATCGAGGGTAAAAATCCAGAATACATAGAAGATATTTTTGTTTTTGGGAAAATAATGTATATTATTTATTCAAACAAAGATATAGGAATCAATGTATCAGAAGAAACAATAAAATGGACAATACCTTCTCTAAAACAAGTTTCAAATATACTGGACGAGTGTATTGAAATTCCTTATACAATACCAATATTTGTCAATTACAATCTATCCATTCCGATAAACTATGATGATATATTCTGTGAAATAACTGGCTATTGTCCATTCCATTATGTAAATGTGACAACTGAACGAAGTAATCCTGCATATAAAATAGAGGGTGGAATTGTAAAATCAAAAATACTTAATGGAGATGATGATTCGTGGGCAACCATCTCACTTGTCCCTAATAAATCAACTTATGATACAGGTATATATGAAGATGGTAGATGGTTTAATGAAGATCCATATGTGAGTATCTTCGACAATGAGGGTATATATAAAACTACAACAACAAACCCAAATTTGAAACCACTTCTTTACAAAACAATATGTAGAGAAGTACTACACAATATAGGTATTGCCTCTCATTGGTGTGAACAAAACACTAGACATTATGGTACTTTATGTGAAAAAGAATATGGGATTTGTGATAAAACACATGAGCATACAAATGATGTATGTTCAGCTTGTGCCAGCAGTTTGTTTTATATAGGAGAAAATGCAGTAAAAGCCAATGGAGGGCTACCTGTCCAAATGAATGACAGTATGTACGGACTTGGAGATATTTTTAGTTGGATGGATATTGAAAATTTTAATGCTCCGGGGCATTCCTATAGCATATGGAATCATATAGGACCTGTAACATTAGGTATTCTACAAGACATTGGATTTAAAGCGAAGCAAAGCTATTTGAATTCCGAATATTACACAAAATGGGCGGGTAAACCCTGCTGGTATATCATCGATAATCAAGGATACTCATGGGGGAAAATATTATATGGAAAGTATCAAGATGAAATAAGTCCTGATGAAAACGGATGTTATAGTACAAACGCTCTATTATGGTTAGAAAACATGAAAGAAAGATATAATAAAAAAGAACTTATCGAATTCGATCGGGTAAGACCATATATCAAAAATGTTGTCGAAGAATTCAATACCAGTATTTATAATATATCTAAAGATAAAATACAAGTTACAGTAAAGAACAAACAAATTGAAATCTCAGGAGTAAAAGAAAACACTCTTATTCAAGTATTTGATATAACAGGCAAAATAATAAAATCATTTATAAATAAATCTACAAATATATACATGCCTATAAATCCAGGCTTATACATAGTCAAAATAAATAATAAGATATACAAGACTATATGTTATTAAAACATATGAACAGAGGGGATATAAAAAACTCATTGATGTATAAATTTTGAATAAAAATGAAGTAACCATATTCTTCCGAAAATATCATTATATTTTTGTGGAGATATAACGATATTTTACGGAGAACATGGTTACTATCATTACCTTAGTATGAAACTAAAGCAAGGGAGAGGACAAAGGGACAAAAGGACATTTAGTGTTTTTCTCTTTCCTCTCTTTTATTTACTTTAAGCATTCTCTGTACATTCTAAGCATTCCTTTTTAGTATAATGTTCTCCTCTCTTTTTGACTAAATCCTTGTTTTTCCAAAACTTGAGGGTTCTTTGAGCTGTTTTTGCTGATACTCCAAGCTCATCTTCAAAAAATCTTTTAGCATCTCCAAATGTGAAATCACAAGGTAAATTTTTATATGCTGCAGCATACTTTATTTCATTGCTACTTTCACTTTGGGGTAATTCGGGTAGAATATTAAACATTCTAATTTTTTCTTCTATAAAAAAATCATTCCAACTGATTACTAACTTCATAGTTTCGCTAGAGATGTTATATATTCCTTCCGGAGCGTTGTCCTTATATAATTTACATCCTTCCAGAATCATAGCTATACGTATAGTTATATCGCGCAGGCGTCTTATAAAACCATTTAATGCTTTACTGGCGAATTGTGCGAAACGGGATGGTGCTGCTCCGAAGTATTCATTTATCATTTTGTTGGCAGCAGGAGTAAGTTTAAAAACGAACTTTTTATCACTGAAATAATTACCGAACGATTCTATCTGCTCAAACACAGTTTTTTCAAAGGCTTCAAATTTGTAAAGATCAAGGTCTTCATCTTCTGGTAAGCCAATATATGGGGTCTCCGGTAGAAATATATCCAGGTAACGGGCAACTAAGCCATCCTCTTTGTTGTTAAAGAATCGGGCTTGCTGTGAGGGAGTCCCAGCGCTGAGAGTAGCTACTTTAGGAGCCTCTACTTTGTGATCTCCATTTTGGTGTGTATGGGAGGAAACTTCTTCTCCTTTAAATGCAGATCTAAAAATAGATGAAATGGGATTGTCTTTCTGTAGCATAGCAGCATCCAGTTCGGAAGTATATATCAGTGTAGAATAAGCAGCATTAGCTTCCAGTTGTTTGATCAATTTACTCTTAGATATATTGTGAGTAAGAGCCAGTCGTATTGGTTCAATCTTTGTAGGTTCCTCTCCACAGTTACAATCTGTATCACTACTCTTTTTGATACAGTTTTCCCATAGTCGGATCTTTTTATCTTGCTCTTTTGCTTCTGCAGCAGATCTTAATTCAATATTTTTGCTATAAGCTTTGGCTAGCTTATAAGCGGCGTCTATACAGCTTTTACCAGAAGAAGCATCACCAACAACATTAATATAGAGTAGTGTATTTATTATTTCTTTTCTCTTAGGCATGCATCTTATATCTTTTTCCACGAAGCCTAAGATGGTAATTAAAGAGATTAATGCCGTAAATTTAATTTCTTCACTGCTTTCCGGGTCAATGCAATAGTCTAGTAATGAACGAGGTATATAGTTGTATGCGGGTGAAATAGACGGAAAATGCGTATTCAAAAAGTCTTCTTCATCGAAAGGTTCTTCCTCTGTCACTTTTGAAGTGTCTATATGTCCTTTTGTCCCTTTGTCCTTTTTAGGTTGTGGAGACTTCCGGTTTGTACCGTGTTCGGATGAATATCTATGGTAGACATCCCGGATGGTACTTTCGATTTCTTCGACATCGAACCCTGATTGTACATATCTTGAAGTGCACTCTGATACAACGTCATCTAAATCGAAGCCGGCTTTTTTTAGTGTACTTGCTAATGATACTATTGTAGAGTGTCGATTTCCGTTACTCCAATTTAAATTTTGTTTTGCTGCATCTAAATAGGCAGCTAATTTTTCTTTTTCTTTCATTTCTTGAAATTTTAAGTCATTTATATCAATCTTTTCCAGCCACACGGCAGTGTTTATGTCTAACGGAGTTGCTTCCGGGTTACAGTATGCCTGCTCGTCGTGGTTCAAAAACATAGTTCGGCTGATGCTGCCTACAGCTTTATCTGCCTCTATGTTTAAATCGTGTTCGACAAGGCGCGTTGTGGCATTAAATGCGTTTTTAAAATTTTCATCGTTTATACCTCCTTCTACCTCCACGTAGTTTAGGATATGTATTCCTTCTCCTCTGACGCTTCTACAGGCGAAAACAACGTACGGAGATTTTTTGATTTTGGGCATAAGCTCATTTATCTGTTCTTCGGATATATGGTCTATGTCTGTCAGAATAAGATTGTTGAAGGTATGCGGGTCTGAATCTTTTCGTCCTTTGTCGAAGTAAGCATGAACGCTGATCATTGGTAACATTAACTTTTTTGTTTTGAAGTCTTTTTCCCAATCCTCAACTTCCTTCCGGATAGCAGCGATCTTTTCCTGATCGCTGTCTTTCCCGTTTTCTAAATCCTTCAGTCTGGCTTCAGCCAATTTGTATTTAGCATAACCCTCCAGAATCTCTATAGTTGCTTTTTTGAGCTCTGGGGAATTCCTCGTTCTCTCATGCAACTTAAGGACAGGTAGTTCCCATTTCATTTCTTGGGCTTTTGCATCGTTAAAGCCTGAGAATATGATTTCATCAAGCTTTAATAGGTCTTGTTTATCGTTCATAATACGTTTCATAATCATAATCATTATTACTGTTATAAATATCCCATCCATCCGGTTCTCCTACATGATTAATAATGCAGTCGAACTGTTTGGGTGTAAGTACCTTTTGATAAGGTTTCCACCCCAGAAGCTCCAACTTGCGCCGGAGAGTTTCCACTTTCATCCACTTAGCCAGCTTTTGCTGTGCTGTCTTTGGCTTATCGCCGGGGAAGTAGGCTAATGCCAGTTCCCTTAAATTGTTTTTTTTCATAAAAAAATTAATTAATACTGCAATGTTAGTGATAATTTTATAGAGTGGCTTTGTTATTAAACTTCATGGTAAAACTACTCAGAGATCAAGTCATCTCTTTTCAACTTTTCTTAATTCTTTGTGTGTTTTTGGGACTTATTCAATATTTTCGTAACTTTAGCGCCTTTTATTTTTTTAACAATAAAATCAGCCTGTTTGATTGAGAACATCCACGTAGTTCCATCCCATGTTATACCTATTCCGTACCTTTATAGTGTAATCAGAAAGAGAAAGGGCCCTGTTCTGGTTATGCAGTGTTAATTAAAAGTTTTGTTAGGTTATGGCATTAAAGTATAGGTTAGTCCAACGGAGGGACATGGGAAAAGATGCGGCAGAGGGTAGCAAGAAGTATTATGGCAGTGTATCAGCGACTGGTACGCTGGAATTTGATCAGATTTGTTCAAGCATTTCAGCTTATAGTACGGCTTCTCCCGGGGATGTGAAGCTGGTGTTAGACGGATTGGTGTTTGTGGCTTCCGAAGCCTTGCTGCGTGGGGAAGTTGTTCAGTTTGGTGAGTTGGGTAATTTCCAGTTGAAAATCGGAAGTGGAGGGGTGCAGGATGTGAAGGATTATGATGCATCGATGTTTAAGAGTCCGCATATAGTGTTCCGTCCGAGCTTACGAATGAAGAGGGAAATATCAAAAGTCAGCGTAGAAAAATGGCCGGTAGTGACAGTTCCCGGCTCTGGTTCCGGCTCTGGTTCGGAAGATGACCGTCCGGTTATCGAGTAGAAAGTGAGTTTTAGTAGAAAATGAATTTGAAGAGATTGCGCCATTTGTTGGTGCAGTCTCTTCTTTTTTTATATATCTTTGCGACACTTAAAAAAACAAATAATGAAATAACGTTTATCTTTGTTATGAAACAACTAAGTCTTCCTTCTAATGCTACTTTGAAAAGTGCTGTTGTCGACTACTCTTTTATTGTGGTCGGGGCTTTTCTTCAGGCACTGAGTTATGTGCTGTTCCTTGCTCCCTTTAAGATTGTTCCGGGAGGGTGTTATGGTATTTCCATTGTGATACATTATGTAACGAAAGGGGTTTTCTCTATTTTCCCGGATGGTTTGCCGATGGGTGCTACCGCCTTGTGCTTTAATATCCCGTTGATGATCCTGGCAATGAAAAAGATCGGTCTGTCGTCCGGGCCTAAAACGATTGTGACATTCCTTCTGATCTCCATCTTTACGGATACCCTGTCGTATTTCTGTGGAAATGAACCGTTGGTGGAGAATGATACTTTCATCGCCTGTTTTTACGGAGGTGCTATCTTAGGTATTGGTGTAGCGTGTATTTTTAAAGCGCAGAGTACAAGTGCCGGAACGGATGTGCTGGCTCGTGTAATTGCTAATAACTCCAATCTGAAAGTAAGTAATATGATCATTCTGCTGGACTCGGCTGTCGTTCTGCTGGGGTTGATCGTTTTCAAGGATTGGGCTGTTCCTTTGTATTCTTGGTTCACCATTTTTGTGTATGGAAAGGTGGTTGAAATGTTCCAGACGGAGAACCCGAACCGTGCCGTATTTATCGTGTCGAAAAAGACGCAAGAAATCAAGGATCTTATTGTCGGTAAGATGGGTATGCGTGGTACTTTCCTGCATGGACGGGGTATGTATGAAGGAAAAGAGAAAGAGATTATCTTTACGATTGCCGAACGTAAAGACATGCCGCGCTTGAAAGACGAGATCAAAGAGATCGATCCGAATGCCTTTATTTCTACGATGCACGCAAGTAAAGATTCGCCTCGTCCCGGGATATAATCCTGTGATTATATTTGCATGGTATCACAACTTACGTTACTTTTGTAGCATTTTACAATTGAACAGAAAGATATATTTACAAATTATTAGTACATAATGCCTAATATCTCACAACGGGGAGTAGACATGCCGGCTTCTCCCATTAGAAAACTCGTTCCGCTAGCCAACAAGGCTAAAGCAAAGGGTACTAAAGTGTACCATCTGAATATCGGTCAACCGGATTTACCTACTCCTGAGGTCGCGATGGAGGCCATGCGCCGTATTGATCGTAAGGTTCTGGAGTATTCTCCCAGTGAGGGAATACGTAGTTTCCGTGAGAAATTGGTGAAGTATTATGCGAAGTTCAATATCCATGTAGATGTTGAGGATATTATTATCACTACCGGTGGTTCGGAGGCTGTATTCTTTTCTTTTATGGCTTGTCTGGATCCGGGGGATGAGATCATAGTTCCTGAACCGGCTTATGCCAATTATATGGCATTTGCCATTTCTAGCGGAGCGGTTATTAAGACGGTACCTTCTTCTATCGATGAGGGGTTTGCCCTTCCTTCAGTGGAGCGGTTTGAAGAACTGATTACACCGCGTACGAAAGCGATCCTGATCTGTAACCCGAATAACCCGACCGGTTATCTTTATACGCAGAAGGAAATGGATCAGATTCGTGATATCGTAAAGAAATACGATCTGTTCCTGTTCTCGGATGAGGTGTATCGTGAGTTCTGTTATACAGGTGCTCCTTATATCTCGGCTTTCCATTTGAAAGGGATAGAGAATAATGTGGTGCTGGTCGATTCTGTTTCGAAACGTTACAGCGAATGCGCTATCCGTATCGGTGCGCTGATCACGAAGAACCAGATGGTGAAGGAAAATGTTATGAAATGGTGTCAGGCACGTTTGAGCCCTCCTCTGGTCGGACAGATCATTGCCGAGGCTTCACTGGATACGTCTGAAGAATATATGCTGGAGGTGTACAACGAATATGTGGAACGTCGTAAATTCCTGATCGACGGACTGAACCGTATTCCGGGTTGTTATTCTCCGATTCCGATGGGTGCATTCTATACCGTAGCCAAACTGCCGGTCGACGATGCCGACAAGTTCTGTGCCTGGTGTCTGGACGAATTTGAATATGAAGGACAGACAGTTATGATGGCTCCGGCTTCCGGTTTTTATACGACGCCCGGTTTGGGAAAGAACGAGGTGCGTATTGCTTACGTCCTGAAAAAGGAAGACCTGGCTAATGCACTGGTTGTTTTGGCAAAGGCACTGGAGGCATATCCGGGAAGAGTTTTATAAAAAGGGATAGATGAATTGAACTTAGAACTATTTATAGCACGAAGAATTCATTTCAGCAAGGAGGGTGATCGTCAGGTCACACCTCCTGCTGTGCGTATTGCCATGATCGGTATTGCGCTCGGTTTGGCGGTGATGATCCTTTCTGTGGCTATTGTCATTGGTTTTAAGAAGGAAGTTCGCAATAAAGTGATCGGTTTCGGATCCCATATCCAGATCACTAACTTTGACAATAACAGTTCTTTCGAGTCGACTCCGATAGCGGTAAGCGACTCTTTGCTCGAGGCACTTTATTCGTTTCCCGGAGTTCATCATGTGGAAGCTTATGCTACGAAGATGGGCATAATGAAGACCGATAGTGATTTTCAGGGGATTGTCCTGAAAGGTATCGATACGGATTATGACTGGTCGTTTTTTCGTAATAACCTGAAAGAAGGGGAGATCCTTTCAATTAATCCGGATAAGAATTCTACCGATATTATTATTTCCAGGTACTTGGCTGATCTGCTTGGGCTCAAAATGGGAGACTCTGTCCTGACTTATTTTGTGCAAGAAGATGTCCGTGCCCGTAAATTCACTGTTACGGGGATTTATGAAACCGGCTTTCTGGATTATGATAAGTTGTTTGTTCTGGCCGATATCAAGCAGGTTCGCCGATTGAACGGTTGGGAAAAGGATCAGGTCAGCGGTTTGGAATTGCTGGTCGATAATTATGATGATCTGGATCAGGTGGCTGAAGACTTGTATTTCGATCTGGTAGAAAAGCAGGATCGTAACGGGAATACTTATTTTGTCCGTTCGATAAAAGAGATGAATCCCATGATCTTTAACTGGCTGGATGTGCTGGATGTGAATGTGGTGGTGATACTTGTCCTGATTTTTGCTGTCGCCGGATTTACCATGATCTCCGGTCTGCTGATCATTATATTGGAGCGGACTAATATGATCGGAATTTTAAAGGCTTTAGGGGAAAACAATACCAGTATCCGTAAAATCTTTCTTTATATCTCCTTTTTCCTTATCGGCAAAGGGATGCTTTGGGGGAATGTGATCGGTATTGCTATCTGCCTGATACAGTCTCATTTTCATCTTATAACCCTCGATCCCTCTACTTATTACCTGGATGCAGTACCCATCGATCTGAATATCCTGTCGTTGGTTCTGCTGAATATCGGCACATTATGTGCTTCCATGCTGATGATGCTCGGCCCATCTTACCTGATCACAAAGATCGATCCGGCTAAGAGTATCCGTTTTGAATAATCCTTATTTGTTTCCCAATCGGAATGTGTAGTCGTTTTTCCCACGGAATGCACGGTAAATCCTTACATACAAATTGAATAAAGGCAGAATAAGTTCGAGGAAAAACAGCCAGCCTGTTACCGGTCTTTGTTGTAGCAAAAGAGCCGATTTATGAAGAACAGTCGCTTTTACGGCAAACCTGGAAATATATAATAAGCCAGCCAGTACGGATAGCAACCAATTGCCGAAAATTCCTGTGACGATAGCAGCAATGACAGTCAGGAAAAAGAGGAAGTAGCTAAAACTTTCCATCCTGTAGAAAGTCAGTGTCCCTCCTTTGTAATGCCGGTGGGTGGCGGCGCGTGACACTTTCATCTCTTTCCACATACTGAAGCGTTCTATTTTAGCCATTTCCGTGATACTTTCGGCAGAATATTCCACCCGTGTATTTTTACTGTTTGCCGATTCGTTGATGAACAGGTCATCGTCTCCGGCATGAAGGCTCAGCGATTTATAATATCCTTTATGCGCGAAGAATAAGTCTTTTTTGTAGGAAAGATTACGCCCGTTGCCTACATAAGGGTGGCGGGTGAGGGCGGCCGATATATATTGCAGGCCACTCATCAGGTTATCATAAGCAACCAGTTTATGGAAGAACCCTTTATGATTGCCATAGGCACAGAAGCCCAGTACGATGCTGGTTTCTATATCGTAATTGCGTGCCTTCGTGGATATCCAGTTTTTACTGATCGGTTCGCAGTTGGCTTCCGTGAAAAGAAGAATGTCATGATGAGCCGCCTTGATACCGACAGTCAGGGCCAGCTTCTTCCGGCTCAGGTATTTTACATCTTCCGGAATATAGGTGTGATACAGGTGCTGGTTATCATTCTTCAGCTTTTTCAATACTTCGTCGCTTTCATCCGTCGAACCGTCGTTCACGACGATCACTTCATACTCGGGATACTCCTGGGCTAATAAAGACGGGAGATGTTTTCTTAAGTTCTCGGATTCATTTTTTGCATAGACGATGACGGAAACAGCCGGCTGGGCCTCTTTTTTCTCCGTATCGTTTCTTTTGGATTCTTTCAGCGGACGGCTGTAAGTCACGAGGTAATACAAAAGTTGAATGATAAATAAACCTGCGATCGTACCTGCAAGTATCAGTTCTATATTATTGAATATAAGTAAGTCTCTCATTATTGAAGCAGTGTATTTAAAAAAACGTACAAATGTACATGTTTCCTGCTTAATTACCATATTATCCCAGTAAATGTGCAATTATTGTAAAAGCCCGCCGGGAAGAAGGGCGTACTTTTGTCGCGGTAATTTTAACTGGAATAATTTTATGAACAGAAAAATGGGAGTTGTGGTTTTGGTGCTTTCTGTATTAGCAGCATTGGAACCTTTGAGTATAGACCTTTATTTGCCGGCCTTTTCGGATATAGCTGAAAGTATGCAGGTGTCTATGGGTGAAGTACAGATATCTCTGTCTATCTTTTTGGCAGGTTTTGCCCTCGGGCAATTGTTTTGGGGATCGCTTTCCGATTATTACGGAAGAAAGAACCCGATCTTATGGGCTACTGCTTTATTTACAGTGAGTTCGTTTGCTTCTATTTATGCAACATCGATCGAGCAATTATGGGTGATCCGTTTTTTACAGGCGTTCGGAGGTTGTGCCGGTGTAGTGGTGGGACGTGCTGCCGTTAATGATTTCTTTGTGAATGAACAGCGTACAAAAGTCTTTTCTTTGCTGGCAATCATTTCAGGACTTGCTCCGATCATAGCTCCGACAATGGGTAATCTGCTGTTGAAACAATGGCATTGGCATGGTATTTTCAATGCGATGGGAATATTGGGAGTGTGCACGGTCTTATTAGTTTGGGCTTTTCTGCCTAAGAGTCAACCGGTACAGGTTAAAGGGGGAGAGAAGAATAGGATGCCTTCTGTTATGGAAATGGCAAAAGGGTATATCCGGGTGACGAAGAACTGGCCTTATTTAAAGAAGATAGTGGAGCTGCTTCCGCTTTTATGGGATTCCTGCAATTATTGTTTACCGGGATCTTGTCGGCGATAATCAGTTTCCTGCAAAACAATTCCGTAGTGCCGATGATGAGCGGGTTGTTTGTCTGCGCCCTGGTTCCGTTCGTTCTTTTGTTTGTGGAGAAGAGACGGCGTTTGAGCATGATAAAGGTTCGGTCATAACAAGTCATTTTTGAGCGATAACCTGAATTGTTCGGGAGTGGAGCCGCTTTGTTCTTTAAAGAAACGGGTGAAATAGGAGGCATCGCTGAAACCGAGTAGGAAAGCGATCTCCTTAAAGCTCTGGCTGCCGTAACTGATCATTCGTTTGGCTTCCAGTAATAGCCGTTGGTCAATCAGTTGTTTAACTGTGTGGCCGACGGCATTTTTTGTTAGATCGTTCAGTCGCTTTTTACTGAGCATGATCTGGCCGGCATAAAACTCTGTTGAACGTTCATGGATAAAGTGTTCGTCGATCAGCGAAAGGACTTTGTTTACACGCATATCCTGTTCGTTCGGACGATCCGTACAAAGTAACATCAGGTGTGTGATGAAAGCGTGCATGTAGGAATTCAGCAAGCTTTTCCGGTGCAGGTTCTCATGTTCGTCGTAGATCAGATTGGCCAGTTTCCGGATGGCAGGCGCTTCTTTTTCCGGAAGGGAAAGCTGATCCGGAAATGTATAGTCGGCGTAGTTTTCTATATGCAGGCTGAGTCTTTCAAAATACTCGGGACTGATTGCAAATAGAAATCCCTTTTGTCCTCTCAGTTTCATTGTATGCACTTGTCCCTTCCGAAGCAGATAGATCTGGTTGGGGCATAGCGGATATTCTATGAAATCGATACTTTGGCTGTCGCCGGGTTCGACATCAGTGAAGAATAACAGCTCGTAGAAATTGTGGCAATGTGATCCGCTAAAGTTCAACATGTCGCAGTTTTCGATTGGTTCGACCACATAGAAATCGCTTTCTTCGAGGCTATGTACGGGGATATTATCTAAATACATTTTATCAGATTTTACCACAAAGATAGTTCTAAATTCCTTACTTTTGTCTGGCAAATCCCGGTAAAAATATGGATGAAAGTGTTCTCGAAAAACTGAAAATATTAGCTGAATCGGCTAAATATGATGTATCCTGCGCTTCAAGCGGTACTTCCCGTTCCAAGAAAAACGGAATGATCGGAAGTGCGGCCGGATGGGGGATTTGCCATAGTTTTGCGGAAGACGGACGGTGTATCTCTTTGCTGAAGATCATGCTGACCAACTCCTGCATGTACGATTGTGCCTATTGTATCAACCGGCGAAGTAACGATTTGCCGCGGGCTACACTTTCTGTTACGGAGCTGGTCAATCTCACGATCGAGTTCTACCGCCGCAATTATATCGAGGGATTATTCCTTAGCTCGGGCGTTGTCCGGAGTCCGGATTATACGATGGAACGCCTGGTACGCGTCATCAAAGACCTGCGCCTGGTGCATCGTTTCAATGGGTATATTCACATGAAAAGTATTCCCGGAGCCAGTCAGGAACTGGTGAACGAAGCCGGGCTGTATGCCGACAGGTTGAGTGTGAATATAGAGATCCCGAACGAACAAAGTTTGCAGGTACTTGCTCCCGAAAAAGATTTCAAAAGCGTTTTCACTCCCATGCGTTATATCCAGCAGGGGGTTCTGCAGAGTGCGGAAGAGCGTAAACGATTCCGTCATGCTCCGCGTTTTGCCCCGGCCGGACAAAGTACGCAGATGATCGTAGGTGCAACGGCCGACACGGATAAAGACATCCTTCGTCTTTCGTCGGCTCTTTATCAGCGGCCGACCATGAAGCGGGTCTATTATTCCGGTTTTATCCCGGTGAATGATTACGATACACGCCTCCCGATGTTGAAGCAGCCGCCATTGGTGCGCGAAAACCGTTTGTATCAGGCTGACTGGTTGCTGCGTTTCTATCAGTTTCGGGTGGATGAGATCGTGAATGACGCTTATCCTGATCTGGATCTGGAGATCGATCCGAAATTATCTTGGGCGTTGCGTAACCCGCAGGCATTCCCGGTGGATATCAATAAGGCGGATTTTGAAATGCTTCTCCGGGTTCCCGGGATAGGAGTGAAGTCGGCCAAACTGATTGTCGTATCCCGCCGTTACGGTCGTTTGGGTGCCGACCAGTTGAAGAAGATCGGAGTCGTAATGAAGAAAGCCCAGTATTTTATCACCTGTAACGAACTGCCGATGCGGACAGTGAACGAACTGAGCCCGGAGAATGTCCGCCATATTCTATTGCAAAAAGGAAAGAAGAAAACAGACGAACGGCAATTAACCTTGCAATTCCCCGAATAATAACAACATGACAGTTTTCATCTACGATAAAACATTTGAAGGATTGCTAACGGCTGTCTTTGATGCCTATGTCCGTAAATCATTCCCGGATGCGTTGGCGATGGAGGGAGAGCCGTTGCCTTTGTTCTGCGAGGAGACGGTAACGATTTATTCGGACAGTGAAAAAGCAGACAGGGTCTGGAAAGGTCTTCAGAAGAAGTTATCGCCCACCTCGCTTTCGATGCTGACTGTTACCTGGTTGTCGGAGTTGCCCGAAGTCGATATACTTATGTTTCGCTATATCCGTAAGGCCATCGATCATCCTCGTTCTATTGAATTGAATTTCGGGGATCCCGATGTGATGGAGTTGGCTAAGATCTGGAAGAAGGTAAGCAACGAACGGCTTCGTAACATGCAGTTCTTCCGTTTCCAGAAAGCGGCCGACGGGACATTCTTTGCAGCCGTAGAACCTCTGTATAATGTATTGCCCCTGATTATTCCCCATCTGAAAGATCGTTTCGGCGATCAGAAATGGTTGGTGTATGATCTGAAACGTGAGTACGGTTTTTATTATGATCTGACAGAAGCTGTCGAAGTGCGTTTCGAGCATAAAGAAGCTCACCTGCTTTCCGGTTTTCTGGGGGAGAGCATCATGGATAAAGATGAAAAGCTTTTTCAGAAAATGTGGAAGGCTTATTTTAAATCGATCGCTATCAAGGAACGATTGAACCCGAAACTGCACCGCCAGCATATGCCCGTTCGTTTCTGGAAATATATGACGGAAAAACAGTGAGAAAGGTTTACGGAGGAGAAAAATGGCTTTCCGTCTGTCGGAAAGCTTCAAAAAACGGCTGGGAAAGTTTCCGTTTGCCGGAAAGCTCCAAAAGGCAAAAAAACGACGTTTCCGCCTGCCGGAAAGTTTCAAAAGACAAAAAAGAACGTTTCCGCCTGTCGGAAAGCTTCAAAATTTGAAGGAGAAGGATTCCGCCTGTCGGCGAGCTTCCCGGAGTGAAAATGGGGTTTTCCGCCTGTCGGACAGCTTGAAAAATGAAAAACGGAGCTTTCCGACAGACGGAAAACGCCGTTTTTTAATTTTTTCTTACTTCTGCCAGATTTCCCACGCGGCGAATGCCTGAAGAAGCAACATTTCGAGTCCGTTCTTGACGACGGCTCCTTTTTCTTTCCCCTTTTTCATGAAAAGAGTTTCATCCGGATTATACAACAAATCGTATAGTAGATGATCGGGAGTGAGCAGGTCGTAAGGAATATCCGGACAGTTGTTGATATTCGGGAACATTCCTAGCGGGGTCGTATTGACGATCACCGTGTATTGTTCCATTGTCTTCGGAGTGATCTCGTCGTATGTGATGCAGAACTCTTTCGGCTTGCGTGAAACCAGTGTCGCACCAACTCCCAGTTGCTTTAGTCCCTGGAATACAGCTTTGGAAGCACCCCCGGTACCGAGAATTAACGCTTTCCGGTGAGTCTCGTTCAATAACGGTTCGATCGATTGCTTAAATCCGATGATATCGGAATTGTATCCCTTCAATTTTTTACCGAAAAGGCCTTTCGTGAACTTGATCACATTTACCGCACCGATCAGGCGGGCATCTTCGTCGAGTTCGTCCAGATAAGGTATAACCTGTTCCTTGTAAGGAATCGTTACATTCAAACCGTTCAAATCCGGATTCTCTTTCAATACATTTTTGATGTCTTTGATATTCGGGATCTCAAAATTCACATATTGTGCATCGATCTTTTCCGCCTCAAACTTCTGGTTGAAATAAGTTTTGGAAAACGAGTGCCCGAGTGGATATCCCAATAAACCATATTTCTGCATAACCTTTTCTAGTATTTGTTTATTCTTTAGTTCCTGTGTATAACGAGCAAATTCCAAAGGTGAAGGTACGAACCCGTGCCTCGGAAAATCCCAGGCGGGTGAGTAGTCCGGTCATAACCTTTCCTTGCGGAACCACCTTGATAGAAGCCGGCAGGTAACTGTAAGCTGTTTTTTCTTTCGATAGCAGCCGGCCGATAAATGGAATAACTGTCTTTGAATAGATGGAGTAGAGTTGTTTCATCGGGAAATGTTCCGGTGTGGAGAACTCCAGGATCATTACATGTCCGCCGGGTTTCAGCACCCTGTACATCTCTGAGATACCCTGTTCTATATTTTCAAAGTTGCGTACTCCGAATGCAGCAGTTACGGCGTCGAACGAATTGTCGGGGTAGGTGAGCGCCGTACAGTCTTGTTGTTCGAATGATATATATTCCGAGTAACCGGCCCGGGCCACTTTTTCGCGTCCCACCTGCATCATGCCTTCGGAGATATCGGCTCCGATAATCTGCCGGGCTTTCAGCTTGCGGTGCATGGAAATGGCGAGGTCGCCTGTTCCGGTCGCGATATCCAGTATGGATTGTGGAGAAAAAGGACGCAGGGAAGCAATCGCCTTCCTGCGCCATATTTTATCAATTCCGAACGAGAGCGTATGAAATATCCCAACGAATTAAGCCAGCTTGC
>OGEI01000511.1_pt1 | contig 23603 bp, 24 predicted proteins | sample 1570631 | NCBI WGS metagenome assembly OGEI01 (sample SAMEA2582139, study PRJEB24529) | metagenome | biome: Human gut stool | place: China | collected 2011
TGTTAGCCGGAATCTGATTAAAAAATAGGTTTGTCATGTTTCATAGGCATACAAAGGCCGGAACAATCGGCACCCGGTTTCCAGGGCCTGATTCCGGCTGTCCTCCTTTTTTCATTATTTTTTGGTGATTGTCCGCTTTGTACGCCGATGGCCCCATCCGGGGCGGTTGAGGCGGGTAGATAAGATTACTCCTTTCACAGCGGAACAGATTTACGCGCCCTCTGCATCTACTTCATATACATCGTAGACCTCGTTGGGCTTGAGTTTGAGCCGGGTGGACAGGAACGCCTCGATGTCGAAGGCGTTCTTGGGGTCCGCGTCGGCGGTGTACGGGTAATTGGGGTGCTTGGTGATGTCGTACTTGTCCGACAAAAACGGACGAACACCACGCAGCTGGAGGATGCACTTGCCGCCATCCATAACGGCCAGTTCATCCTGGCTCATAAGCTCTTTGCCGAGCTTCTGGTAGTTGAGAGAGTGGGAGGTTTCCCGCCCACGGTTCTCGCCGGTGTTGTAGGTGTCGATGGTCTCCTTGCCCAGCGCGGCGGCCAGCTCTTTGAGGGTAGTCGGTTCCTTGCCGCCCAGGAAGATGGAGGTATCCATGTTGCCGATGATGGTATCGGCGTTGTCCTTGTAGATGGCTTTCAGCTGGGACTGCGCCTGCAATACCAGACAGGCGGAGATCTCACGGCTGCGGATGGTGGCGACCAGCTTTTCCAGCGTGGGAATCTGGCCGATGTTGGCACACTCGTCAATGAGGCAGCGCACATGGACCGGCAACCGCCCGCCGTACACATCGTCCGCCTTTTCACACAAGAGGTTGAACAGCTGGGTGTAGCACATGGAGATCAGGAAGTTAAAGCTATCGTCCGTGTCGCTCATAATGAGGAACAGAGCGGTTTTCCGATCTCCCAGGGTGTCCAGCTCCAGCTCGTCGTAGGAAGTGACCTCCCGCAGTTCCGCAATGTCGAATACGGCAAGGCGCGCACCGCAGGAAATCAGAATGGATTTTGCGGTTTTGCCCAAAATGACACAGTATATCTTTACTCTGACTCATCTTCAAATTTAACCGTTTCCAACTATAATGACCAAATCTCTTTTCTTGCTGGAAATTTCAATTCCTCTATTTGTACTTTTATAGGTGAGGAATATGTATATAATGAATTATTATGTGGCTATTATTATATTGGAATTAATCTTGCTGACTATCAGAATTATGTTTCTACCACCGAAATTCCCACTCCAACCGAGACTTCTGCACCGGCTACAACTGATTCAGTTCCAGTTGAAACACCTAACGTAAAATCTGCCACAAAACTCATCCAAAATCAAGAACTTATCATTTCTGGTAAGACGGACTTTAATTACTTCTATACTTACAAAGACGTCCTGAATTATAAGTGCTTCTCTTTGACAAAGGACGGAAAGCGCTTCTATGCTTCTGTACGTGAAGACCTTTATGACTACTATAAAAATGCATTCCAAAATCACTCGCTTACTCTAAAAGGTACATATAAATTTACCGCAGAAGATGGTTCTCCTGTCGTTTCTGTCTCTACTCTTGTTGAAGGAACCAAAGAAACCAATTTGAGAAGTTACCTCTGGACAGTGAACAAGGGCTCTATTAAGAATCCGAATTTTAAAGCATATGCTGACCTTAAAGGTGACGGATTGGTCCTTTCAGCGGCTGAAGATGGGAAGTCTATTACGATTGATTCTAACCCGTGGGGCGCTGCTAAGGGTTCGCAGGCATACAAGCTTGATAACGATTTTGCTCTGTTGATGATTAAAGAGTTAAATTCTGAGTTGGGCCTGCCTGATTGGCTCTATACCGAAATGATGGGTACACGCGCTCTTGATGGTCGTCAGAAAGAAGTTTTCGATTATGTGACAGTTAGTTGGTCTTATCACCCGGATAGCGGAATCAACATTCTCTATCGCAAGAACAATTAAATAAATTGAAATAGTGCCCTTGCTCTTTTGCACAAGAGTGAGGGCGCTTTATTATATGGAAGAAGAGGGATTTTGTAAGTGCACCTTCAAATCTGGGCAGCTGTCTCCAAGTGCTCCCGTATCATCCGCTCCAAGGTCGGACGTGTGACGTGAAGCGCCTCGGCCAGCTGCCCTTTATTCATTTCCCGGCGGGCGTACGGGTGTGTTGCGAGGCGGCAAAAATCTTCATGGGGAATAAATCCTCGCCGCTCTGTACTTTTCTAAAAGTCCGCGTTTGCGTAGCAATGAAAGCCCCAGTGGGGCTTTTAAGCGGCAGAGCAGTCTTGCGCAAGCAAGATGGAGGGGCGTTGCCCCGACAAGCTCGGTGGGATTTGCGATAAGGAGTATCACGGATTGCAGAGCACGTCAAGATGGTTTTGCAAGTTTTATTGCGGTAAAACGGTGATAGTAGAACTTATCGGAAAAATACCCAGCATACTATAGCAATACAGACCACCTTCTCGGCTGCACCGCAGAGAGCAATACCAAGAAGGTGATCTGTTGTATGGTGATATGAGATTTATTGCATCAGGCTCGACCAAAGTGCGCTGAACGGCATCACAAGGATGAGTGCAGGCATCAGGTCCACCAGCGGGACGGATTTGATCTTAGACACCCGGAAGCCCGCCGCCATGGTCAAAATGCCGCCGCAGGCGGACAGGTCCGCAAACATGGTGGGGTCAGCACACCGGCCAACAGTTTGCCCACTCCGAACACAAGGAGCAGGATGACCACCTGGGGCAGCGGGATAGCGCAGATGGCTGCCCCAGCGTGGAGGCAAAGATCATGGCCGTGAAGCCGTCCAGCACGGCTTTGGACATCAGCAGTGAGGGATCGCCGGTGATGCCCTCGGTCAGGGTGCTGTACCAGCCGAAGCCGCTGCAGCAGAACAGGGCCACCGCCGAGATGGAGAGTGCGCACCAGCTTGTGGAAGAACTTGCTGGTCCATTGTTCCAGATGCAGGCTGTGGCCGATGGCGAAGCCCACCAGGATGGCCAGCACCACGGCCGTCATGCCGGATGCCTTGATGATGGAATTGACGCCGATGGCGATGGAACAGAACCCGAACAAGGTGGGCAGGTTATCTTTCAGCCCCTGCGGCAAAATTTTCCCCAGTGCTGTTCCCAGTAGGCCGCCAAGCAGCACGGCGGTACAGTTCGTCAAAACTCCAATCGGCATACTGTCAAATCGGAAAATTCCAAACGCAATTGAGTCTGCATTCATTTATCGACACAGAAGATGCCCACCAGCATATGGCAAGAACCATAGGTCGGTGGGCATCGTATTCTTTATGAGGTGCGCTCAATCTTCCAGCCTGCCATAAAACCGGTGATTGATTTGTCATTGAGCTTTGTTTTGCCCGTCTGCACATTTTTGCACGGTCCACTTCAATAATATGCCCTGCATCCTCTCGATGCAGGGTCTCTCTTCATAAATCACTCTTTGCAAAGTTCTTCTGCCAAAACATTTCCACCAGCTTCGCCCCTATCCATCCGCAGCCGACGCCCACCAGTACACCGCCGATGATGTCCGTCGGGTAATGGACAAAGAGATACATCCGCGAGAAAGCGATCAGAACGCCCAGCGGCAGTGCAGCCAACGCCCACTGTTTCTTCCCGGCCAGCCAGAGAGCCGTCACCGAGGCGAAGGACGCAGCCGTATGGCCCGAAGGAAAGGAGAAATCGTCCGGGCGAGAGATGAGGAGCTGTACGTCCGCCAGAATATCACAGGGGCGGATGCGGGCCACCAGCGGCTTGAGAATGAGGTTGCAAAGAACAGCATCGACGAGGAGTGCCGCCGCCAGCACGCAGCCGACCCGCCGCGTCCTGCGGAAGACCAACAGCACCGCCGTCAGTGCGGCCCAGATGAAGCCGGCGTCTCCCAGATGGGTGAAAAAGAGCATCCCTGCATCCAAAATTTGGGTGCGCAGTCCCTGCAAAACCGTCAGAAGCATCAGTTCAACGTTCATAAGGCGCTCTCTTTCTCGTTTCGTTGTGTACAGGATACCAGAAGTTTATGAATAGGAAATCACAAAAAATTAAACAGTGGTTAAATCAGGCTCACCCGCCAGTAGTTTCCCGATCTTTTCCGTCAGCTTTCGGTAATCGAGCGGCTTCAGGAAAATCTCGTCGATCAAACCCTCCTGTTGCATCTGCACGGCATCCTGCTCCATAAAGCCGGTCATCAGAATGGCAGCGAGGTTCGGGTTCTCGCTGCGCATCCGCTGGATGAGGGCAGTACCCTTATACTTGGGCATGGTGCCGTCCACAAGGGCCAGCTGCCAGCGGGTGGGCGACGCCAAAAAGGCGTCGAGGGCCTCTTCCGCATCGGTGAAAACATCCACCGTGTAGCCGCTGCGAGTCAGGCGGCGCTTGAGGTAGCGGGCCACCCGCTCCTCGTCGTCTACCAGCAGGATGGGCTGTTTCCCACTGTTGAGCCGGACGGGCGCACCAGGCGCGGCAGGGCGTTCGGGAGCCACTGCCTGCGCTGTGACGGGCAGGTAGACCAGAAACTCGCTGCCCTCGCCCACCGTGCTGTGGGCCTCAATGAAGCCGCCGTGGCTGATAAGGATGTTCTGCACCACCGAAAGGCCGAGGCCGGTGCCCTCCCCTGCCGCCTTAGTGGTGAAGAAGGCATCAAAGATGTGGGCCAGCGTCTCGGAGGTCATGCCGCAGCCGGTATCCGCCACCCGCACCCGCACAAAGCCGCTGGCGACGGCGGGGTGATAGTTGGCAGGCAGGGCGTCGGCGGAGATCTTCTCCGCCTGCACGGTCAGGGTGCCGCCCTTGCCCTCCATGGCCTGCACAGCGTTAGAGCAGAGGTTGAGCAACACCTGATGCAGCTGGGTGGCGCTGCCGTAGACGGTGGCGTGGATATCCTTATACCCTTTTTCGAGCCGGATGTTGGAGGGCAGGATCATCGAGACCATCTTGGTGTCATCCTGCAAAACGGCTTCCAAATTCACGGGGCCGTAGGCGGTAGAGTCTGTCTCGCGGCGGCTGAAGGGCAGCAGCTGCTCCACGATTTCTTTCGCGCGGGTGCCCGCCTCGTAGATCTCGCTCATGTCATCGTAGTATTCGCTCTCAGGCCCCATCCGCTCCCGGATGAACTCCGAGTAGCCCAGAATGGGCGTGAGCAGGTTGTTGAACTCATGCACGATGCCGCCCGCCAGCGCGCCGATGGTCTGAAGTTTCTGGTAGTGGTACACCTGCTCGCGGCTCTGGTGCAGCTCTTTCAGGGTGTGGTTGATGTCCTTGAGGTAGGCGGCTTCCAGCTTCAAATTCTGCTGGTTTTTGCGCATGGCGTAAAAGCTGATGACGCACACGCCCAGCACAAAAAGGATGGCGGCCACCAGCATACCAAACTGGCCCACATTGCGGTCGATGAGGTTTTTGACGGTGGAGTAGGGCAGCACGGCCGAGACGTACCAGGCCGTGTTGTTGACGTTCATGCGGGAAAATGCCGCGATCTCATCCTCGGGCGGGGCGATGCCATTGGAGTAATCGCGGTAAATGGCCGTGCCCTCCTCCTGGCTGTACTGCCGTGTGAGCAGCTCGTTCAGACCCTTGTACTGGGGCAGAGTGTCCAGCCCCTGGATCTGCCGGAACGGATTGAACGTCAGCAGCTTCGCGTTGGGGTGCATGATGATGGTGCCTTTTTCGTTTTTGACGATGATGTCTCCCGTGTTCTCGATGTTCAGGGGCGCAAGATATTCTTCGTACACCTGTTCGAGGTCGATGACGATCACCACGGTGCCCAACGACTCGCTGCCATGAATGACGTTGTTCACCAACGTCAGGCCGTAGTGCTGGGGCGAGATGCGGAAGACCGAGCCAATGCCGCTGGTGTGGGCGGCGGCATACTCTTTCAGGTGCAGTAGGCTTTCGTCAAAGACTTCCAGGAAAGGATAATCGTTGTACTGGTACATCACGTCGCCGTTTTTGTCCAGCAGGTAAATGCGCTTGACGCCCCGCTTTTGGCTGAGCATATAGGAGACGATGTGTTCCCTCAGGGCGGTGTCACCGCCCGTCTCGTAGTAATTTTCAAACTCGGTGAGGAAGCCCGGCGAGCGGGTCAAAATTTCAATGTCCCGCAGCTGCTCGGAGATATAGAGGGAGAGCGTTTTGGAGACGGCGCGGGCCGTCACCAGCAGGTACTGCTGCTGTTGCTGCACCACCATGTCCGTATAGGCGGTGTAGGTGTTCACCACCGCAAAGGCCAGCACCCCAAGCACCGCCGTCAGCACCAGCCCAATTAGAAAATGGTGCACCGGCTTTGGAATCTGTTTTAATTTCTGCATTCTCGCCCCACCTCTTTCAAGCTTTATTATAGCGCAGCCGCCGGGCAGAGAAAAGCCCGATTATTTCGCGGCGTTTTTTTCTGCTGCCGGGCGCAGCTCTGCCTTGCAGGCCGGGCAGCAGCTGCCCTTGAACAGCGGGTACTTCATATCCAGCTTTTTGCCGCAGTGGGGGCAGCGGTAGCAGCTTTTCTCCAGCAGGTAAGCGCCCAGCAGCAGACACAGGCCGGTGATCCAGCTGCCCGCTGCAACAGCAAAGATGCCCACGAGAACGGCGGCGATACAGACGGGCTTAACATACTGGAGTGGGATACGCACTTTGAATTTCATAACAAAAACCTCCGAAAAAGAGGAGGGCGAAGCCGTTGGAGAGATCGGCTTCGCCCCGGGTGGAAAGGTGAGTGAAGGAAAGGAGGTTCGAGTAATTACTTCGCGGCTGCTTCTTTGTTATGCTTCTTGAGCAGAGGCTTGTACACGGGGCTCAACAAAACAAGGATACAGATCAGGATGATGATTCCGGTGACGGGGCGGGTCAGGATATTGATGGTTGCTTCCATCAGGGTATCACCGGCCACGATGGTGTATGCGCGGCGGAGGTTGGACTCGCAGATGACGCCCAGAACCAGACCGAGGATCATGGCCGAGCTGTTGAACTTGCAAGTGGAGAAGACGAAGCCGATGAGGCCGGAGATGGCCATCAGGATAACGTCAACTGCCGTGTTCTTGGTAGAGTAAGCGCCGATGGTCGCCATCATGATGATGGTGGGGCCAAGGATGCTGTAGGGGATTTTCAGCACCTGCACGAAGATGCGGGCGATGATCATGGCTGCAAAGACCATGACGATGTTGGAGACAAACATGGAAGCAAATGTGGCCGACAGGAACTGGGGCTGATTGACCAGCAGCAGGGGGCCCATGGTAACGCCCTTGAGCACCAGAGCGCTCATCATAATGGCAGCCGCGTTGCCGCCGGGGATGCCCAGGCTCAGCAGGGGGACCATGGAGCCGCCGGTGGCGGCGTTGTTGCCTGACTCGGGAGCGGCGATGCCCTCCAGGCAGCCGGTACCGAACTTTTCAGGGTGCTTGGAGATCTTCTGCTCTTCCGAGTAGCAAAGGAACGAAGCGATGGTAGCACCTGCACCGGGCAGGATGCCAATGACCGTGCCGAGGATGGAGCAGCGGGCGATGACACCCTTCAGGGTCCACATTTCTTTCAGGGTAGGCATTTTGGCAGACATATCCGTCTTGCCGTCCTTGCCGGCGACAGCCTTCAGCTTGGAAGGCTTGTTGGTCTGCTTGAGGACTTCGGTGACGGCGAAGAAGCCGATCATGACGGGGATCATTTCAATGCCGGAGGTGAGGAAACGGGTGCCAAAGGTCAAGCGGGGCACGCCCAGCAGGGGGTCCAGGCCGATACAGGCCAGCAGCAGACCCAGCAGGCCGGAGATGATGGTGCGGCAGACATTGCCTTCTTCCAGGCTTGTCAGGATGGACAGGCCCATGAAGGAGATGGCAAACAGTTCCGAGGGGCCAAAGCTCAGGGCAGCCTGGGTCAGCTGAGGGCTGAAGATCAGCATACACACGGCTGCGAACATGCCGCCGATGGCCGAGGCGATGAGCTGTACACCCAGAGCTTTGCCGGCTTCGCCGCGCTGTGCCATGGGGTAACCGTCATAAGTAGTCGGGGCGGAGGACGGGACGCCGGGGATCTTGAACAGGATGGCCGTCATGCCGCCGCCGGTGATGGATGCGCAGTAAATTGCAACAAGGAATGCGATGGCGCTGACAGCGTCCATCTTATAGGTGAAGGGGATGCCGAGGGTGACAGCCATGGTGGCCGAAACGCCGGGCAGAGCACCGAACAACGTGCCAAGGAAGACCGCGAAGATGATAAGGATGAACATCTTCGGGGCAAAAACGACCGACAGGCCGCTGGTTAACAAATCTAGCATTTCATGTCACCTCCTGTTAGAAACGCGGGACGAGCGACTCAACGAACAGGGCGAAGTTGCGTAGGGGGAGGATCTGTCCGCGAGGGAGCAGAACGCCCAGAAACACGGCGAAGCCGATGTACAGGATGATGGTGATGATGACGGAAGAGAGGATCAGCATGGGGATGTTCCGCTGGCCCAGCAGCAGGCCGTAGGCAAACAGGAACAGCAGGCAGGTGAGCATAAAACCCACCGGCTCATACATCAGCGCCATGACCACCACCAGCACCATGCCGAGGAAAAGCTTGCTCTTGACAAAGCGGCCGATGGCAGGAAAGAAATCCTGGAAGCCAGCCTTGATATCTTCTTTTTTATTGATCTTGAAGAAACGGATGACGTTGAACGCCAACGCGATGAGCATCAGCACCAGGATAGCCTGCGGCCACTGCTCGGCACCCAGCTCATTGACGGCCGAGTGGGGCATAGTGGTACTGACATTGACAAAGCAGAAGATGCCGCCCACAATCAGCAGCAGATTGACGATCAGTTCTAGAGCCATAAAATCAACTCCTTTGCATTATTCTCAAAAAAGCGGGGAGGGTGAACTCCCCGCCGGATACGATTCTGTTTTCAGCCGTGGTCCTTTATCAGATCAGACCTGCACCCTTCAGGTAGTCTTCAAAGGTGGTGTACTCTTCGTCGATAAGCTGCTGGAACTCTTCAGCGTCGGCGTAGCCGGGACGGTCGAGGTAGCAGGCATTCTTCAGGAACTCCTGATAATCGGGGGTGTTCCATGCTTCTTTCAGGGCATCTGCCATGGCGTTTACGGCGGCATCGGGCGTATCGGTACGACAGAGGATGCCGCGCCAGGTACCAACGTAGGAGTCGATGCCCAGCTCGCCGGTGCACTCCAGATCGGGCAGGGTGGACATGCGATTTTCGGAAATGGAGATCAGCGGGACGATGTCGCCGGACTGGATGAGGCCCATGATCTCATCGGCACCGGTGATGTTGATGTTGATATGGCCGCCGACCATGGCACTGGACAGCTCAGAGCCGGAGCTGTAGTTGACGACCTTAACGTACTGCTCCACTTCGGTAATGTCACAGCCAAGGCCGCCTGCCAGGGTCTGCTTCAGAGCCACAGAGTCCGCGCCGGTAGCGGTCAACATGCCGCAGGTCAGTTCCTGGGGATGTGCCTTTGCGTAGTCCACGAACTCGGTGAAGTTGGAGTACTTGCCTTCCTGTGCCTTCTTGGAAGAGGCGATGATGTTGATGGAGTGGACCAGCTTTGCAACGGGGCGCAGCTCTTTCTTGAAATCTACGGGCAGGATCTTCTGCAGGTCCAGCATGATGTGGGACTGGGTGCCCAGAACGTAAGTATAACCGTCAGCGGGCTGCTTGCAGGTAAAGTCGATGCCGTTTGCGCCGCCTGCACCTTCGACGTTGACGATCTCAACAGGAACACCCAGGATGGGCTCCAGCACGGGCTGCAGGGGGCGCAGGGTGCCGTCAGCACCGCCGCCGACGCCCCAGGGGCAGACCAGCGTGACCTTGCGCTCCCAGGTCCAGTCGGAAGCAGCGGCCGATGCCGCAGCGGAACCGGCGGTGGACGAAGCGGCAGTAGACGAACCGGAACCGCCGCAGGCAGCCAGGCCCAGAGCAGCGGCAGAAACGCCAGCGGCCTTCAGAAAGTTGCGGCGGGTGATCATCTTTTTCATAATGTTTTCCTCCTTGTCTTTTGGACAACATTTTCAGGATCTGCAGGGGGTCTTTCCGTTCCGCCCCTGCTGTTGTTAGCTTTATTCTAGCAAAGATGCCTTAACTGTCCATCGTGCTCTTTCTTAAAATTTCGTAAGGTTCGGCAAAAAGTTTTTGCTAAAATCCACAAAAGTGCTATAATACACTTGAAAATAGGAGGAAGTGCAAGATGGAGCGTTCAAAAATCTTAGTCGTGGATGATGAAAAGCTGGTGCGGCGGATGATTGCCCGCGTGCTGGAAAGCGAGGGCATGTCCATTGTGGAAGCATCCAACGGGCTGGACGCCGTACAGATGGCCAAGGCCCAGCCCTTTGACCTCATCATCCTTGATATTATTATGGAAGGGATCGACGGTTTTCAGGTCATCCACCAGCTGCGAAGCGAGGGGATGCTGACGCCCGTATTCATTTTAAGCGGACGTCAGGCCGACAACGACAAGGTCTTTGCACTGGGCATCGGGGCCGATGACTATATCACCAAGCCCTTCTCACCCTCGGTGCTCTGCGCCAAGGTCAAAGCCTGCCTGCGTCGAATGAGTCTTTCCGCTCCCGGCAGCAGCGGCGTGCTCTCTGCCGGACCGTTCTGCTATTTCAGTGACGAGATGCGGCTATTGAAAAAAGGCATCGAAGTCCCTCTTTCCAGCAAGGAGAGCTTCCTGATGAAGTATTTCCTCACCAACCAGAACAAGGTGCTGACCAAAGAACAGATCTACCGCAGCATCTGGGGCGACAATGTGGTAGACGACAACACTATTATGGTACATATCCGCCGCCTGCGTACGAAAATTGAGGATGACCCCAACAAGCCGCTTTATCTGCGCACAATCCGAGGCGTGGGATACCAGTTCGTGGCAGAATAGTTTATCAGACTTCCAGATCTGCGCAGCTGCTGCCAAGTGCTCCCGTATTATCCGTTCTAAGGTCGGGCGTGTGACGTGAAGCGCCTCAGCCAGCTGCCCTTTGTTCATCTCCCGGCGGGTGTACCGGGCATAAAGCTCTGAGAAGTCATCTGGCGTGGTTACTTTCTTCCTACCCTTATAGATACCCTCCCGTTGACGGTCCAGCAAGTTTTGACGCTCAAACTCATTGATGGCGGCAATCATGGTGAGCATGAGCTTCCCGGTAGGCGTCCAGGTGTCCAAGTTCTCTTTGTTGCTGACCAGATGCACACTCTTGGCCTGTAACCGATCCACGATCTCAATCAGGTCCCTAGTGCTGCGGGCAAGGCGGCTGAAATCGTGGATATAGACGGTATCGCCCTCCCGCACATAGTCGAGCATGGCTTGGAGCTGGGGCCTGTCCATACTCTTGCCGCTGATTTTTTCGGTGAACCATTTCTCGATGCCGTGCTTCTTGAGTGCTTCGATTTGGCGCGCTTCATTCTGCTCTTCGGTGCTGACGCGGACATATGCAACTTTCATGGTAGTACCTTATTGACTCGATTGAAAAATAGGGTCAGAGATAAGCAAAATTTTTGAAAACAAAGCCGAAACAGACCCTAACTTTCAAGATTTTGATGACGCTTTGGATGCAAGATAGGGCACACTCTACTTTTCAACTGTGCCCTCCCTTAACCAGATAGTCCAGCGTGGTATGAAAGTAATCGGCCAAGAGTAAAGCGGACTGCAAATCAGGTGCTCTCCGGCCAGTCTCCCACAGACTAATAGCCCGGCTGGACAGGTTGAGGTCATCGGCTAACTGCTGCTGTGACAAGCCTGCATCCTTGCGCAGGGATACAATTCTGGTGCTGATGGTTTTCATGATATCGCTCCTCTTTGTATGTACACTCACAAAACAGACTACTCTCACTCGTCCCTTGTCTCTCTGTCTCTTGGGGGCTTAGTCAGCCTTTACGAACAGTTCCATACAGTCGGCACAGATAACCCGTACTTCTTTAGTGCTGCGGATGATAGTTCCGCACTTGGGGCATACCCACCGCCGGGTGCTGCTTTTGGCCTTGGGTGGCTTTGGGGCTCCTGTCTGGCTGCTGCCCGGTCCCTTGCTGGCCGTACCAGTGCCGCACATATCTGCCCACGTCAGGCCCTCTGTCATCTGGATATCCTGTCAGCCCATAAAGATGATGAAGTCCAACAGCTCTTCGGACGGGCTTGTAACGGTCCAGCCGTATTTCTCGTGATGGTCAATGACTAAGCCGTGGGCCTCTGCGGTGGCCTTAAAGCGCTTGTTGTGATAGGCTCCGCTCTGGCTGGATGTATCGCGGATACCGTGAACCAGATTGTAAAGGTGTGCCATCTCGTGCAGCAGGGTGGCCGTGGTGTTCTCAATGGGGCGGTCCAGTGTTGCAGTGGAAATATTGATCTCATACCGCTGCTCTGTGCCCTGTTCGGTGCTGACCGTCCAAGTTTTGACCGTGGTGATGTGACCATAGGCAGAGGGCGTCTTTTTCAGAGTGATGATGGGCTCTGGCAATTCGCCGTTGTAGTAATGCTTGTTGAGCTCCCGGAACATCTTTTCGAGCTGGCCTGCGGTGCGGCTGGTCTTAATGGTGCTTTTCATGGTGAACGACCTTTCTCTTGATAAAAAAGGCCGGGACAGGTATACTAAAGATGCATCCCGCCCCGGCGGGCTTGTTAGAGGCTCTGTACAACGCTGACTTTGGACGGTGGGCGCTGTATGGGGCTTTTCTTAGTTGATGGTCAAGCGCTGGCCTGTGACGGTTTTGCTGTACTGGGCGTACAGGTCCGGGGCAACTGTCTTGATGGCTTTGCTGTCCAGTCGTGTGCTGGAAAAGTCAGACAGCCGGACCTTGTGGCACCCAATTTCCAAGTAGCTGGTGGAGCGCTCTGCGAGTGATTCCTTGATTTGGGTTCTGAGTGCTTCCTGTTCGGCCTGCGCTGCCTCAATCAGTTGGGCGGCTTCCTTGTACTGCTCTACAAGGGTAAGTAAAATGTCATTGCTCATGTGTGTTACCTCTTTGTTTGTGTGTTGTTGGGAATGTGTGTTCCCGATGGCATGAGTATAAACTATTCACGGGAATATATCAAGATGGAATATTGCACAAGAAAAAGGCTCAAAATATAGTCAAATTTTATATTCACGGGAATAGGTAACAGTGCTATAATAAAAACTATAAAGGTACAGGAGGCGATATCCCATGGCAAAAACAACCGCCGCGCAACAGCGTGCAGTCCACAAATACGTCAAAAATAACTATGACCGTTTAGAGTTGTCCGTCCCCAAAGGAGAGAAAGAAGAAATTCAGCAGGCCGCAAAACGGGCAGGGCAAAGCGTCAACGCCTATGTCTATGAGGCGGTCAAGCGCCGCATGGAGCAGGAGCAGGCCACAGCAGACCCGGGGGTAGAATAAAAAAGCTCCCTGCCCTTGATTTCAGAGCAGAGAGTGAGTTGTATGTTCTCCCCAGAACCGAGAAAATGCTTGAAAAGTATGTTTTCAACATCTTTCCACAATATTTTGCCCGGCGAAATTATGATGATGCTAAGGCCATATTAGAAGGTAAAATATGCAGTGTCATATCGGGTCGGGTTGGCAAAAGAAAGTGCGACAAAAATGCGACAACACGGTGCGACTTAACAAAATGAGTTGCAATAGGAATTGCATAAAATGACGGATTATCTATATAAAATCAAACATAAAAAGATATGAAATGACATATCAAGCCTCTCTTTTGATCAGAGGGCCAGGGATTCGAGTTCCCTCGAGCGCACCAAAAGGACGATAAATCGTTGAGATAAACGGTTTGTCGTCTTTTTTGTTTTATACGGGCTTTTTGGGCTTGTACCTATGATTTTTTCAAAAATTTTAGAGGTCAGAGGTACAAAAATGAAGAAGATTCAGAAGAATTATAAGCTGAACGCAGGCGAGAGTTTCCGTCTCGACAAGAACGGTCTCCACGGCGTCACGGCGCAGGGCCGCTTCAAGATGAGCCTGCTGCGGGTGTTCGAGTAAAAACATCTGTAGAACGCAGAAGACCGACGGCTTTCCGGGATGGAGGGCTGTCGGTCTTTTTGTTCAAAACAGGAAAATACTGGAACGGAAAAGGGCGCAAATATCCCTTATAAATGGCGTTTCAAAAGCAGAAATTTGGCTCAACGTCCAAAATTAAGGTTTGGATGCTTGACAAAGCGGAGATAGGATAGTACACTCAAAAAGAAAATTGATGCATAGCATCCTCAAGGTGAAAAAGATTCACAGAAGAACGGGCGTCTCCGAACTGAAAACGGAAGGAGGCTAGGGACATGACGCTGTTTTCTTACGAGATTTTTGATGCAGTCGCGCGTCAGGGCAGCTTTAACAAAGCGGCCCAGCAGCTGCATCTGACCCCCTCTGCCATCAGCCATGCCATCGCGGTGATGGAGGCTGAGCTTGGCTTTACCTTATTCAATCGCGGCAAAAACGGCGTGACCATGACCAGCTACGGCGCTTCGCTCTACCCGTCCATCCGGGCGGTGCTCAACAGCGACGAGGCCCTGCAGCAGAGCATCGCCCGCCTCAACGGCCTGGAAAAGGGCAAGGTGAAGCTGGGGGCATTCAACTCGGTCTGCGCCGGCCTGCTGCCCCAGATCCTCAAGAGCTTCATGGCAAGCTACCCCCAGATCGAAGTCGAGGTCTATCAGGGTACTTACGACGACGTGAAGGAGTGGCTGCGCACCGGTCAGGTGGACCTGGCCTTCCTGTCCGCCACCTGCCGCGAAGAGTTCAACCTGACCGAGCTGTTCCGTGAGCCGCTGCTCTGCATCGTACCGCAGGACTGGCCCGAACCGCCAAACGGCATTATGACGCCGGAGCTGATGAACGGCCAGAGTTTTGTCGTCCAGTGCGACGCCACCGACGCTGAGATGCGCCAGTTCCTCAAGAAATACTCCATCTCCACCGAGCGCCGCTGCCACGTCATCGACGACCAGTCCAATATCGCCATGGTGGAGGCGGGCCTCGGCATCTCCATCATGCCCCGGATGCTGCTGCGCAGCTGCACAGCAGCGGTCAAGATCTACCCCATCGAGCCGGAAGAGTACCGGGTGGTGGGTCTGGCTGTCCAGCGCCCCACGGCGATGGCTCCGGCGGTCGAGCAGATGTTCCACCACATCGTGGATTTCTGCCGCCAGATGGACCCGCAGCTTCTCTGAGAATACGAAAATGACCGGGCCGCAGCGATGCGGCCCGGTTTTTATATACCCGATCGGCAGAGTTGATGATTGAATCCGCTGGAAAAATACGGTATACTATAGCAAATCACCTATACGATAGAAATGTCAGAGGTTTATGAAAGCAGCAAGGGGGAAAGACCATGAAACGACGTGATTTCTGTAAAGCGCTGGTTTGCAGTGCAGCTCTTGCGCCCGGGCTGGCACTGCCCCGGGCTGAGGCGGCGGCAAAAAGCCAGACGGTGGGCCGGGCAGTCCCGGCGGGCAATTATACAATGTCCTTCCGCAGCGAGCTGAGCCAGATGGACATTGAGCACGAATATTACTACAGCGACAGTTTTTTTGCGCACAGCTCCATCCAGTACGACCACCAGCTGGCGCTGGCGACGCTGGGCATGGTGACGGCTGCTTTCAATACATGGGCCAGCGATGCGAAATACTGGGCCAACGGGAACGTGGGCCGCGAGAACAGCCTCGACGCAGCCTATACCAAGCTGGGCTTCGGCGACGTGAAATACCGCTATTATGATGTCGATGTGGGCAAGGCGGGCGACTTCGTGGGCTGGTCCACGGCCCGCAAGACCATCACCCTGAACGGCAAGCGCACCACCATCGTGGCGCTCATCCTGCGCGGCGGCGGCTACGGCGGCGAGTGGGTGAGCAATCTGCACACCGGCGCGGGCCACGCCCACAGCGGCTTTATCATCCCGGTGCATGAGGTGTTTGCCGATTTGAAGAACTATCTGGCGGCAGCTCAGCAAAAGGGAGAGCTGGGCGTCGTCAAGCTCTGGATGGGCGGCTACAGCCGCGGTGCGGTGGTGGCGAACCTTCTCGCCGCCCGGGTCAACAGGGAGCTGTCCGGACTGGAACGGGAGAATGTCTTCGTCTACACCTTTGCGACGCCGGTGGCCCTCGGCCCGCAGGACTACCCCGACTTGCAGCAGGATTACGACAACAACCACAACGCCGACGGCAGCCTGAAAGAGAGCTGGGGCGAGAGCAACATCTTCAACATCATCTCCAGCGGCGACATCGTGCCGCATCTTCTGCCCGAGGAGTGGGGCTTCCACCGGAACGGCAACGACCGCTTCCTTCCCTCTACCCGGAACGAGGAAGAGCTGGAAGACCTGAACGAGATGGGCAAGAATGATTTCGGCCCGACGCCGCTGGACTTCAGCTGGCTGGCCACCGACAAAGAGACGGACGAAGTCATGCTCCGTATGGAGGAGTACTTCATCTCCCGCGAGAACTACCATGAGAAGTACGAAGCCGCCCTGATGGACATGATACAGTGCGCCTTCATCCGCTCGGAGAAGGAAGTCACGCAGAACAAAGTTCTGGACGATGGCGAGGTCATCCAGCGGCTGCGCACCCTCACCCACCTGAAGAATATGGATTACTGGAAGATCTCCCGCGCCGTCTGGGCGGCATCCACCATGAGCCGTGCCGTGCTCAAGCGGGTCGATGCGGAGAATATCCCCATCCGTGCGCAGCAGATCGTCGTGCCGATCCTGGCTGTGGGCCTTTGCTATGGCCTCGAGAGCGAGGCTGTGAGCCTCATTGCAAAGTACATCCTGATGTTCGTGTCGATGAGGAGCGCGCCCGACGACGCCATCCGGGCGGCGTTCTGCCACCACTGCGAGAATTACATTGCGCTGATGGAATATTACCCCCCCTCAGAGCACTGCATGGAAGCCACCACCCGCACCTGAAAACCGAAAATTCGGAGACAGCAGACCGCTGCCGGAGTCGAAAGACCCCGGCGGCGGTTTTTTCATGCGCAAATTTTTTTGCGCTGGCACGCAATGACATCCTTCGTGTCCGGTAAACGGTATCCTGATAACGCAAAGGGCGGCATCCCCGCCGGGAGCGAGAATGAAGGAGGGCTGTTGTATGCGGAATCGACTGGAACGGAGGCGGCTGACACTGCGCGCCGCAGCACTGTGCATCGTGCTGGTGCTGCTGTGCGGCTGTCTGCTGCCCGCATTTGCCGAAGGGCCGGAGCGGACGGACAGCGTGCCGGACCAGACATGGGACGAGGAAATAGAGGACGAGCCTGCCTGGGACGAAGAAGAGGACATCCGGACAGACGAGCCGGTGCTTCTGCCCGCGGAAGGCGGCATCCCCGTCGTGGTGGACGGGCTGGATGACATCGGGCTGCCCGACGAGACGCCGACGCCGGACAGCGGGGCCGTCAAAGCGGACGAGCATGTTGAGAGGACCTACCTCTTCTGGCTCAGCGAGTCGGACGAGGCCGACGGCGGCCTGCCCTACGCGGAACAGACCGTGGGCAGCGGCGAAGAGCTTCTGATGCCCGAAGAGCCGGAGGTGGAGGGAAAGCGCTTTCGCTTCTGGTACAGCCGGGACGACGAAGGGACGGCGGTCCGCTTCGTGCCGGATGAAGGACCGCTCTGGCCGGAAGCGGACAGCGAGTGCAGCATCTACGCCTGTTTCACCGACGATGAGACCCGGCAGGAGGAGCCCGTTTCAGACGAGGAAGAAGACATCGCCGTTCTGCCGGAGCTGTGGGAAGAACGGCCCGCCGCCGAGGAGAAAACGCCTCTGGATGAGGCAGAGCAGCCCGAAAAAGACAGATCCCCTGGGGAAGATGCCGACTTGGCCGACGACAGCGTAGCCGAGGATAAAAACACCCTGCCTGCGGACGAACTTGATGAGGATGCACCGGGCTGGGGGGATCAGACTCAGGAGGAATCGGCGGCAGTCTTCCTGCTCAAGACCCCCACCAGCCGGCCCGGCAGCAATGACCCCAGCCAGTGGGCACCGGACAACAGCGAGTGCAAGTGGGTCGGTAAGGTGAAGACCTACGGCGCGGCATGGGAAGATAACGGCAAGAACATCCTGACAAATGTGTCAGACTATGTTGTATCGTGGCCGGGCGGCGCGACTGGCGACGCATGGTCGCTGAAACCGGGCGATGATTACTGGGACGAGGTCGTTGATGAGATATGGGACGAGTATAAGGACACCATCGAAGAGGCTACCGGCGTCGAAGGGCTGACGCAGGACGATCTGGAGAGCATCGTGGTGACACCGTACAAGATCTCGCGCAGCAACGGGACAAAACCGGATAAGCACATCGACTGCATCATCAGCGTCAAGAGCAGGAAAAACTTCACGGCCCGGTTCAACGTCCGCGCCCCGGGCGAGGACGACTACAGCATCCGGGAAAGCCGCGAGTACCAGAGCGGCGAGCGGGTGGAAGAGACGACGGCGGACATCGAAAAAGAGCTCGACATCGGCGGTGCGCGCTACGTCTTCGACGGCTGGTACAAAGAGCTCCCCGGTTCGGTGACGGATGAGCCGGACCCGAAGGAAAAGGTATCGCAGGACGAGTGGGAAGAGGGCTATGAGCCCACCGACGAAGAGCTGGAAAACGGCGTCGTCAACTTTTATGCCCACTACGTTCTGGTCGATATAGACCCGGACACCGGCGTGGAGACAGACTTCTTCGGGCTGCCGCTGATGCTGTGTGCCGGTGCGGCCGTTCTGGGCTGTAAAAACAGAAAGAAGGAGGAAGATGAGTGAAGGAACCAAACGAGGCGCTTGCCCCGGAGGCCCCGCCCGGGACGCCGGAAGCGAACCGGTCCGGACCGGCGAAGCCGGAAAAAAGCCCCCTGCTGCGGGAAGTGCGCAGTCTGGCGGTGCGGCTGGCGGTGTTCGCCGCCGTGCTCTGGGTGCTTCTGACGCAGGTGTATCTGGTGACGCAGGCGTCCGGCAGCGAGATGTTCCCCGCCGTGAAGGACGGCGACCTCGTGCTGGGCATCCGGCTGGAAAAAGACTATGCCAAGAATGATGTTGTGGTATATGAGCGCTCGGGAAGGCTGCGGGTGGGCCGCGTGCTGGCCCGGGGCGGGGACATCGTGACCCTGAGCGAGAGCGGCGTTGTGGAGGTCAACGGCTCGGCACAGGGCGGCGGCATCCTCTACCCCACCTACCCCAAATCTCTGCTCAGCTACCCCTACGCTGTGCCGGAGGACAGCGTCTTCATTCTGGGCGACTGCCGCACACAGGCCGAGGACAGCCGTGACTTCGGCCCGGTGCAGTGCAGTGCGGTCAAGGCAAAAGTCATCACCCTCATCCGGCGGCGGGGGCTCTGAGCCGCCAAAAACCATACAGGACAAGATAGGAGGAACTTCAGGATGAAACAGAACAAGGCAGAAAAGCTTCTCGCAGGGGTGCTTTCCATCTCTCTGGCCATGGGCGTCAGCGTCATGCCCGCCTTTGCGGCACAGGTGCAAGGCCCTCCGTATGAGGATATGTCCCGGGTGTATCTCACCAAAAACTATGAGCTGGCCAACACGGGTACGATCTCCCCGGAAGAGACCTTTACGTTTACGATCGACCCGGGTACCGTGACCGACGCATCGGAGGGCATTGACGCCGCAGATTATAAGCCGATCGTCGGCGACGTGACCTACGCACAGGGCGAAGCCGGCAGTGCGAGTAAGACCAAGAAAATCGAGATCAAGCTGCCCGAGTACGACAGCGTGGGCGTCTACACCTACATCATCCATGAGGTGGAGGGCAACAGCGCAGGCGTGACCTACTACGGCGACGCCATCCTGCTGCGGGTGACGGTCATCGAGCAGGACGGCAAGCTCCGCATTGCCGCTGTCCACACCGAGGACCCGGAGTCCACCGGCGAGGGCAAGAAGGACGACTTCGACAACCGCTACTCTGCCGGTAAGCTGGAAGTCCACAAGGACGTCGAGGGCATCATGGGCAATAAGGAAAAATACTTCGAGTTCAGGGTGCAGCTGACCGGCGAGGAGGGCAAGACCTATCAGGACAGCTACGCCATCACCGGCGGCAGCTATGACGCGAACCCCGACTCGATCGAGATCAGGCCCGGCGAGACGACGGAAGCGACTTTCTATCTGAAAGACGACGATACCATCCACATCGAAAACCTGCCCTACGGTGTCGAGTACAAGGTGTCTGAGACGCCGGTCGCAGACTATGTGACGACGGAGACTGGCACCGAGGGCGAAGTGGATGCGGCGGTCGAGCAGGCGAACTTCACCAACACCAAGGGCGGCACCGTGGATGCCGGTGTGGTGCTGGACAGCGCACCCTATCTCTTCACCCTGACGGGTGCTGCGGGCGTCGGGCTGCTGCTGACCCTGCGCCGCCGCCATCAGAAGTAAGCGCGGAGGAAATAAGGCAAGGGAGGTGAGGAACATCCGGTGGCAGAAGATGGCCCTGCGGGCGGCGAACGGCCTGCTGGACGGGGTGACGGCCCTGCTGGTGCTGCTGGCGGTGGTCTGGTCGGGCTATGCGCTGTGGGATAACAGCCGGGTGTACGCCGCTGCCGACAATGTGCAGGCCGGGCTGTTGGCCTTCAAGCCCCAGCCGCAGGAGGACAACAGCCTCTCCTTCGGCCAGCTGCGGGACATCAACCCCGATGTCTGCGGGTGGCTGACGCTGGACGGCACGGCCATCGACTACCCGGTGGTGCAGGGCGAGAGCAATTTCACCTATCTGAACACCGACGTCTACGGCAGCTTTGCGCTGGCGGGAAGCATCTTTCTGGATGTTGACTGCGACGCGGACTTCAGCGGGCGGTATTCCCTGCTCTACGGCCACCATATGGAGAACGGGCGGATGTTCGGCGACCTCGACAAATACAAGGACGGCGCATTCTTCCGCCAGAACACCACCGGCACCCTGACGCTGCCCGGCGGGAGCTATCGGCTGGAAGTGCTGGCCTGCCTTGTGGTGCCTGCGTCGGAACAGGCCATCTTTGCCCCGGGCAAGTGGCGCTCGGACGCAGGCGGGCTGCTCCCCTTTGTGGAGGAGAATGCCCTTCAGATGGATGCACAGGCCCTCCGTGCGCTGGAAAAGGAGCCGGAAGGAGCGCAGTTTCTGGCGATGGCTACCTGCTCGGGGGAGTACACCGACGCGCGGACGGTGGTGCTGACCCGGATGGAACCAATGTCAGACCTGCAAAACGGAAAGGAGGAGAGCTTATCATGAGAAGGCTCCCGAAAATGGCAGCGGCCCTGCTGGCAGCAGCGCTTGCGGTAAGCGCTGCCCTGCCCGCTCTGGCCGCAGACCAGCGGGCGGAGCTGGAACTGGAGGCGTCCGTCCGCTGCACCGGAGAGGCAGCTGACGAGACGCTGACGGTGCGGCTGACCGCGCTGGACGGCGCGCCGATGCCGGAAGGCTGTGACGACGAGGCTGAGCTGGATTTTCCGGCCCGGGACTGCCGCACCGCCGACGACAAGACCCTGACGAAGACTTTTGATGCCATCGTCTACACCGCGCCCGGCATATACGAGTATACGGTCACTCAGGACGCAGGCGGACGGAAACGGGCCGACTACGACGACACCGTCTTTTACCTGAAAGTCATGGTGGCGTGGGACACCGACGATGAGCTGAAAGGACACGTGTCCGTCCGGCGGGATGGGGACGACGGGGAAAAGACGGAACTGCTCTTCAAAAACAGCTACCGCAGCACCGACCCCCTTCCCCCGCCGGTGACGCCGCCTTATGTGCCGGATAAGCCGATGCCGACCCCGAAGCCGGTGGATCAGCCGGGCGAGATCACAGTCATCCGCCCGCCGACACCCTCGGCAGAGATGCCGGATGAAGTCATCCCGGCTGCGGAGCCGGAACCGGTGGGGACCCTCATCCAGACAGGCCAGCTGCTCTGGCCCGTACCGGTGCTGGCAGGCGGGGGCATCGCCCTCGTGGCGGTGGGCGTCTGGCTGAGCCGGAAACGCAGACACGATGCGTAGGCTGGTGATGGAGCGGCTCTGCCTGATGCTGGGCAGTGCTCTGGTGCTGGCAGCGGTCTGTCTCTACGTCTACGACCGGCTCGAGGATGCAAGGGCAGGCGCTCAGGCCGCTTCGGCGGTGAGCCAGCTGCGCCAGAGCCAGAGCATCGCGGCAGTGCCGGAGACAGAACAGCCCGCAGACAGCGCGGAAAGCCTGCCCACGGAAGATGCAGAGTCCGAATCGGGACCGGCTTCGGAACCCCCGGCGTCAAGCGTCGAGCGGGAGTATCTGGGGGTGCTGACCATCCCCGCTTTGGGCTTGGAGCTGCCGGTGCAGACCGAGTGGAGCAAGGCGAACCTCAAGGTCTCGCCCTGCCGTCAATGCGGCAGTGCGGCGGGCGGAGACCTTGTCATCGCGGCCCACAACTACAAGTCCCATTTCGGGCGGCTGAGCAGCCTTTCGGAAGGCGACGAGGTGCGTTTCACTTCACAGGATGGCGCTGAGGCAGTGTACACTGTGGAGCGGACTGCGCAGGTCTCGCCCGAAGAACCCGAAGCCCTGCGGGAGGGCGGCTGTCCCCTCGTGCTCTATACCTGCACCCCCGGCGGAAAAGCGAGGGTAGTGGTGTACTGCCGGAAAAATAGCAAAAAAGGCGGGTCACAGTCCCAACGGACTGCGACCCGCCTTTTTATGAGGAAACTTCCTCGGTATCGGTCATGATGAACCAGAACACAGTGCCTTTGCCCACAGTGCTGTGGACGCCGAAGCGGAAACCGTGCTGCTGGAAAATAGCTTTGGTGATGGAGAGGCCGAGGCCGGTCCCCTGCTTGCCCGCGTCGGAGCGGGAGCGGTAGTAGCGGTCGAAGATATAGGGCAGGTCCTCGGCAGAGATGCCGGGGCCGTGGTCTTCCACCTCTACCCGGACGCCCTCGGGGCAGCGCAGCGCCCGCAGCACGAAGATGCCGTCTTCGCCGATGTGGTGCATGGCGTTGCCCAAAAGGTTATGCAGAGCGCGCTGCATCATGTCGGGGTCGGCACAGACGGGAAGCTCTTCGTCAGGGATCTCCAGCTTGAGCTGCCAGCCGTTCTGGGCGCAGACGGCGTCGTAACGCTCGCTCACCTCGTCGCAGAGCTGGCCCATGTCGAAGTGGACCTTCTCGCACTTGAGTGCGCCGCTCGTGACCTTGCTCAGCTCCGTGACGCTGGAAACAAGGGCCGTCAGGCGGTCGGTCTCGTCCACGATGATGTTCATCTGCTCGTCGCGGTGCTTCTTGTCGTCGCCGGTCAGATCGCGCACCGTCTCGGCATAGCCCTTGATGAGGGTGAGCGGGGTGCGCAGGTCGTGGGAGACGTTGGCCAGCAGGTCGCGCTGCATCTGGGAGGCGTGCTGAACTTCTTTTGCCATGTGGTTGAACTCCTGGGCCAGGTCGCCCAGCTCGTCGTTCCGCACCGAGTCCACATGGACGGCGTAGTTGCCCTGCGCCACCTGCCGCGCAGCCCCGGAGAGAGCCCGCAGAGGCTTTGTGAACCACTCGCTGAACAGCCATGCCGCCGACATCGAGAAGGCGAAAATGAGGGCCGCAGCCAGCGGCAGGACGGTGCTGAGCACCTTGCCGGCCTCGGCCACATGCATCAGGCTGGTGGTGACAAGGACGGTATAGTTTCCATCGGAGGTCATCCGGCCCACCATCAGCTGGACGGAGCCGGAGGGCGTGGGCGGGTTGATCTTCCGCACCACTGTGCCGCCGCTCTCCC
>OGEI01000520.1_pt1 | contig 23344 bp, 9 predicted proteins | sample 1570631 | NCBI WGS metagenome assembly OGEI01 (sample SAMEA2582139, study PRJEB24529) | metagenome | biome: Human gut stool | place: China | collected 2011
ATCCATCGCTACGTGTGCCGGAAAAGGTTCCTATCCAGGGATTATCGTTATTGGCACGTTTACGAATGGAGAAAGCATCGGCAGTGAGTTGAGACAGACGGTAATCATTCCATGAAGCCCAGTTATCGAGCAGAGAGCGGTTCTTTTCATCGAAAGATTCATAAGGCGGAATACGTTTGCCTTCCATTTGCTGTTGTTGCAGGGAGGGTTCATCTGTTGACTTCTGTTGTGCATCTTTCTTTTCATTACTGTTTTTCTTATTATCTGTCTTATTTAAAGTGAGTATGCGACGCCCTACCAATGGTTGTACCGGCTCGCTCCACACTCCTCCATCTGCACACGAGAAAGCAATATGACGATTATACAGAGCTTCACGCATAGGAACGTCGAAACGGATACCCAAACTACGAATGAAATCTTTCTTCTGATCTCCGTCATAAACGAAACTATGCACCATTTTGATCTGTTCACTGCCACCATAAAAGTAGAGACGTACCACAAAAGGAAGCCACTCACGGTTATTCCGTTTGTTCATATCAGAGTTATTCGCATAGTTCCCTTCCCCTTCAGAGTGATTCGTATCAATCTCTTTATTCCTGTTCCGATGTATCCCTTCCAACTTTACAAGTGCCCGTACAGAGCCCAGACGTTCTATGGTTACTGATTTTATTTCTCCTATGTAACGAGTAAAAGATATTTGAGATGTATTTTCTTGAATCGGCTCGCTTTGAGTATTACAAATCAGACGCGCTTTCTCTCCTACTTTAGTTCCTTTATATAATAGGCTATCAATCAGGAAATCTCCGTGTCGGGGAATAAATACGGAAATTAGCCCTGTTTCAATTTGAATATTTTCAGGCGTTTCAGTGATTGCAATAGAAGCATTAGGCTGTTTATTGATAGTTTTTGCTTTCCGGGGGGCTTTTTCTAATGTCAGTCTTTCTGTTCCGGCAGGAATGACTCCGGCAACTCCGCTCCATTTCACGGAACCATCCGGCCAGTAAGCCAATGGCCAAGTATCTACCGGAATCTCTTGATTTCTATCTGTTTTTAGTCGCAATGAAGTTTCAGGAAATAGGTAGCCTTCATCAAAAGGAACTCCGAAACTTACAGCTTTGTCTTGTTCAGGAGTATTGCCTATCCAATGTAAAGGAACAGTAGACGTTTGGGATGGCAAACATTCGTAGCGGAAGTTTGTAATACGGGTACGGGATAAGGTGGTACGAAAGCCGAACCATCCTTCTGTCAGAGGTTCGGCATCGCGGAAGTCCACCAGTCTCTTGCCGTCTATGTAATAACTAACCCTATTATTTTCATTTGTGATCTTAATGTGATACCAGTGATTCGCTTTTAGCAAATGTTCGGTATCTGTATATTCTTTCAGTATGGCAGGGCGTACTTTGGGATCTGTGATTCCTGCTTCATTGCCGTCATAACGACGGAAGCGTGTAGTAGAGTTATAATTTCCACCATATCCCATGTAATAGAGTTGCAAAGAATAACAATTCAGAAAGATTCCGCTACGCCACTTCTCACGTTTCCATATATTATCAGGATGTCTGGGGTCCGAAGCCATCCAAAAGCAATTCAGGTCACTCAAACGGTCTCCTTCTTTTTCTACAACTACACACGCATCATATTCAATGGTTACCCGCCCGCTCATCTTTTCTTTCCTCCATAAGGTAAGGCCTTTAGGAGACAGTATTTCAGCGGTATCGCCCTGAAATGTCACTTTATAATCCGGAGATTCCGACTCTACCTTCCAATATTTATGAAACTGGCGGGCGTTGAGGCCGGAAACTTTATTGTTTTGTGCGTTTGTTCCTAAAGTGATGAAGAGGAACAAAAGGATAAAGAGTTTTTTCATATGTATATTTGCTATCTCACCTTACAAAGGTAGGGAGAGCCGATCAATTAAGAAATAGAATATTATCCATATATATGGCGATTCGTTCAACTATGAAAAAAAGAACAACCCGATACTGTAACCGGATTGTTCTTTCCTTATAAACTTATACTAAATAGAATAAGATTTTTCTTATTCTTTCGGTTCTTCCGTTTCGGATGACTTCAAAGTTTCGGCACCTACATAATAACCCAGGTTAGTTCCCTGATTATATCCCATGTTCTGCATAGCTTGAGACATGTCATAGTTATGGTCGGTCATCAAGTGTGGCAGACGGTGTGTAGTAGGATGATTCGTTGAGAATATATAGATTGATTTATAATCACTTGAGCCTAAAATCACCTCTTCACGGTAATCACCCAAAAAATCACCATAATAACAAGGATTATATTTTGAGGCATGATTTCCCTGATTACTACCATAAAGGTCAAAAGATATCAGACGATTCTTATTTGACTTGTTTACATCAGGGTTCGCTTTATAGCTCACAATACAACCGCGGTCTAACATTTCCCTAGTAGACTGACCACTCCAATAAATAGCCACATTATACATCACTCCGCTACCAATTCCAGTAGGATATGTAGTAGAAACCAATCCGGTACCATTACAACTAAACATACCTTCTTGTGTAGAAGACCAATATTCAAAATCCGGGCTATCCGGATCAACATCCGCTACTATACAACGCCCAACATCACTTGCATCTGCCGGTAAATTTCGTCCATGACCGGTAATCATACTACCATCTCTTGCATTCATCACCTGACAGGCATATCCATTTCCCTGACCTTCATAATCTTTTGACTCTTCAAAAGAAGCAACAATCTGCAATCCGGAACGGTCTTTTATGAATTTTCCGACATGCAATATATCTCCATGCCCATTTCCACTACACCATAACTCGCTTCCATTATCGTCAATAGCTGCCGAACCATACAAAATCTCATCCCTTCCATCACCGTCCAAATCAGCAACACGGAAACAGTGTGAACACATCCCTAACCATTTAGACGAATGATCTGCTGTATCAAACTTCCAACGTGGAACCAATTCATTACCTTTTAAGTCAAGTGCCCAAACCTGCCAATTCTTATAAATACCTCTACTGATTATCAAACTAGGATTAGCCACTCGCGCTCCGGTTGTTTCATCAGGAATACCATCCAAATAAGCAACACCGATAAAGAAGCGATCCATACGATTGCCAAAATCATCTCCCCAATATTCACTCCAATACTTGGCACGTGATACTTTCGATCCTTCTCCTCCACGTGGAATATTATCTATACGAGTTATTTCACGTCCGTCATATCCCCTGCAAATAGAGATATATTCGGGACCCTCCATTATCAAACCGCAAGTAGTAGCTGTAGACGGATCATTCTGATCTCTCGCAATAGCCGCTCCGGAGTACCAACCTTTACCATCTGTTTGACGATTACGATAATCATTCACTTTCCCATTTGCGTCAGTGATAATCTTGCCATCGGCAAACTTTGTACCTTCGGAAGTACGGAAAGCAATTTCACACAAACCGTCACCATCAAAATCATACAAGATATAAGAAGTATAATGTGATCCGGAACGGATGTTAATTCCCAAATCAATCCTCCACAAGAAAGTCCCGTCCATTTTATATGCTTCCAACAGAGTAGTACCATTAAACCAAACTCCCATATTCGCTCCGTCGTATGGTTCTCTCTTCACCACAATCTCTAATTCACCGTCACCGTCCAAGTCACCTAGCTGAATGTCATCAGGAGAATATGTAATCGATGCATCGGGTACATTCATGTTTAATCTAATTTCATGATAAAACTTTTCTGCCATTTCAGAAGTAAATGTATAATCGCAAAGCGTTTCAGCCTGATTAGCAAGAGTAACCCGATATACATTCGTTTTTGATACATCAATATCTGCATCCACCCAGGAAGTCGTATTTGAAATAGGTTCTTCATTCAATTTCACTTCCGTCTCACCGTCTACTGATTTATAAATATCAAAAGCAACATTAGACGGATCAGTCTTCAATAATCTCCAGCTAATCAATGCGGATGCAATCCCTGATGCGTTATTGGGATCAGAAGCCGAAATAGGATCATAACTCACCCACATGGCGCGGCTACCCGTTATGACTTCGGTCGGCAGAGGAGGCAATTCTTCTGTTTGATTGCCATTGTTCACTTCAACGACGGGGTCATTATCTGAGCAAGCAACTATAGCCAGCAAATAAAACAGCCCCAATATTATATAATGTATCTTCATTTCTTTCGTTTTTTATTCTATAAACATCCGTTCTATGCAAGAATATCCTATTTCTATTCATCAGTATTCCGGTTAAGTTACCAACCCGGATTCTGCTCCAAATTAGGATTTTTCGATTTTTCACTCTGAGGAATCGGGAAGAAATACATCTTATCATCCCAACTTCTTTCTTTTACCTTACGCTCATACGTATAAGTATCATCCCCATTTTTCGTAATTTTCATTTCAACAATGTTTTTGAAATGTTTGTCCCCCTCCTTCCAACGACGTACATCCCAAAAACGATGTCCTTCAAAAGCCAATTCTACCATACGTTCATTCTGATATTTCTTCCAGAAAGCATCATTGGTCATCCCTTGAGGGAATCCGGGCATTCCGGCACGTGTACGAACTACTTTGATAGCATCTACAGCCGAAGTTGTAAATTCACTGTCCGTTGCATACGGACTACCCAGATACTTATATACAGCTTCCGCATAATTCAAATAGAACTCTCCAAAACGGAACGTAATCCATGAATGATAGGTCTTTGAAGCTGTACCGGCACGCAAATCTACTGCCGTCTGACAATACTTCTTCAGATAATAACCTGTCGGAGTTCCGCCACTCAAAGGTTCCGCATTTAATCCGCCCTGATAGGTTTGCAGAGGAACAGTATTCCAGTTAGGCCACTTTTCGTCTCCATTTTTGGCAATAGTCAAATAGAAACGAGGGTCGCGGTTGGTATAATAAGGATTAGTAGGATCGTAGTTATCCAACTCGTCCGGGCGCAACCCTGTATCCTTCATCTCATACGCATCCACCAGTGTCTGTGTGGGACAGTTTCCACCTTTACAATTTTCCAACCCTACCGGGAAGTTATATCCCTCAAAAGAATTAGTGGTAGTAGTGGCACGACGGAGAAAAATCAATTCATTAGTAGCGTCATTGTAATTATCCTTACTCCAAAGTGATGAATAATCCTCCACTAAGAGTTTTGCCTTTTCAGCAAATCCATTACTGTCATCTAAAATTTCCTTATTGGCTTTAGCTGCACGATACCACAGATCTTTATTATCAGTCGGGTTAAACAAAGGACTTGCCGCATACAACGCAGCACGAGCTTTCAAGGCCAATACCGTTTTACGGTTGGCACGTCCTGTTTCCGCCGGACTACTAGGCAATGCCATATCTCCCAGTTTACTGTAATCGACAATAATCTTATCCTTTATATCATCACATTCGGCTATGATATAATCAAAAATCTCCTGTGCCGGCCTGCGCGACAATGTATTCGATTCTTCGGCTGTTAATATATGGTCGCTAAACGGTACATCTCCATATTGCCGTACCAAGTTAAAGTAGAAATATGCACGAAGGAAGCGCACCTCATACTGGTAATTGGTATAACGGAACATTTGTTGTGCATAATCACTGTTCAAAGCCAACTCGGGAAATGTCAGTCCGGTAAACTTCTCCAGATATAAATTACAATTGGCTATCCCTTCATAACAGGACGTCCACATACTACTTTTAGCATTTGACGGACTCCAAGAACCATTGTAAAAGTCTTCAATCTGATTTCCCGAATAAGCATATTCAGCCTCATCAGTAGCAGAACCAAGAATTGCCCCGCTATAGTTTCCAAAGTCCACATCCATGGACAAATAGATATTTGTTATCAGCCCTCCCACATTACCGAAGTTGAGCTTCACAAAATCCTCATCATAGTTATTGTACTCATGATATTCCATCTTATCTGAGCAGGAACCGAGTGTGACTACACACATCATTCCGTAGATAATGTTTTTCAGTTTCATTCTTTCGCTTTGTTTTTATGATTAAAAACCAATCGTAACACCGACTACTACACTCTTATTCAGCGGAGTCGCTACACCATAACATTCCGGATCTGCCACATCAATGTGATCTGAACAGAACAAGTCTGTTCCTCTAACATATAACTTGGCACTCCCCAATATCTTAGTCTTCTTCATCAATTCTTTCGGGAATCTGTAATACACCTCCGCATTACGCAACTTCAAGAATGACCGGTCTGCCAACCAAACCGTATTAGCCTGATAGTTATTGGCATTACTCTGTGAACTCAAACGAGGATATTTGGCATTTTGATTTTCCGGTGTCCAACGATTCTCATAATAATGAGTAGAAAGTGTCGTATTATTTATCAATGGCCAAAACATACTCTTCGTATTCAATAAAGCAGAATAGTTACCTGTTCCCTGAAACATTACATCTACCCCAATCCCTTTCCATTCGGCTCCCAAATGGAAAGAATAATAAATTTCCGGAGCCGTCGTACTATAACCGATAGCTGTTTTATCATTGGCATCAATGATTCCGTCTCCATTCACATCTTTATATTTTATGTCTCCCGGCACTACCGTACTAAAGTTTTGCGGAAGGCTGTTTGCTATATCTTCTTTATCTTTGAAGAAACCTTCAGCTACCATTCCATATACTTGTCCCAACCGATTTCCTGTTTGCACAAGATTCTTATACAAACGCGGTTCTTCCAGTTGTTCCTTAATTTCATTCTTATTCCAAGCAAAATTACCGCCAAGGTTGAACACTACATCTCCTAACCGTTTCGTATAGTTAAGTCCTAGTTCCACGCCATAGCTATCAACGATTCCGGCATTCTCGAACGGAGCATCTACGCCCAACACATCGGTATATTTTCCTTCGGAAGAGACCCAAATATCTTTTCTCCGTTGGTAATAGCCTTCTGCCGTCACGTCCAGTCCATTGAACAACACGGCATCAACACCAACATTGTATTTATACGCTTTCTCATGTGTCGAATTAGCAGTTGCCAGGCGCCCGATAATAGTACTTCCGAATTCAGAGTCGTAACTACTGTTAAACTTATATTGCGTACCGGTAGTCGTATAAATCTGATCCCAATAGTCATATACGGTAGTACTTCCGTCTTTAGGCAGATAATCAACATTGATCACTCCAAACGAAGCGCGCAATTTCAGGAAGTTCACCCAAGACACATCTTTCAACCATTTTTCTTCCGAAAGCACCCAAGCAGCAGAAATGGTAGGCGAGAAAGCCCATTTATGCCCCGGTGCCAATAAACTGGAGGCCGAGCCAACCAATGCCAGATCCAAATAATAGCGATTAGAGAAACCTACATGATTATACCAGGATACATTTTGCCGATAAATAGTAGTGTTCAATCCGTATGAATCACGATACTCATAATCCCATTTGAATTGAGAATACACATCCCACTTCCGAAACGAGCGATTGTAATCGACACTACCTGCAAAGTTAAATTGGCGCGCCCAGTTGTCAATACCTGCACCCGAACCCATTTCACTGGATTCGCCACCTGAAATGGCAGTATAAAACGGACCGTTAGTTGTCCAGCTTGTTGCATAACCGGCATACGTATAAGTCTTGCTATGGTCTTCCAGAATATTGGAATAGTTGTCATAAGCTAAACGAAAGTTTGCTCCCAATCCTTTCAGCAAACCAGATAAATCTTGTGACAAGGTAAGGTCGGCAAACAAACTGCGAGAGTGTCCTTTAGAATAAGCAGCTCCCTGCGATTGTGCGACAGGATTCGATGTTCCCGCCCAAGTAGTACTTCCTCCCCAACTGTCATCTTCCGTACGAACCGGAAAAGCTGCAGAAGGAATCGAATAAATCATATCCCATAGGTTAACCGAAGCCCCCGGAATCCGAGATTCGGACAAGGTACCGAGAAGATTCAACTTCAATTTGGTAGTGGCGGTTAAATCAATATCCAGATTTGTACGCAAATTAGCACGTGAATACATATTCTGTGTAGAATATCCGTCATTTGCATTCGGGGTTTTGATAAACCCTTTGTCTGTTAATAAATTCGCCATAGTATAGTAGCGGAACTTTGCTCCTCCCCCACGGAATTCGATCGTATATTTATTAGAAACTCCTCTGTCTTTAAAGGTTTCATCAATCCAGTTCACATTAGGATAGAGATAAGGGTACATACGGGAAGCCCCTCCACTACCTACTCCATTACGGAAAGCATCGACTTCTTCCGGAGTATACCGAGCTCCCAAACCTTCATATCCACGCGCTTCATTCACTGCAGAAGCATACGTAGCTGCATCTACAAATTCCGGACGTCGAGACTGAGTGTTAATGATATGATCATACGTAAAAGTTATCTCTTTTGTTTTGTACTTACCACGCTTTGTAGTAATCAAGATCGCACCGTTCACCCCTTTGTATCCGTACAATGCCACAGCCGCGGCATCTTTCAGGATGGAAACGGATTCTACTTCTTCTGGGCTCACCAAGCTCATGTCTCGTTCCAAACCGTCAACCAGCACAAGCGGTGTACTACTTGACAAGCTCTGCAAACCACGTACATAAAAGGTAGGATCTGCCATTAAACCTGTACTAGCTGCATTCTGCAAAGTAGTAAGACCCAATCCATATCCATATAAAGAATTGGATATATTCCGGGAAGACCGCTTATTAAACTCTTCATTATAGGTGGTAGAAACAGCTGCTGTTGATTCATGACGATTGAATGTCCGGTTAGCTCCCACATCAATAGTCTGAGCTGCATATCCCATCACAATAGTCATCGGACCATCAGCCTTTACCACAACTGTGGTAGAGCCTTTGTCGACAGAAAAGACACTCAAGCGTTGTCCCTTCTCGACCGCAATCTCAAATTTACCATCTTTATCAGTTTCAACCCGGGTCTCCACTGCGCCACCTTCCACATTAACGGACGCTCCATAGACTGGGTTTCCCGATTTATCAACAACAATACCTATAATGTTGTTGTCTGTATTCTGCGCTCTGACCGGAATGCTCAAACAAACTAGTAAAGCCAGTATCAGAATCTTATTTTTTCTCATATAAATCAATATTCAAGTATTGTTTTAATCTGTTTCGTTGTCTCACATTACCAACCCGGATTCTGAATCAATCCATACCCTTTGTTAATTTCCGTTTGCGGGAATGGAGAAAGATACCATTTGGAATCAAATCCGTATGTCCACCAACGACGAACCGGTTTAGATAATTCAAACCTTTCATATTCAAATCGAGTAGGTTGCAATGCTCCTTTGTTCTTATCTCCTTCATTCCATTTTGTATTACCTGTCATGCGATTACCGGTATCATCCAAACGATAGGCAAGTAATCCATGCAGACGTTTCTCGAAACGATCGGCACGTTTGTAACGGACAAGATCAAAGTAACGGCTATCTTCAAGCCCCAATTCCCGAACACGTTCACACAGCAATTCTTCCAATAAGGCAGCTTTGTCAGAAAGTAAATTCTTATCTGTAACACACTCCGCCAAATCTTTCTTCAATCCCACGCGGGCACGTACTATATTCATTTGGTTAATAGCCCCCCGGTGATCGTTCTTAGCTTGAAGCAAAGCCTCCGCATAAGTCAAATAAATATCAGACAAGCGAAGATAAACCCAGTGCGTATACTGACGTTGGTACTCAGTTCCCAAATAATATTTCATATTTTTATAACCGGTCGCATAGTTACCAGATTCAAGTGCCGCATTTTGTCCTTCATCGTATCCTCCGACCCACAATTCATAAGGTAAACCGGACATCGTTCCGGCACTCCAGTCTAACATCTTCGGTAGTCCATTCACCATGCAATGCTCATACAGACGAGGGTCACGGGTTAATACGATTTCCGACAATAGTTGTTCTCCATTTTTAAATGTTCCGGTCAAGAACATTTCATCCAACTTACCTTCTGTTTCCGCCTTTTTCCAGTCAAACGGAGTGCCGTCGGCCCATGGGAACATCTCCACATATTCCTGTGTAGGCGGATATTCAGTACGGCAAAGTGACGGAACAGCCCAAGAATGCCACATATAAGAACTTGAATTGAAAGCGTCCGACATATTCGTGCGAACAGAATGTAAGACTTCCTTGCTGTTCTGACGAATATACCCCATACGATATGCCTGACGATACTGTTCCGGTGTTTCTTCCGAAGCCTTATTCAGGCTATACCCGCCTTGACTCTCCAGCTCTTTAAAGAATGCTTCACAAGCCTTCAAACAGTTATCCCAAAGCTCCGCACGATAGCCGCCGTACCATACCAGACGTTGCTGTTCAGCCTCTGAGTTTCCTCCTGCATATCCGTTGACATCGTTAAATAACGGAGAAGCGGCAAATTGCCAGATTTTGCATTTCAATGCCATCGCACCGGCCTTTGTCCAGTGTCCGGCCTTGCTAGCAAGATCGGCATCAGCATAAGCCCACACCAATCCGCCGGAATTGATAGCATCATCCAACATCTTTATCATGTAGTTAACAGTCTCCTCTACCGTAGCACGGGGGATTTCATAACCTGACTCCGTACCAGTGAATGAAGCATATAACAATGGAAGACCTCCATAATGACGGAACATATCAAAATAGCGCGCCGCAATCAAGCATTTAGCTTCTGCCACCAACTGAGTTTTTTCAGCATTATCCATACCCGGCACTCTATCTATATTTTCCATTAGCAACCAGCACCAACGCACTACTTCCCATACCATTTCCCGTGTATATGGGAAAATATTACCACGCGTGCCATAGTTGGCATTGAGAGAACCCAAATAATACTGCTGATATACAGTCGCATCACTAAAATAAAGTGACCAGCAGTCTGTTAGCGCATCCTTCTTTCCTAAATAAGGACTGGAAGAATCAGGAATATTACCGTTACTATCCGTATTATAAGGTAATCCGTAATACTGTCTACTGTAACAGGTATTCAAAAATTGGCGCGTATATTCCGCACTATTGAACACTGTGTCAATAGTAGCATTTCCGCCCGGTGCCTTATCCAAAAAAGAGTTTCCGAATTTAATTTCGTCCACACATGAAGTGGAAACCAAACAAACCGCCGCTCCCAACATTGCACCGATGAACCATTTATTTTGTAATTTCATTGTATCTTTCCTTTATCTATTTTAGAATCCTAATTTCAAGCTCAACGTATAAGTCTTGGACAATGGATAAGAAGGTGCATTAGTAGCTCTTGCCTCCGGATCACCCCACAAATAAGGTGTAATAGTCCACAAATTATATCCTGCAAAAGCCAACTGACATGTATTCAGTCCAAGTTTCTTCATTAATGGGAAGTGAAAATTGTATGCCACCTGAAGAGTTTTCAAACGCAAGTATTTGGCATCTTTCTCATATAAAGTGGAAGTAGCATAATTATTCTTTGCATTATCAATGGTAGCTCTCGGATACTCCGAAGATTGTGACGGATTTTCCGGTGTCCATGTATGATCTAAATGGTATGCCAACAATCCTCCCTGCTCGCTATTGGAAGATGAATAAAACGGTTGACGAAATACATCCGAAATCATACGACTTACATTCCAGGCCCCTGTCCATTGAGTACTTATTTCCAAATTCTTCCAACTGAATCCTAAATTAATACCTAGCATATATTCAGGATCGTCTGTAAAGCCATAGTCATAACTTGCATCATTTGCATCAATCTTACGGTCACCATTCAAGTCAACATATACTGCATCTCCATTTTGAAGAATACTCTCGTGAGTGGGGAACGGACGATTAAATGTCTGCTCATATAGCGCAGGTGTATCCTCATCATAGAAGCGCCAGAAAACATATTGACTACGCGAACCGATACGGTGTCCCTTCTGATATTGATATAAATTATTCTGCGGGACTTCCTTCTTTTCAAGAATCTCATTCTGATTATAAGAAAGGTTAATACCCGCCCAATAACGGAAATTATCGCCAATCTTATCGTTCCATTTTAAAGAAAGTTCCCAGCCCCAACTGTCTACACTTCCTAAATTTGAATAGGGAGTAATGAACCCTAACATTCCCGGAGCTGTACCGTCACGCAAAAGGATGTCATTACGACGTTCTTTATAATATTCAAAGGTTGTTTTCAGACGGTCATCAAGGAAGTTAATATCAACACCATAGTTCCGTTTCAGAGCTTTTTCCCATGTCACAGCAGCATTATTCTTAGCTACCTCACGTGCCCCTAGACTAACAGTACCATTATCTGTACCGAATCCATATCCCCAAGCGTTAGTCGCTCCTCCACTTGCTGTTACACGATTCGCCAAATCACCTAAACCGACATTATATGGATCAGCCATATACATAAATCGCGATCCCCCAATATTATCGTTACCTACTAAACCGACACTGGCACGTAATTTCAAAAAGCTAACTACCGACTTCAAAGGACGGAAAAACTTCTCTTCACTCATCACCCAACCTATAGAACCAGCCGGGAAATAAGAAAAGCGCAAATCGGACGCAAAGTTTTCCGAACCGTTATAACCCACATTAAACTCTGCCATATAGCGACTCTTCCAATCATAAGTGACACGTCCGACTAATCCGACATATCCATGAGGAATGTCCGAATATACTTTCGGATAATATTCTTTCTGTTGATTATATAAGAATAAAGCTGTCACTGTATGATCACCAAAAGTACGATTATAATTAAAGCTAGCTTCCATATACCAATTACGCGCTTTGCCTGTAGTATACGAATACTTCACATCTGTATTCTCTCCAAACTTACGATAAGCAATACTACCGTCATCCATCAATACAGGAGTGTATGTAGCAATAGACCCACCAGAACCTACTTTATTAACTGTAAATGAGCTGTTATAAGATCCTTTCACTTTAAAAGAAAGTCCTTTAGTCAAAAAGTCCATTTTTTGATCCAGAATCACATCTACATTCAGCGAATTGTTACTGGTCTGGCTGAATCCATTTCCATAATATCCCATACCTGTACCTCCAGTAAATGGTAATTTCAGCCCGTCCGAATAAGTCTCATCGCTCGAATTTACTAATTTTCCGTCTATGATTCCCGGACTGGAGAAAGGAGTAGCATAATACATATTTTTAATCAATCCGGAAGATCCCTGACTCGTACGCGGTTGATCTGAATTATTCACATTACCACTAATATTGAATGACAAAGTAGTCGTTTTAGTGACATCCATATCCAAGTTTGTACGATAGTTAAACCGACGGTACTGATAGCTTAAATTATAAGGAAGATCAAACTCACTAAAAAGTCCTCCTTGCGTATAAGCACCTGCAGAGATGAAATAACGTACTTTATCTGTTCCGCCCGAGATGTTCAGATTATGCTGGCTCTGAAGCGTAGAGCTTTTCATAATATAGTCAGCCCATTGTATATTTGGGAAACGAATAGGATCGGAACCATCTGCAAATTTTTGAATCACTCCATCACTAAATAAGGCAGATTTGCCATCACCGGACATCATTTGATTATGAAAACGGGCATAGTCATAGGAACTTGCCTGTTCTACCATTTTTGTAGGCATCAATACAGAAGCAGAAGTAGTAAACGAAATTTTCGCCTTTCCTTCCTTTCCTCGTTTAGTTGTAATCAAAATGACCCCGTTTGCTCCACGAATACCAAATACGGCTGTTGCCGAAGCATCTTTCAAGATAGAAATGGATTCAATTTCATTCGGGTCGATATCACTCATACTTTCACGATCCACACCGTCTACCTGAATTAACGGTGAAGAATTTTCCCAAGTAGCTTTACCACGAATAAAAATTTCAGCGGCATCCGCTCCCGGCTCACCGGAATATTGTACGGTAGTCAAACCTGTCATCTGCCCTCCTAATACATTGGAAACCGAACCTACAGATACACGGGTCAATTCTTCTCCCTTCACACTGGCGATAGCTCCTGTCATAGTCACTTTCTTCTGCGTGCCATAAGCTACAATCTCCACCTCTTCAAGAGCAGTCACATCCTCTACTAGGATGATTTTCATATCATTTTTTGCTACAACTGTTTTATCAGTATAACCTATAAAAGATACTTTCAGTTTAGTACCGGGACGTACATTTATTCTAAATACACCGTCAATGTCGGTAATTGTACCGTTAGATGTTCCTTCCGCAAGTACACTTGCTCCAATTATCGGTTCGCCTTGGCTATCTACTACTGTTCCTTTTATAGTACTTTGCTGCTGTACAACTTCGATGGCTGCCGAAGCTGTTTGCAATCCCCATGCAGGTGCAAAAGTTGCTATAGTGAAAAACAGAGCGACAGGTAAGGTTGTCCCCTTTATAAAGTTTTTCTTATTCATATATGTATATGTTCATGATATAAGTATAATTTTAACGGACTTTATATACCGTCATTATTTTAGAATGCAAGCATCATACGGAAATAACCGGCACGCGAATCACGTTCACAAATTATGTGATATCTTCCACCAGCCATACCGTGTGTCCATTGGTTGGCTGGAGAACGCTGTGTGCTACTCCAATAGTGTCCACTGTTAGTTCCTGACTCGACAGAGGTCATCTCATCACCATTTACATTCTTGAGACAACGGTTAATAACACTCAAATTCTTAGCGACTGTATCCCAACACATTATAGAGGGCAAATACCAAGGAGTCACATTTGCCGGAATAGCTTCCGCTTCACGATAAGCCTTGATATACGCATAAGCATGGTCGCAAGTAGAAGGACTACCCATACCTTCGTAACACATAGTAAGTAACTGTGTATTATTGTATCCCATTAGTGCTGGGAAAACCAATGAAGCATCATTCTTGTTAACATCCTTCTCTGTGTTACAACCTACAAACTTGTTTGCCCAATTCTCATCTGAAGTAAACCAGTCTGAATAATAACCGGACTTACTTGAATGGAACATTTTCAAAGCAACATCATTTTGTTCACTATCTTTTACCACAGAATTCTTAATAGATAGCACTATACCGTGCGTACATGCAGGGAAATCGCGACGCAAAGCATCAACTTCTGCTGAATAGAGTTCAGTATGTGTTACACTGGGTTGTGAATTTCCTACATAACATACAATACCAATCACATTCTCCGGCACCGTTTCCGCATCTACTGAAACTATTTTTCCGTCCGCACAAAAATAATCCCCTACCTGCAAAGTATGGTTAATCTTACTCTTATCTTCGATGGTATACATCTTCGCCGTTCCTCCTTCCAAAGTACCTTTAGCTTCGTATTCCATTTCACTTACTCCTGTATAAGTACCCTTTATGGAGAATTCCTTATTCGGGTTAACCAAAAAGCGGTATGTATCCGTACTTTCCTGATAATAAGGAGTTGCTTGAGTATTGTTCACTGTAAACGAACCGGCAGCCAAAGGTAACAGATAATCATCTATACCGCCATTTGTAAAGCTATAGGTCAAATTAGGCATCTTTACTACCGCAAGAGCCATCCGATGTTGCATAGTAAAAGCGATCTGCCCTTTCAAACGATCCCCCTGAACACTACCCGTACTGGTCATCAAATCATATTGTGTATAATTTCCTTCATTTTGTTCACTGCCTATTTTCCAATTGTTGACGTATGTTTCAAAAGGATCCACCTTCGTCGGATCAAAAGTCACATTCGCATTATACGGATAGTATGCATAAAAAGTCATCCGCTGAAATTGTGAACCTTTGTATTCAATAGGATCCCCTCCATCAGTCAATTCCCAATAGCCATCTGTCAGTGTGAATTTCCGATTCTTGATATCCTCTACCACCGTTTCTCCTCTTACCGCAAATATACCGATAGCATCTCCGTTAGAAAATCGGGTAGTATATCCATTCTCTGTAGCACGTGTCTTACCACTTTCGTCCATAAATCCTTCATCAGACACACTAATCTGAAATCCCTGCAAAGAATCCGGGGTTTCTCCGGTCAGTTCTTCATTTTGCGAGCAAGACGCAACTACGGCTGCGCCAGCCAGAAAAAGCATTGATATATAATTATATATTTTCATAAAACTCATGTTTATATTTTTAGCATTTTTATCTATATTAGATTGGTAAACAGATCACTTCACAACAGGCTGTGGAGTTACGGTTTCTTCTGTAATATTCCAACTAGGATTGGTTATCTCTGTTCCAGTTTCAGCTATACTCGGGTCGGATGTTATAGGATCGTGGTTTTCATCCTCCCATCCTATTATTTGCGTTTGTTCTGTAATTGTCAACACATAATTATTGTCCTCGTATTTATTTGTCTTGATGATATAATTATAAGAAAATCCTGATTTCAATTCTGTCAAGTTAGCAAACTCGGCTTCATAAAGATAACCGTTCATTCTAGCTTGGATAGTTACTTTGCCTTGCACCTTCTGTGGCAGTAAAATAGCTTGTACTGTATAATTATCCTGCTCTCCTATTTTATCCCAATATATATCATCTTTGTCCGTAACAGGGTCTTCACTGACTGTTGTCTCCCCTGTTTTAGGATTAAATGTACCATTATTCTTAAGCCCAATAAGATAGCAAGTTATATCTGCTAAGTCCACACCTTCGCCAGCTTGAAACTCCAATCTAATACGACTCATCACATGATTGAATGCTAATGTCACGTTCGGGGTTTGTGATGTAGCCTTCCCTTTAGCAAAAAGAAAATCTATCTTCGCACGTTCTTCTGCTGTAGCTTGATTGTCACTGGCTGTAGTCACTTCCAATACAGGTTGTTCTTCACCTGATGTACCAGAAAATGGAGCGTATGCCACTACATCATACTCTCCGGAACCTAATACCCAAATCTCTTCTGCATTTCCTCCTTTTGCCGCAAAAAGACCATTGCCCTTGTATTTGTAATGAATATTCACTTGTTCCGTACCACAAGTGATTCCTACCGAGTCTTCTGCCTCCCAGTTTGTTTCCGTAGCTCTTGTAACAAGATTGCTAGCCTCATGATTGTTTATTACTGCACTAAAAGAAACTTTCGCTCCCGTATCACCGGTAAACTGAATATCAGTTTCTTTAATATCGTTGCTACATCCTGCTAAAAGTAGTAAGGCAACAGCAGTTGTGACATAGTTTTTTTTCATACCATGTTTTTTAAAGTTAAACATATTTTTGTTGATTAGTAAAATCGTCGTAAAGTAAAAAAGACAATGGCTGCATTCTTTTCCAACCAGCAATTGAAATAAATGAAGCATTTTTTTTGTTGTTTTCCATATCTATTAGCTACATCTGTTAAGTTAAACAAAAGTTAGATTCTCTTTTTAAAAGCAATTTTTCACACTCTACCTGTGAAAAAGTGTTGCAAACATAACGACTTAATCAAGATATAGCAATGCAGAATCGTACAAATGCATGGAAAATACCGTCTTTTGCACGATATTCCATGCTGTAGGAGCGATTTTCGATTAGTACCTAATGACTATGAACCTTTTTGTTTCTATTTTATTGTATGGAAAATAGTAATTTATAAACCTAAAAATGATATGGCGAATTTTTCAATTGTAGTTGTTCCAACTAAAAAATTATCAAATGGCAGACATCGAATAAGGATAGCCGTAGCACATCATTCTCAAACCAGATATATATCTACCCAATTTACTTTGGATTCTGCCAATCAACTAAAAAATGGTCGAGTAGTAAGGCATGAGAATGCAGCGAATATGAATGCCTGTCTTCGGAAACTAATCAATGAGTATGAAGAAATTGTTACATCGATCAGCTATTTACCAGCAATCTCATGTACCGAACTTATACGTATAATTACTTATGAACAAAAGAAAAAAGGTATAACCTTTCAAGCTGTTGCAAAAGAATACATGAATTTCATGAAAGGAGAAGAGCGGGAGAAATCTTATAAACTTTATAAGATAGCTTCCGAAAGATTAGTCAAATATATGAAAGGGGATTTTCCTTTAATTCAATTGACACCTATACATATCCAAGGATTTGCCAAAGTTCTTCACGAGGAGAATCTGGCAGATACAACTATCAGAATATATCTGACTTTAATAAAGGTGATAGTAAATTATGCCGGTAAGATGAATTATGTATCTTACTCCATTCATCCTTTTGTCCTCTTTAAGATGCCGACAAGTAATGTGCGGGAACTTGATTTGTCAATAGATGAACTGAAGAGAATACGTGATGTCCGGCTTTTAAAGTCTTCTTTATCCATGGTGAGAGATATTTTTATGCTTACCTATTATTTAGGCGGTATCAACCTGAGAGATTTATTAGCATATGATTTTAAAAATAAGAACGATATGCGTTATGTGCGTCACAAAACACGTAATAGCAAGAAGGGAGAAAATGAAATTGTATTTACTTTGCAGCCTGAAGCAAAAGTGCTTATAGATAAATATATGTCGAGAAATGGGCATTTGCAGTTTGGTAAATATTCATCTTATAAACAAATATATAGTTTAGTCTTCCGACATATAAATAAGGTAACAGAACTTTCGGGGGTAAAGAAAAAGGTTACTTACTATTCCGCCCGAAAGACATTTGCACAACACGGATATGATTTAGGCATTCAAATTGAAAAAATAGAATACTGTATCGGACACAGTATGAAAAATAACCGTCCTATCTTTAATTATATTAAGATTATGCAAGAACATGCCGATAAGGTGTTCCGTGCCGTACTTGACCAATTGCTATAGCATAGATAGTTTTTCACTGCTATTTTTATTTCCTTCTTTTGCTAATCGATTTCATTCCGATCGCTATCTTTTTTTCGTTCCACTATAGTTATCCGCAAAGTACACTATAGTTACCCTTGCGGATAACTATAGTCAAACGCAAAGATAACTATAGTGGAACGAAGAAAGATTCGCATGCCGGATAACTCATAATAGGTAAAAAAGATATTAATGGTACTAATTGTTCAAATCCTATCCTCAATTGATTGCTATCTATATGTATCCGTTTGATTCACAGGTGGTTATGCTAAAAAGAGAATCTAACTTTTGTTTAACTTTATAATAAATATGCTATGTAAATATAGAAATACCATACAATATATCATACAACTAAACCTCTATAAAGTACTACATTACAGGAATATCCATATAAAATACAAAAAGAAACAAAGAGTCTTCATTAGAGGATAAAAAGATAAATCAACAATAAAGGATCTATAAACCAATATTTATAACTTAATAATTAAAGTATGAAAAGCAACAAAAAAGGTAATCACCTGTATGCCTATAAGGATACTATCCGACGGCTATTTCTTCTCACTTTGTTCTCCTTTTTAATAGTAGAATCCTATGCCCAAAACAAAACGATTTCGGGTACGGTTACAGATTTTACCGGAGAACCGGTTATTGGTGCCAGTGTGTTGGTTAATGGTACTACTAATGGTACAATTACTGATTTAAATGGCAAGTTTTCTCTTTCCAATGTACCAACCAAAGGTACAATCACCATCACATATATAGGATACAAAAAGCAAGAAGTATCCGTAGCAGGAAATACTAACTTCAAGATAACTCTTCAAGAAGATACTGAAACGCTGGATGAAGTAGTAGTTGTGGGCTACGGTGTACAGAAGAAAAGCGATGTAACTGGCGCTATGGCCCGCGTAGGAGAAAAAGAATTGAAAGCAATGCCTGTAAGAAATGCATTGGAAGGAATGCAGGGCAAAACAGCAGGTGTGGATATTACATCTAGCCAACGTCCCGGAGAAGTCGGTAACATTAACATTCGTGGGCAACGCTCTATTAATGCAGAACAAGGACCACTGTATGTCGTAGACGGTATGGTAATTCAAAATGGAGGTATTGAAAACATCAATCCTTCCGACATTGAAGCTATTGACATTTTGAAAGATGCTTCGGCCACAGCCATTTATGGTTCACGTGGTGCCAATGGTGTAATTCTCGTAACTACTAAAAAAGGAAAAGAGGGAAAAGTAACCCTGAACTATTCAGGTACTGTTACTTTTGAAACATTACATGATGTCACAGAAATGATGTCTGCTACAGAATGGCTGGATTATGCTCGCCTAGCCAAATACAATGCGGGTTCTTATGCTTCGGCCACTCCAACTTTTGAAGCAGATAAAGCAGCATTCGGAAGTGTAAGCGCTTCGTGGAAGAATATCGAGCAAGCATGGTCAAACGGCAATTATGATCCCTCAAAGGTCGGCTCCTACGACTGGGCATCTCACGGCAAACAGACGGGTATCACCCACGAACATACCTTAAGTGCCTCCGGAGGTTCGGACAAATTCCAAGGTTATGCTTCATTCGGCTATCTAGATCAAAAAGGAACACAACCAGGACAAGCCTATGAACGTTATACATTAAAGACATCATTTGACGTAACTCCTGTTGATTGGTTCAAAATGGGTTCTTCAATTAACGCATCATATTCTACTCAAGACTATGGATATAGTTTCTCTAAATCCGTAACTGGTTCCGGTGACTTCTATAGTGCATTAAGAAGCATGATCCCATGGACTGTGCCTTACGATGAAAACGGGGAATATGTCCGTTATCCAAGCGGTGACGTAAATATCATCAACCCCATCCGGGAATTAGACTATAATACCAATCAACGCCGTACTTTCCGTGCTTCTGCCAGCATGTACTCACAGATTGATTTCGGAAAAATTTGGAAACCACTGGAAGGTTTATCCTATCGTCTTCAGTTTGGTCCCGAATTTCAATTTTACACCCTAGGAGTTGCTAACGCTGCTGATGGCATCAATGGAGATGGTAACAACGGTGCACAATATAAGAACGAACAAAAGCGTGCATGGACATTGGATAACCTGATCTATTACAATAAAACTCTAGGTCAGCATAATCTAGGAATGACATTGATGCAATCCGCTTCTGCCTATCATTACGAGATGGGAGATATGAGAGCCACCAATGTAGCCTCGTCGGATGAGCTTTGGTATAATATGGGATCTGCCGGTACATTGAATTCCTTTGGTACTGGACTAACCGAAACTCAGATGGCATCTTATATGGTTCGACTGAACTATGGTTACAAAGATAAATACTTGTTAACGGCATCTATGCGTTGGGATGGTGCCTCTCAATTAGCCGAAGGGCACAAATGGGCAAGTTTCCCCTCTGCAGCTATTGCATGGAGAATGGATCAGGAAGATTTCATGAAAGACATCAGTTGGTTGAATCAGTTGAAACTTCGTGTAGGTATGGGTGTCACAGGCAATGCAGCTATCAAAGCATACGCAACCAAAGGTGCCATCACCGGTTTATACTATAACTGGGGACAAAGTGATTCATCTTTAGGTTATGTACCTTCCGATCCTTCACAAAAAGAGCCTGCTAAAATGGCTAATCCAACCTTAGGCTGGGAACGAACTACACAATACAATGTCGGTATTGACTATGGTTTCTTTAATAACCGACTTACCGGTAGTATTGATGCATACAAAACAAAAACCAATGACTTATTATTAGAAATGTCAATCCCTTCATTAACGGGTTATGTTTCTACGTATGCCAATGTGGGTAAAACATCCGGATATGGTATTGATTTGCAAGTAAATGCAATACCAGTACAAACCAAAGATTTTACCTGGAGCACTACTTTAACATGGTCTATGGATAGAAACCGAATTGACGAATTATCTAACGGCAGAACTGAAGATGTGAATAACAAATGGTTTGTCGGTGAAGAAATCGGTGTTTATTACGACTGGGTATATGATGGAATATGGAAAACGGAAGAAGCTGAAGAAGCTGCTAAATACGGACGTAAGCCAGGACAAATCAAAGTAAAAGATTTAAATAATGATGGTGCAATAGATGCTAACGATGACAAGCAAATTGTAGGGCATACACGTCCACGCTGGACAGGTGGATGGAGCAACACTTTCAGCTATAAGAATTTTGAGCTTTCCTTCTTTATTCTGTCACGCTGGGGATTCACCGTCCCGCAAGGAGCTGTAACGCTCGACGGTCGCTATATGCAACGTAAAGTAGACTATTGGGTGGCTGGTACAAATGAAAATGCAAAATACTATTCACCCGGCTCCAACGGCGAAGGAGCCGATGCTTTCAACAGTGCAATGAACTATCAAGATGGATCGTACATTAAAGTACGTAATATTTCATTGGGCTATAATTTTACCCCGCAACAATTAAAGAAGTTGGGTATCAATAATCTGAAGCTATATGTTCAAGCCATGAACCCATTCAATATCTATAAGGCATGTGACTTTTTAGATACAGACTTGGTAAACTATGACAATAATACCAAGACATTTGGTTCACCTACCACTTTGAAGAGTTTTGTAATAGGTGTCAACATCGGATTCTAATCAACAAATTAAAGTAAAGACATTATGAAATTAAATAGAATATTATTTGCTGCTTTAATAGCCAGCGTAACAGGAAGCTCGATCACATCGTGCAGTGAGTCTTTCCTTGATGAAAATCTTACGACTCAATATAGTACAGACCGTTTTAAAACCCAGGAAGGTCTTGATGAATTGGTAACTGGCGCCTATCAGAAACTTAAATTTAAATTCAATTATATATGGGGGATCCAATGTTACAATATGGGAGTGGACGAGTTTACCGATGCTAACAATGTAATTCCTGCATGGAATCACTATAGCCAGGATTTAAACTCATCTGAAAATGGTGCCAACCAACCCATCTGGGATAATTACTACGGACTAGTTGAACCCGCAAACATATTGATTCAGAACATACCTCAATATTATAATCAGAGTTCACCTACATACAACACCCGTTTAGGAGAAGCACATTTCCTTAGAGCTTATGCTTATTTTGAATTAGTAAAACAATTTGGTGGTGTACCTTTGAAATTAGCTCCGTCTACAAGTGCCGAAACATATTTCACACGGAATTCTGCTGAAGAAATATACACACAAGTTATATCTGATTTTGGAGAAGCCTACAGACTACTTCCCAATAAAGGTGAATCAATCGGACGGATTAACAAATATGCTGCCGCACATTTCCTTGCAAAAGCACATTTGTTCCGTGCATCTGAATTGTACAGCGATTGGAATAGTAATTATGTAGCATCCGACCTCGATGCTGTTATTCAATATGGTTCGGAAGTTGTAGATGCACATCCGTTGTGTAGTGATTATGTAGAACTTTGGGACTATGAACAGCCAAACGGAGCCAATGAAAAAGTAAGCGAAGTGATTCTAGCGGCTCAATTCTCTAATGATGAATCAACATGGGGACGCTTTGGAAATCAGATGCATCTTTATTATCCGGCCGTATATCAAGGCAATGATATAGGTGGATGTAAACGTGACATCTCAGGAGGACGTGAATTCTCATACGTAAGTGCTACAGAATATACCATGCAGGTATTTGACCGTGTCAATGACTCTCGTTTCTGGAAATCATTCA
>OGEI01000543.1_pt1 | contig 22598 bp, 9 predicted proteins | sample 1570631 | NCBI WGS metagenome assembly OGEI01 (sample SAMEA2582139, study PRJEB24529) | metagenome | biome: Human gut stool | place: China | collected 2011
CGTAGCACGGAACAATCCGTAGGTATCATAGTTGGGGGCTTTTGACCCCAACATCTAAGATAATATAAAATCAAAAATATAAAGAAAAGAATAAAGAGAAGGAAAACAAGTGGCTGATACAGATGTAAGTGTAATAATCCCAGCGTATAATGCCTCCCAATATATAGGCAGAGCTGTGGAAAGTGTAAAAAAACAGACTGGATTAACATGGGAAATTATAATTGTTGAGAATGGTTCTACAGATGATACATATGATAAATGTCTGGAATATGCCAATGCAGATGACAGAATTAAAGTTATGCAGAGTAATAAAGGTGTGTCCAATGCACGTAATAAGGGGCTTGATAATGCATCAGGGAAATGGATATGTTTTCTTGATGCAGATGATTACCTTTATGATGGAGCGTTTCAGTATATATCTGGCATAAGTCAGGCATATGAAACAAAATGTGTATTTTTCGGACATAACAGTGGTGAGGGTAAAGTTGACAGGGAAACTCTTACATATAAAGATGAGGATAAGTATCTGGATTTCCGATGCAGTATGTTGAAAAATCCTACCCAGTATATGACTGTATGGGGGAAACTTTTAGACAGGGAAGTTATTAATAACAATAATATAAGATTTGATACTAATCTTGTACTTGCAGAGGACAGTGATTTTCTGTTCAGATATATGCAGTGTGTAGATAGTGCTGTAGAGATAAGAACAGAATTATATCACTATTCCAAGGATAATGAGTCGACAGTAAGAAGTTATAATGCTGCTACAACTAGGAATTATGTAAAATCTATCAATAACACATTAAAGTATGTGAAAAATGATGGAGAAGAGATAAGAAAGGCATATAATCAGTATATATTAATTCACCTCATTCTTATTCTTGTACATGATACTTATAATGTTAATAATCCTGCTACGGGAAAGCAGAAAAAACATAATATGAAAAAGCTTTTAAAAACAGATTGCTTCAGGCAGGCTATTGCAGAAACAAAGTTATCTGAATGTCGAGGCTTTCGTATGCTTCCAGTAATCTGTTTTAAGCTTCATATGGACTGGGCAGCGGTACTAATGGTTAAAGTGCGTATATATCAGAATTCAAAACACTGATAAGTTACCACGTATAAAATATCAGTTATATAAATGGAGTTATTGATGGCAGGCAGTAAAAGAATTATCCGACTTGACATTGCAAGAACATTTGCAATATTATGTGTTGTTTTATGTCACTGTTGTGATATGACATATTATTATAATGATACAATTAAGCTTAGTGAGCTTGGAATGGCATCGCAAATCTTTATGATTGGTACCCAGACGATAGGAAGACTTGGCGTTCCGATATTTCTTATGATTTCAGGTGCGCTGCTTTTTAAGAAGATAATAAATAATGAAGGCGATATATTAAGGTTTTATAAGAATAATCTGTTACCTTTATTTATTGTCAATGAAGTGTGGGTTATATTATATGAGCTGTTTAATGTGTTCGTGCTAAAGCAGACATTTGTTATAGATGATTTTATTAAGGAGCTGTTATTACTTAAGAATTCAACCATGTCTAATATGTGGTATATGCCGATGATATTAGGTGTATATATAGGGGTGCCTTTTGTAGCTGTAATAGTTAAAAAGTTTCCATTCAGGGCAGTTGCACCAGTTATGGGCGCAATATTTATATTTTCATATATTGTGCCTATGCTCAATGTAATATCCAAGATATATAATCTTAATCAGACATTTGGTTCAGATACATATATACCATACATGGGAGCAACATATGGATTATATATGTTAATAGGATATTATATATATAATAACAGACTTCTACGATTGAAAAATGGAGTGTTGGTCTTGATTTCTTTATGTAGTTATGCTATCACTTTATATGTTCAATTATATTCTTTGGGAAGCAGTTCTTATTATTTTTATAAGGTGTGGTACGATTTTCCATTTTTATTAATATGCTCATCCTGCATATTTGCATTATTTTGCAGGATTGATGATAATCGTATATGTGTAAAGCTGTCCAATGTATTTACATATATCAGCAGGATAAGTATGGGAATATTTTTTGTCCATGTCTTAATAATATCACTTAAAGTAAATTATATGGGACAGTTTAATGGAAGTCTGTCACTCGAAACAGTTATTATGACGGTAGTAACTACTATATTATCAATAATGATTATATGGTTGTTTGGCAGAAGCAGATTGCTTGCAAGGTATATGTTCCTTATAAAGTGAAAATGTATATAATTGATGCTAGGATTATCGTTCAGGGGTGTGTAAAATCTTATGGATAGTCTTTGAATGATAATATTATATGATGAAATTGTCAAAATGTCAGAAAGATATTATGATATAAGACATTGACATCATTATGGATTACAAAAGATGAATTACATATTGAAAGAATATATATTATACAGGATAAATGCATATTATATGTATTGCAGGAGTTAATTGTGTATATTACAACAGATAATAAAATAAAAAATTGGGATAATAAAGGAGAATAAAGTGTTTAAGAAAAAAATGTTTTCGGCTGCACTTGCATGTGGTTTATGTGTGGCTTTAAGTATGCCGGCATATGGTGCAGAAGTAAGAGGCGATATAACCTCTGACATAGTCTATGATGGTCAGGACTGGGTATATGTTGAAAATGGTCAGGTTAATAATAGTTATACTGGTGTCAGACAGAATGATAATGGCTGGTGGAGAGTAGAAGCTGGAAAGGTTAACTTTGGTTACAATGGACTTGCTGAGAATGAGTATGGCTGGTGGGTAATCAAAGATGGCAATGTCGATTTCGATTGTAATGGCCTTATAGAAGATGAAAAAGGCTGGTTTTACATAAAAGATGGAATGGTTGACTGGAGTTATACAGGACTTGCCAGTAATGAAGCGGGCTGGTTCTATGTAAAGAATGGAACAATCGACTGGAATTATACAGGGCTTGCTGAAAATGAAGCGGGTTGGTTTTATGTAAAAGATGGTGTAATCGATTGGGATTATACAGGACTTGCTGAGAATGGAGCAGGCTGGTTTTATGTAAATGATGGCATAATCGACTGGAATTATACAGGACTTTATGAGAGTGAGTCAGTCTGGTTTTATATTAATTCAGGAATAATCGATTGGGGCTATTCAGGCGTAGCAGAAAATGAAAGCGGCTGGTGGAAATGTTCGGGTGGAACAATAGATTATAACTATACAGGACTTGTCGATAATGGTGATGAAGTATGGATGATAAGTTCTGGTAAAGCAGACTTTGACTATAACGGCTATGTAAGCAATGCTAATGGCACATTTTATGTAGAAGCCGGTAAGGTTAATACTAACGCTAATGGTGTTATGTCAAAGGATGATGCACTTGTATATGTTAAAAACGGACAGGTAAGATATGATTATACTGGCATGGCAGAGTACAACGGACAGCGTGTATACATTAATAATGGTGTTGTCGACTATACATATACAGGACTTGCATCTGATGAAGCTGGAACATGGAAGATGAAGGACGGTATTGCGGATACTGAGTATAGTGGATATTATGATGTTAATGGACAGCGTGTATGTATACAGGATGGAAAGGTTGCATCAGATTATACAGATGTAACATATGATGGTGAAGCATGGGTATACGTTGAAAATGGTGTTGTAAGATATGACTATACAGGCATTAAGCCAAACAGCATAGGCTGGTGGAGAATAGAAGACGGAAAAGTTAATCTTGATTATAACGGCTTCGCTTCTAATGAAAATGGCAGATTTTATCTTCAGGATGGAAAAGTTAATTTTGATTATACAGATATCATACCTGATGGAGAAGACTGGGTATATGTTGAAAATGGACAGATAAGATATGATTACACTGGTATCAGACAGAATAGTAATGGCTGGTGGAAAATAGAGTCAGGTATCGTCAACTTTAAGTTTACAGGTATCGCTGCTAATGAAAGCGGAGAGTTCTTCATACGTGATGGACAGATAGACTGGAGTTATGCAGGCACAGTTAATCAGGATGATTATATGTATAGTGTAAAAGATGGTATAGTCGTATCTAAAGATAATATATCTGAGAAGATTATGGGTGTAGATATATCACACCATAATAACGATAATGGACAAGGCGAACTTGACTGGTCACAGGTTGCAGATGCAGGATATAAGTTTGCAATAATCAAAGTAGCAGGAAGGTCTATAGACGATGATGGAAAATTATATGAAGACCCTTGTTATGATGAAAATATAAGAGGCGCTCTTTCTAATGGCCTTCAGGTTGGCGTATATTTCTTTTCACAGTCTATGTCAGTAAGTGAGGCTGTTGAAGAGGCTAATTATATCTGTGATTTAATAGCTGGATATAATATCACTTATCCGGTTGTATATGACTGGGAAACAACTTCTGGATATAGAACAGAAGATATGAGAAAAGATAGCAAGCTTCGTACAGCTATGGCTATAGCATTCTGTGAAACTGTTAAGAACAGAGGATATGACCCTATGATATATATTAACAAGTATGATTATCTTAATTATGTAGATACAGATGAATTATCATCAAGATATGATATCTGGCTTGCGTGGTACTGGAATGCTTATTATGAAACAGGTGTTTTATGGGAAGATGGCGATGATGTTCCAGATATAGGATACAAGTACAGAATATGGCAGTATACAAGTACAGCCAGTGTTCCAGGTATAGCAGGCGGATGTGATGTTAATATTGCTTATGGAACGAGATAAAATATAAGAATTAACATTAATGAATGAGTCAGTACATAATATGTGTGCTGGCTCATTTGTTGTTTATATGAAATTAAAAAAATTTAAAATAAAGTATTGAAAATATTGATTTGATATGATATTCTATCACTATAGTATACTAATAAAAATAATATATAGATAATTATAGAAGTGTGCAGTGATTGAAATATATTTTTTATAAGAAATATATATTAATTAGGTGTTTAGCATATTTTATTAATTATACTATAAATAAGCAAATACAGAAAAATGCACAAAAATACTTTGCTTTTGTTTGTACCCCAGATATATTTTAATAGATTATGAAAAATCTGTTTTTCTGACACGGACATAATTGTGCAATATTTTAAATTTGCTCATTTATAGAATTATATTTAATTATCTATAATCTCAACTGAATTCAGTTTCAAAAAAGATTTCCCAAGACAAAAAGTAATTCAATATGTGGTTTGTTTACAAAAGCATATTTGCAGAAAGGCGTTATATGAGTTATAGTACAAGAAAAAGGACTTCTGATGATATTATCGTCAAAGAATTCTGGAGAAATAATGAAAGATTTGCTGACCTTTTTAATGCGGTATTATTCAAGGGTAAATGTGTGATTAAGGCAGAAAATCTGCAGGAGATAGATACAGATGTATCGGGAACAATCAGAGTTCAGGAATATAAGGAAACATTAAAGAGAGCCAGAGATGTTGTCAAGAAATACTATAATGGTGTAGAATTTAATATATTAGGATTAGAGATGCAGGAAAAAGTTCATCTGGCTATGCCCTTAAGAACAATGGTATATGATGCGCTTGGATATATCAAGGAATATAATGAATTCAAGAGCAATAACACTAAGAATAGTATTAAGAAAAAGCGTAAAGCTTACACTGATGATAAAGATAAGGCGGATAATAAAACTAATACTGAATATAAGAGTGATAATAAAGCAGCAAGTTATAGAACTAGTGAGGAGTTTTTATCAGGATTAAATTATTCTGATAGGTTTCACCCGATAATAACAATAGTGTTTTATTATGGAGAACATAGGTGGAACGGTCCGATATCTTTAAGTGATATGATGGTAGATATGCCGGATGAAGTAAAGGAGATGTTTAACGATTACCGCATTAATCTTGTACAGATAGGCGATACAGCGGATTATGACTTTAATAATGACGAAGTGAAAGCGTTGTTTGATATTACGAATAGTATATACAACAAAGATTTTAACGCTATCTCAAGAAATTATTCAGAAAAGTCATTATCCGTAGAGCTTATCGACATGATAAGTGAGATGACAGGAACCAAAGAACTGGCAAAGATGGTGAATAAAGAAAAGGAAGACAGGGAGGATGATGTGCATATGTGGAGTGCAATGAAAGAATTCAGAGATAGTGGCGTACAGGAAGGAAGACTTGAAGGCAGACGCGAGGGCAGACTTGAAGGAAAGCGCGAAGGCATAATTGAGGGACAGCTCAAAGGTCAGGAAGAGGCGCGATTAGACAGCATAAAAACTATTATGAGAAAGCTGAACCAGACTGTTGATGAAGCTATGGATACACTTGACATAGAAGAAAAAGACAGGGCAAGGTATCGTGAGTTAATTAATTCTTAATTGATGGCAACATATTTACTAAAAAATATATAGTAACGGAGTACGAAAGGCCAGAAGTATACAGCTAATGAAGAACTTAAGATCTGTAGAATATCAAACGAAGAAAAAATATAGTATAATAAATACTTAGGCATATGTATGTGATTGCAATACACATACATATGCCTTTTTTGTTATAAAAAACTAGATATTGAGGTGCCAGGAACAACTCAAGTACAGAAGTATAAGGAAATATTAAAAAATTCAATTAAATTTTATAAATAGATTGACAATTTTATAAATAAAGAATAAACTTATATATGTATAATATATATAAATATACATAGGTATATAAAGAGTATATCATATAATATTATAGTTTATGGAGAAATGCGTATGAAGAAGAAATTTATTATTCCACTGTCGGTTGCTGCTATGACATTGGCATCAGTAACAGCAGTATCGGCAGCACAGGAACCAGCAGTTCAGCCACAGTATGGGGTTGTGTCAGACTATGAGATGGTTGGGGCATCAAATTATGCTACATATGGTCAGTTTAAGTATTCTGTTAATTCTAATAATGAAGCAGTAATAAATGGACTTACTGATGAAGCAGCATCTGATACTGATATTCATCTTATTATTCCAGCTAAGATTAATGGGTATAATGTAACAAGAATAGAAAATTCAGCATTCCAAAATAATGTTAATATTAAGAGTGTTGTATTCAGTGAAGGGCTTAAAACTATAGGGTATAATGCTTTTAATGGCTGTGTTAATCTTACAGGTACAATAACTATTCCGTCAACTGTAATAAGAGTTGGTGATACATATAAATCAGGTGCTTTTAACAATACATCAATATCAAAGGTTGTGTTTAAAGAAGGAACAAGTAAAATTATAATTGGTAACTATGCATTTTCTGATTGTAAATCCTTAACAGAAGTTAACTTATCATCAAATGTTTCTGATATTTGTGATGGCGCTTTTAAAAATGATAGCAGTCTTGAAAATATAACGTTAAAAGCTGGTGCGTATATTCTTAAAATATATGATAAAGCATTTATGAACACATCGATAAAAAATGTTGTATTTCCTGAAAATACATTAACTATTGGTGCTGATGCGTTCAATGGAGATGTGGAATTAACAAGTATAACACTTAATGAAAGATTAAGAACTATAGGTGAAGGTGCATTTAATGGATGTAATAATCTTAGTGGTAAGCTTGTTATTCCATCGACTGTAACTAAAATAGGGTATGATATGTATAGTTCAGGAGCATTTGCTGATACATCTATAACTTCTGTTGAGATTAAGGATGGAAGTGAAGGTCTTACTATTAATGGTAGTACATTTAAAAATTGTAAGATGCTTGAGAGTGTATCATTATCTGACAGAATTGTAAGTATAGGTTATTATGCATTTGAGAATGACTCTAATTTATCAAGTGTTGAATTCAAAGAGGTACAGAGCAACTTAACTATAGGTAACTCTGCATTCCATAATACAGCTATTAAAGAAGTAAAGTTACCATCAAAAACAAAAACAATAGGTAGATATGCTTTTAAAGATTGTGCGAAACTTGAAAAGATAGAATTTAATGAAGGTCTTACCAGCATAGGTGAGTCAGCTTTTACTAATTGTACTTCTTTAGGTGGTGTAATTAATATTCCATCAACAGTTACTTTAATTGAAACGTCATATGGAGATGGAGCATTTTATAACACAGATATATTTGGAGTTGTTATAGCAGATGGTAATTCGGGAATAAATATTGGAGTTAATGCATTTAATGGTTGTAAGAAGCTCGTATATGCAGACCTTTCAAACAGGGTAACTAATATAGGATATGGGGCCTTTAAGGATGATACATCATTACAGTGGGTTAAGATTAAGAAAGATAATTATGATTTATCTATAGACACATATGCGTTCCAAAATGCAAAATCATTAGAAAAGATATCTATTCCAAAGAGAACAACAATAAAATCTAGTACGTTTAAAGGCTGTACAGGTTTAAAGAATGTATATTACTCAGGTTCAGAAAAAGATTATAGTAATTATGTTTCTGTGAATGAATATGAAAATTCAGCTTATAAGAAAGCAACTCTTACATACAACTACACAGATTATGACACATGGGAAGTACCAAGCGAAACAGATAGTTCGCTCAATGGTCTTGCCCAGAATGAAAATGGTGTATGGAAGAATTATAAGAATGGCAAGGTTGATACAGAATATACAGGACTTGTAGAATATAATGGAATATGGTTCTATGTTGCGGCAGGTGAAATAGACTGGGGTTATGCAGGACTTGTGGAATATAACGGAATATGGTTCTATGTATCAGGTGGTATGATAGACTGGAATTATACAGGACTTACATATTATGCTGATGTATGGTTCTATGTATCAGGCGGTGTTGTAGACTGGAATTACGTAGGACTTACTTATTACAATGATATATGGTTTTATGTATCAGATGGCATGGTAGACTGGAGCTATTCAGGTCTTGTATATTACAACGGAGCATGGTTTGCTGTATCAGGAGGAACAATCAACTGGACAACAACACTTGTAGAGTACAATGGAATGTGGTTCTACGTATCAGGCGGTATGGTAGACTGGGATTACACAGGAACATATGTGTTCTATGGTAACACATTTAATATTGTTGGCGGTGTTGTAGTGTGGTAGTTGCGAATTAATGTATTCTATAATCGCAGCATTTTAGCTATGATTACCAGAGTGTATTGATATTATGATAATATGATACCGGAGTTAAAAGGTCTAATCCCACATGAGTCTGCTCATAAGTGTCTGAAAGACCTTGGATCCACAGCATCATATATACAATGAAAATATAACTGGCATATGTATGTGATAATTACGCATACATATGTCAGTTTTGTTATAAACAATAACATAGAGTTTGTTTTGCTTTCTTTTCTTGTATGTGCTAATCTATTATTATATGGATTATGCGAAAGGAGTACGTTTCATATGAAAAAATTGTTGAAAAATACGATTGCGGCTGTGGTTGTTATACTTGGTATCGGCTTGGGACTGGGTATAGGACAGAAGAATTATGTGCAGGCAGCGCAGGATACTTATTCATTAAGTATGGCTGAAGATAATAAGTGGTATTATTATAAGAATGGAGTTGTAGATACGGGCTATACAGGACTTGCATATAATGATTATGGCTGGTTCTATGTAAAAGATGGAACAATAGACTGGGGCTATACAGGACTTGCATATAATGAAAACGGCTGGTTTTATGTAAACGGAGGAATATTAGACTGGAGTTATACAGGACTTGCAAGTAATGAAAACGGCTGGTTCTATATAAACGGAGGAATACTTGACTGGAGTTATACAGGACTTGCAAGCAATGATTATGGCTGGTTCTATGTAAGCGGAGGTATGCTTGACTGGGGCTACACAGGAATGGCTTATAATGATTATGGCTGGTGGTATGTGGTTGATGGTACACTTGACTATACATATACAGGCTTTGGAGTTAATGAATATGGTTCATGGCTGTATTGTGATGGACGTATCAGATTTGACTATACTGGTAATGCAAGAAGAGGAACAACTATATATGTAATAGAAGCAGGCCGTGTTACACAGACAATAGAAATGCAATTAAATCTTAGTACTGATAGTGAGTATTATAAGTATGAATATGCATATAAAACAGGTGATACTTCAGTATTGGAAACAGATAGTGAAAAGGCATTTTATGATGGTTTATCATCATATCTGGATGCAGCATATGCATACGCAACACCTTATGAGCAGGAGTTAGCTGTACATAATTATATGGTTCTTAATTCAGAGTATGATTATTATAATTATATAAATGGTACAATCCCATACGTATCACATACGGCAGAAGGAATATTTGTGAACAGGACAGCAGTGTGTGATGGATATTCAAGTGCATTTAAGTTATGTATGGATATATTAGGAATTCCTTGCGAGATTATCACGGGTGAAGGCGATGGCGCAGCACATGCATGGAATGCAGTTATGCTTGATGGAGAATGGTATATGGTTGATGTTACATGGGATGACCCTGTACCAGATAATCCGGGCGTTGTAAATTATGATTACTTTAATATCACTGATGAAAAGATGAGAAGAGACCATTCATATACAAGTGATATAAATGCTAATGGAACAAAGTATAATTATTACGCACAGCAGGAAAATTATTTCACTAATACAACAGATTATTATGAATACCTTAATAAAAAGCTGTCGGAGGCATTAGAGTCAGGCGTGGAAAATGCAACTGTTGTAATATATGTAGAAAGTCTGGATGCACCAATAGATAATGAATTCAGAAGTGCTTATACGGATTATAGTAAGGTAACAGTCAAGCATCATTCATTGGGAACAAGCAGCAGCTATGGTTCTTATGTAATGAGGATTACATGGAGAATAAGCTAAGTGATTTACAGGTTAAAAATGCAGCATTGGAGAAACAACGGATGAGTAACAGATTAGTATTTCTTGATGACTTAAAAGGATTGTGTATATTATTAGTCGTTTTCTGTCATTTTGTTCTGCTGCCGGCAGATTCGGTGGCAGGCAATATAATTATGAGCATATGCTGGGTTGCGGTGCCATGCTTTATTATGACAACAGGATATCTTTTACATAAGAAAGAAACATTTGACTGGAAAAGATATTTCACAAGGCTTGTAACTACATACATAGTGTTCGTAGTATGGAGATTAATATATATGTGCGTTCAAAGTAACATATATGACGAAACACATACTGTAAGCGAATATATAAGAGCAACATTATTTGCGGCGGATATAAATGGTGTAGACTTCGGGGCGCTGTGGTATATGAAAGCATATATTGTAATTTATCTTATATATCCGGTTACATGGTTTCTGTTCAGACACGATGGCAGGAAGTTTGTACTTGGTATGCTTATAGTAAGCTTCATAGGAGATATAGGCGTTGGTGCAGTTAATATATTGTTATCATATTTTGGCAGCTTTGATATAAGTTCGGTGAGTACACTTGTTCCATATACGAATTATGCTTTTATGCTTACATATTTTCTTATAGGTGCATTTATGCATGAATACAGGGACGATATTAAAAACAAGATTAACAGATATATTCCGGTTATTTTGTTTGTTGTGGGAGTGCTGCTTATTGTTCTTGAAAAGTATATAGAAACGAAAACAATGAGCTGGAATAACATATATCTTAATAATGGATATAAAAGAATATCGGTTATGCTTGCATCAATAGGGCTGTTTATGTGTTTTAATTATTACAGTTCTAATAAGGAAAATGTGTTTGGAAAATATGTAGGCCAGTGTACAATGGGAGTATATTATATACATTATATTCTACTGATATTGTGTGTGAAATATATATATCCATATATTAATATAGAAAATTATTCACTGGCAGCTAATCTTATAAAAACTGTTGTAATGACTGCTGTGTGTATGGTGATAACTTGTATAGTAAGAAGAATTCCATTATTAAAGAAAATGGTTATGTAAATGCAGGTTTGTGTTTTTTGCTTTATTAATTAAAAGTACTGGATATATAACATTTAAAGTATTATACTTATAGCGGTATTCTTAGTGGTTAAACACTTTGAAGATAAAGCAGCAAGGCATATTATGATTTAGGAAATTGTAAGAATTGCATAGCAATGTATCAATATGGGTATATCAGTTGGGAATATAATTCCTTTTAACCCTGATATAATTATGCGCATTGTGAGAAAAAAAGGAGGAAATATGATAAGGGATAAGTTCTTAAAGAACAAAAGAATTAAGAAATGGCTTGCATCAATGGCTGTATTTGTCAGTGCGGTGTGTGTAAGTACAGCAGTGTCTGGTTTTACCACACAGGTTTATGCAGAGGCAACTATTGGTACTAACATTTCAGTAAAGACATCAGACAATAATTATATAAGATGGGCAACACCTGTTAAGGCATATCTTGTCAATATTGGTGATGGAAATCTTATGAGAGTACAGTCTGATGGTTCTAATGTTTATGTAGAATATTATAATTCAGAATTACAAGTTACGGATTATAAGCAGATTCCTACAGAACTTTCTGAGTTTGGTGGATTTTATGATGGTGCAGATGCTTATTATATAGTAAGCGGACAGAGTAATCCATCAGAGTCAGCAGATGTAGAATGTTTCAGAATAACTAAGTACGATAAGTCATGGAACAGAATTACATCTACTGGTTTATATGATTGCAACACAGTTGGACCATTTCATGCTGGAAGCCTAAGAATGACAGAATCAGATGGATATCTGTTCATAAGAACAAGCCATACTATGTATAAGTCATCAGATGGTTATAATCATCAGGCAAATGTAACGATACAGGTTGATGAGAAGAATATGAATATTACGGATTCATTTACTAAGGTTATGAATTCTGCGTATGGTTATGTAAGCCATTCATTTAATCAGTTTATTAAAACAGATGGTAATCATCTTGTTGCTGTAGACCATGGCGATGCTTATCCAAGAAGTATAGCACTTATAGAGTATCCAACAGATTTTACTACTGGTCAGTTTATTTCCAATATGGACTATTGGGGAGATAATTGCAAGTGTACATCTTTACTTAATATAGCTGGTACTACAGGTGATAATACAACTAATGCATCAGTTGGTGGTTTTGAAGTGACAGACAGCGCATATATAGTTGCAGCTTCTTCTATAGACCAGGATAATAATGGTAAACTCAGAAATATATGCATACTTTCAAAGTCTAAAGCCGATGGAAATACTAAGATAAACTGGATTACAGATTATACAGGTGATGATTATTCAGCAACAACACCACATCTTGTTAAGATGGCTGATAACAGATACTTAGTTCTCTGGTGCAAGAGAAGCGATAGAGAGGGTACTGTATATTATACATTTGTAGATAATAATGGTAATCAGACTGATAAGATAAGAACTATGACGGGTAAGCTGTCACAGTGCGAGCCAGTTATGTATGGTGATATGGCTATATGGTATACAAGCGATGAGGATAGTGTAAGTTTTCATGGTATATTCAAGGATGGTTCAGCTTATGGAACAGAAAGAGGTCTGCTGCAGGAAGCTGATGGAACATGGAAGTACTATGTTAATGATGAAGTTGATTATGATTATACAGGACTTGCCAACAATGAATATGGCTGGTTTTACGTTAAAAATGGTGTATTAGACTGGAGCTATACAGGACTTGCCCAGAATGAGTATGGCTGGTTTTACGTTAACAATGGTGCGTTAGACTGGAGCTATACAGGACTTGCCCAGAACGAATATGGCTGGTTCTATGTTAACAATGGTGTATTAGATTGGAGTTATACAGGACTTGCAGAATATGCAGGAAACTGGTTTTATGTTTCAGGTGGCATATTAGACTGGGGTTATACAGGGCTTGCAGAATATGCAGGAAACTGGTTCTATGTTTCAGGTGGCATAGTTAACTGGAACTATACAGGACTTGTAGAGTATGCAGGAAACTGGTTCTATGTTTCAGGTGGTATAGTTGACTGGAGTTATACAGGAACTGCAAGTAATGAATACGGTACATTTTATATAAAGAAAGGTGTACTCGATTGGAGTTATACAGGACTTGTATATAGTAAAGATGGCACAGCTTATATAGTGAATGGCATTCTTGATAAGGACTATACAGGTGTAGTAGAGGATAGTGCAGGTGTTCTCTGGTATGTTGAAAATGGTATGGTTAATAAAGAATATAATGGTTATGTAAAGAGTGATGATGTTACATATAAAGTAATAAATGGTATTGCAGTTAAGCATAATCATTTATATACATCTGAAGTAACTAAAAAGGCAACATGTACTGAGGATGGTGAAAAGACATATACATGCTCAATATGTAATGATACTTACACAGAATCTATAGAAAAGACAGGTCATAAGTATGTAGATACAGTAGTTGAGCCAACAGATACAGAAAAAGGTTATACAGAGCACACATGCTCAGTATGTGGAGATACATACAGGGATAATTACACTGATGTAATAGTTCCGGAATATGAAGACGTAGATATTACAGAGGATAACTGGAAGGATTACTTATATGTATATGAATGTATAGTACCTGAATATGATGCTGATGGTATAGCTAATCTTACATATTACTGCAGATTAGCTGTAAAGCCAGAGATAATGGAAAAACTTAACCCAGGGGAATATACTACAATAACATATGACATTAATTGCTTTGTTAATAGGAATTCAACTATATCATATGATTTTTCATCAGGTGAGGAAGAGTATATTGTAGATGAAGGCTGGACTAAGAAGAGAAATTTATTGGGTTCAATAGAAAATGAAACAGGAAAAATCAATATTGGCGGTTCTAACTCTGATTATAGCTATATATATCATACATACAAGGATGTAGATGATAAGGCTATGTCAGGTGATATTACTATGAACACAGTAAATACCTATATCCTGGAAATGGCTAGTGTAACAGGAAAGTTATCAGTAAGAAGCAACTAATTATATTAAGTGGTTTATTACAATATAAGAAGTTACAGCTCAAGTTAAGAACGTATGATATTCATAATCTGCGTGAAAATATAATATAGTATAAAGATATATAATACAAATATTAAAAATACGTCAGAATGGTATAAAAGCTGATTTCTGGCGTATTTTTTGTTTACTTAATTGTTTATATATAATATACTATATCTAAAATTAGATTTACTTGTAACCGTGAACAGTATATATAATTATATTTGAACAAAATATGATAAAGTAATACACGCAATATTACAATCAGGTAAGATTATGTGTAATATTTGCCGATATAATATATGATAGGGCTTTAAATTTGTGAACCGCATAATATTATGATGTTGGGGTGAAAGCCACAACTATGAGCAGGTGTATGTGGGTGAATGACCTTGTGACCCTGGTATCATATATTGGGATACAAAAAGACAAGTATATATTAATCATAATACGAAAAGGAGGAAGTATATGGAAAGAAACTATTTCAAAAGAATAGCTTCGGCATTTTTAAGTGTAATGCTTGTGCTTACATCAGTAAGTATAGCACCGGCTGCACAGGTGTCTGATACAGTGCAGACACAGAGTGTATCAACCCGCAAATACGCTAACATAGTTGTATTTGTAGATTTTAAGGATACAACACATGAACACGAAAAAACTGAACTAGGGAAGTGTTATAAGGAAGACCCTAAAATCACAGAATATTTCGAGGGGGATGAGGAGCACCCAAGAGCGCTTAAGCAGTATGTTTCTAACATTTCTTATGGGCAGCTTAATGTCCAGAATATTATTCCACAGTATGACAGTGAGAATAATAAGATAGAACCATATGTGTTAAGCAATGACGTATCATATTATGGGGACAGGACTGTTGGAACTTCAGGACCAGCCCTCGGAGATACAAGAATGGTTAAGGAGATTTCTGAATTACTTGCTAAAGACAGCAGATTTCCTAAGGATGCAATAGTAGATTATGATGGTGATGGATGTGTTGATAATCTTATGATTGTAACAGCCTGTGAAAAGGGTAATTCTAATTCACAGATGTATGGACATAAGTCAACATATGCAGGAACAGATGAGATTAATTCCAAGAAAATAGGCAGTTATACGGTTATTCCAGAGGGTTTAACATACTTCGGATTAAGTGAAACCGGCGTTGTCATACATGAATTTATGCATACGCTTGGATATCCAGACCTTTATGTTAATACTAATGTTTCTGGTGTTGTACCGGTAGGCCAGTGGGATATTATGGCGATGGAATGCAAGTTCCTCCAGTATCCTCTGGCATATTTCAGGTCAGCTTATTCGGGCTGGTTTGATATACCGACAGTAACAGAGTCAAAGAAGAATTGTTCGATATATGCAGCTTCTTCTACAACATTTGATACAAGAAATAATCAGGCGGTTATATTAAGAACAGATTATTCATCTAATGAATTCTTTGTTGTTGAATACAGAAAACAGAAGGCTAAATATGATGTTGCTTCTTATGATGATAAGTCATACGAGGGCAAGATATATGGTTCAGGACTTATCATATATAGAATAAACGCCTCTCTTATCGGTGGTAATATGTATGGTCCTCCATATAAGGCATATGTATTCAGACCAGGTGATTCTATACTTAATGGCTATGAAAAGGCAGATTATACTAACTTAGATAAATCATTCTTATCAGCGGAAAGCGGCCGTACATCTTATGGAACACATGATAAGAATGCAGGTATAGCTGACAATGCTATTACATATTCAGATGGAACTAACAGCGGAATTGTTATAGAAAATGTAGGCAGTGCTTCTGGCGACACAATAACATTTGATATATCATTTGCAGATGACGGACAGGAAGGTCGCTGGATAACAGAAAGTACGGATACACTTGGACTTTCGCTTAGTGATATAGAAACATATACAGATAGTGAACAGAATAAATATTTTATAGCCAATATAGGTGATGGCTATGGTTATGCGACAAATGATACAGTATTATTTAAGTATAGTGATGGAGCATGGAGTAAGATTACAGACGGACCTAAGGCTGTTAATGATGGAAAGTATATAGTTACTTACAATGGTGACGTGTATATTTCATATCTTGATACTAATTTTTATGCACGTGTAGATAAGTGGAATGGAAGTGGTTGGCAGAATATATATAAAGCCTCAGGTTATTCTGATAATGTATCACTTGTTGCAGGTTCTGAAGGCATATATTTTTCATATACAAGTCAGGATAACAGCAATATTTATGCATATAAGTATGATGGAAATACATTAAAGAATTTATCTGATAATATATTAGCAGGAGCAGTAAGTAGTATACCGGCTAATGCTGCTATATCTGTAGATTCTGATGAAAATATATTTGTTGAATACAGAGATACAGCTAATAATAGTAATATATATATTAAAAAATATAATCAAATTGATAACAGTTGGAATGCTGTATTAAATGGTTCAATACAGGCTAATGGGGTTGTATTAAGTAATAATAATGGAAAGCTTTATTTGTTTAAGAAAGGAACTGCTTTCGATACAGTAAAAGACAGTTATCTATACAGCCTTGACTATGCCAACTCTGCTAAAGAGTGGACTCAGGTAGGGACTAATAGTATAACAGACAAGGGTGTTAATAACGCAAGTCTGTGCTTTGATGGTGATAATGTATATGTAGGAACTACTGCAAGTGATAACATTACATTTGTAAGTGGACTTGTCGATGGCGAGTGGCAGCAGCTTGGAACTAATGTATCTATTCAGGATATTAGTGGTCTTAATATAAGCTACGGTAATTCTAAGATATATGCGACATATCTTGACAGTGACACTGGTAAAGCAGTTGTTCGTTCTTATGAAGTAAAATCTGCTGATAAGCCGGAGCAGCCGGTAGAGGTTCCTATAACAGAGGTACAGCTTGGCAGAGAAGTGCTTGATATGTATGAAGGAGATACTTTCAAGCTTACAGCAACAGTTCTTCCAGTTAATACAACAGACAGCAAGGACATAAGCTGGAGCAGCAACAATGAAGCAGTTGCAACAGTATCTGAGGATGGAACAGTAACAGCAAAGAGCGTAGGAACAGCTGTAATTACAGCGACAAGCACAAATGGAAAGACAGCAAGCTGTACAGTGACAGTAGAAAAGAAGCTTATACCAATCACAGAGGTAAGTCTTAGTGAGAGCGCAGTAGGAATAATAGAAGGAAACACACATAAGCTTACAGCAACAGTCCTTCCAGAGAACACAACAGACAGTAAGAGTGTAAGCTGGAGCAGTAACAATGAAGCAGTTGCAACAGTATCTGAGGATGGAACAATAACAGCCAAGAGTGCCGGAACAGCCATAATCACAGCAACAAGCTCAAACGGAAAAACAGCAGATTGTACAGTAACAGTAAGCAAGAAGGAAATACCAATCACAGAGGTACATCTTGATAAGAGCAGCGCAACGCTTACAGAGGGTGACTCAACAACTCTTGTAGCAACAGTTCTTCCAGAAAATACAACAGATGGAAAGAGCATCAAGTGGAGTAGCAGCAACGTGGCAGTAGCGACGGTAGACCTTATGGGAAAAGTAACAGCCAAGAGTGCCGGAACAGCCATAATCACAGCAACAAGTGAGAATGGAAAGACAGCAAGCTGTGCGATAACAGTGGAAAAGAAGCTTATACCAATCACAGAGGTAAGTCTTAGTGAGAGCGCAGTAGGAATAATAGAAGGAAATACACATAAGCTTACAGCAACAGTACTTCCAGAGAACACAACAGACAGTAAGAGTGTAAGCTGGAGCAGCAATAATGAAGGAGTTGCAACAGTATCTAAGGATGGAACAATAACAGCCAAGAGTGCCGGAACAGCCGTAATCACAGCAACAAGCACAAACGGAAAGACCGCAGGCTGTACAGTAACAGTAAGCAAGAAAGAGATACCTATTGTAGATGTTGCACTTAACAGGACAAGCGCGACAATTACAGAAGGAGATATATTAAACTTAACAGCAACAGTACTTCCAGAGAATACAACAGAGTCTAAAAACATAGGCTGGAGTAGCAGCAACAACGATATAGCTACGGTTGACTCAACAGGAAAAGTAACAGCAAAGCAGGCTGGAACAGTTGTAATCACAGCAACAAGTTCAAACGGAAAGACCGCAAGCTGTACAATAACTGTAGAAAAGAAGGAAATACCTATCACAGAAGTTGTTCTTAATAAGACAAGTGCAGCTGTTGATGAGGGTGAAACAATAAAATTAATTGCTACTGTATATCCGGAAAATACAACTAATGGAAAGAGTATTAAATGGAACAGCAATAATAACACTGTAGTCACAGTTGACCTTATGGGAAATGTAACAGCCAAAAAAGCAGGAACAGCCATAATTACAGCAACAAGTGAAAATGGTGTCAGCGCAAGCTGTACAATAACAGTCAACAAGAGAGATACATATACAGGTTTAAGAGATGTTAATGGTGAGTTGACATATTTTAACAACGGCAATGTAGATACAACATACACAGGTCTTGTGGATTATGAAGATAGTACATATTATGTAAGAAATGGTGTTGTAGACATAACATACACAGGTTTTGCAGATTATGAGGATGACAGATATTATATAAGTGAAGGTGTTGTAGATACAGAATATACAGGTCTTGTTCAGGATGGCGATGACTGGTTATATGTTGAAAATGGCAAGGTTAATTCCGATTATACAGGACTTACTTATTACAATGATGTGTGGTTCTATATAACAAATGGAAAGATAAACTGGGGATATACAGGACTTGTATATTACAATGATATATGGTTCTATGTATCAGGCGGAATGATAGACTGGAATTATGCAGGACTTGTATATTACAACGATGTATGGTTTTATGTATCAGGCGGAATGATAGGCTGGGATTACACAGGTCTTGCATATTTTGCTGATACATGGTTCTATATCTCAAACGGAATGTTAGACTGGAATTATCTTGGACTTACATATTACAATGATATGTGGTTTGTTATTTCAGGAGGAACGATTAACTGGAGTTATATGGGACTTGTATATTATAATGATATATGGTTCTATGTATCAGGAGGTACAATTAACTGGGATTATGAAGGTCTTATATACTACAGGGATACATGGTTCTATGTATCTGGTGGCTGTGTCGACTGGACAACAGCAGTTATAGAGTATAAGGGAAATAAATTCTACATACAGGATGGCATGGTAGACTGGAACTTCTCAGGAACAATCGATTATAAAGGTTATACATACCACATTGTTGGCGGAATGGTAGTTTAAAGTATAATCTGTTAAGAAAAGAGGTATGATATGCACAGAAGAAAATTATTAAAAAAAGCATTGGCTGCATTTCTTGCAGTTAATCTTATAGTTACATCTTCATCAATGGCATTTGCCGGAAATAATGATAATAATAGTGCAGATGTGAATTATGAGAATGAAACAACCGATACAGGTTCACGTTATGTTGCAACAGGTTATAGGCAATTAGATGAAGAATATCAGATAATTCCAGATGTTCTCAGTAATGATAATTCTAGTATAGATGGAATGGACATTACAAAGGCAGCTACATATCCGGCTGCCTATAGAACAGAAAATCTTCCTGCTGTAAGAGACCAGGGAATATATGGTGTATGCTGGTCATTTTCAACAATATCATTAATAGAAACTAATCTTATAAAGAAAAATCTTGCTTCTAGTGATATTGATTTATCAGAATTACATCTTGTGAATTACACATATAACTGTGTTAATGACCCTTTGGGCGGACTTGAAGGCGATGTTAACAAGTTTGATACATCATATGGTTCTGTAATGCAGTATGGTGGCAATGTCGAGATGGCAGCTAACTCACTTCTTGACTGGGAAGGTGCTGTTAATGAGGATGTTGTTCCTTATACTATAGATTATATAAGACAGGTTGAAAATGAGCAGTTAAATGATTCACTTGCATATGGAAAAGATGTTGCACATGTACAGAATTTCTACAGAGTGAACATAACCAGCAGGGATGATGTCAAGAAAGCAGTTATGGATTATGGTGCTGTTTCAATATCATACTGGTCTGACCAGAGCAGTGACTGGAGTACAGATAATTACAATAGTTCTACTGCGGCGTACTATTGTCCAAATGCTTACACATCTAATCATGCCGTTACTATTGTAGGCTGGGATGATGATTATTCAGCAGATAATTTTGCAACAACACCAGATGGTAATGGTGCATGGATAGTAAGAAACAGTTGGGGCAGTTATTATGGTAAGGAAGGATATTTCTATCTTTCTTATTATGACAAGTCTATATATACAGTAGGTTATGCGCTTGAAGCAGAGCTTTCAAATAACTATGACAATAATTATCAGTATGATGGTGCAATGCTTTATGGATATATGGGATATGGTGGTTCTAATAAATATGCCAACATATTTGAAGCTAAAGCTAATCAGGATGGAAGTGAGAATATAAAGGCAGTTTCATTTATGACAGGACGTTCTACTAATCTTAATTATACAGTAAGTATATATACTAATCTTACAGATGAAACTAATCCTGAAAGTGGAACATTAGCAGCACAGAAAAGCGGAATAACAACATATGACGGAACATACACGGTTAATCTTGACAGTCCGGTAGAAATTAATGAAGGTAATAAGTTCTCAGTTGTTGTAGAAGTTAGGAATGCTTCAGGTAAAACATCATATTTGGCATATGAACGCAGTATGCAGTCAGGCAAGGTAGGATATTGGTGTACAGCTTCTGCTAAGGAAAATCAGAGTTTTGTAGCTAACCCATATGGATATTGGGACGACTTTGGTAAGGCACGGTCATGCAATTTTATTATTAAAGCATTTACAGACAATGAAACACAGACACCAGTGGTTGAGGTTGAGAGTGTAAGCCTTAATAAGTCAGAAATGACATTGACAGAGGGCAAAAGTGAAACATTAGCTGCAACTGTTACACCTGAAAATGCAGAAAATAAGAGCATTACATGGAGTAGCAACAATGAAGCAGTAGCAATAGTAGATGTTAACGGAACAGTAACAGCCAAGAGTGCCGGAACAGCAGTAATCACAGCGACAAGCACAAACGGAAAGAGCGCAGGCTGTACAGTAACAGTAGAAAAGAAGCAGATACCAGTCACAGAAGTACGTCTTAGCGAAAGTACAGTTGGAATAGTAGAAGGAAGTACATATAAACTTACAGCGACAGTACTGCCAGAGAACACAACAGATAGTAAAAATGTAAGCTGGGGCAGCAATAATGAAGCAGTAGCAACAGTAGATGCTAACGGAACAGTAACAGCAAAGAGAGCCGGAACAGCTGTAATAACAGCAACAAGCACAAACGGAAAGACAGCAGGCTGTACAGTAACAGTAAGCAAAAAAGAGATACCAATCATAGAGATAAGCCTTGATAAGAGCAGTGCAACGCTTACAGAAGGAGAAACAACAACTCTTGTAGCGACAGTGCTTCCAGAAAACACAACAGATAGTAAGAGTGTAAGCTGGAGAAGCAGTAACAGCGAAGTAGCAACAGTAGATGCTAACGGAACAGTAACAGCAAAGAGAGCTGGAACAGCAGTAATCACAGCAACAAGCACAAACGGAAAGACAGCAGGCTGTACAGTAACAGTAAGCAAAA
>OGEI01000593.1_pt1 | contig 20919 bp, 23 predicted proteins | sample 1570631 | NCBI WGS metagenome assembly OGEI01 (sample SAMEA2582139, study PRJEB24529) | metagenome | biome: Human gut stool | place: China | collected 2011
CTCGGTAAGTGGGGACTTGCACCCACACTCCACATTGGCTTCTTCAGCCACCCCGCCTTCTTTATGGCCGGGCCGCGAATTACGGAAGTATCATTGTTTTGTCCGAGGGAATGATATTCAGTTTTCAAGGTACGGCTTCCAGCTTCGGGCATCTTCCCGTCTGGGGTGTTGCCCTTGCTGTGACAATAGTTTATCGTAGAATCGCTTGCTTTTTAAGGAACTGGTAGTTCCGGTTTTGCAACTTTTTTGAGCGGATTTTTCTCGAAAATCGGAACTACCAGTTCCGGTTTTTCGTAGATGCGTCAGAAAAAAGGCATAAAAAAAGAAGCCGAGAATTGCTTCTCGACTTCTTTATGGTGGTTATACAGATGCAGATGCATCCAGCTCATCAATAAGGCTGTTCAGCTTACTTTTGAAGTTCTGGATATTCTGATTCTGCTTCTTGATCTGCGCATTCAACTCCCTTTCCCGTGGAGTGTCCAATACGCCCAGAATCAAAAAATCTAAGGTGGTGTTCAGTGAAATGGCTACTTCTACCAACAAATCTATGGATGCAGTGCCTTCCCCTCGCTCGATTTTTCCCAAATAGCGGTCGCTGATATTCAGCTTTACGGCAAATTGCTCTTGCGTTAAGCCTTTGGTTTTGCGCAGCTGCTGGATGCGTTTTCCTGTGATGTAAGAATCAAAGTACATAAGCCAGCCCTCCGACCACAGTGCAACGCAGTCGCAAGCTGCGCCATAAGGTCGGAGCGCAAAGATACAGTCGGCGGCGAACCAAGTTCTGGTTGCCGGGGCTCAGTTGGTACTCAATCAATCTCCTTTTCATGTTTTTGTCCTCGTATATCCGGTCACATCCGAGAAATAGTATAAAAGTCAATATGCTTCATCCGGTTCGGTAGGTGCTACGGTAGGCCAACCATCCTATTGAGGATAGCGGCAAAGCCTTGCTGATCAGGAAAGACAGTGGATATGTTGCCCACACTCTGTTGGGGAGAATACAAGCTTATTCCGAGTTGCTGTGCGCAGCTCAATACAGGAAGTGACATTTTAGAGGACAAAACAAACCGGATGCCAGAGAAAATCATCTATATAAATGATTTTTTATCTCTTACTGTGGATTCAAGACGAGTCTATTGTAACGTTTTTGTTGTATGCAAGTCCTGAGCGGTCAAAAATTTAAATTTATAAAAAATGGAACCTCAGCAAAAGAACCGTTCGTTTTTTACTGAAGTTCCACCGGAGGCAAACAGCTCAACAGGCTGTCCACTGTACCAAAAGCCGGGAATTTTGATTTATAATTTGGGAATCAATTTTGTGTGTAGGCCACAATTTTGGAAATTTCTGCCGCAGCAGCCTTTAGGTCATTGGCCATCTGGAGATAGTTTTCGTTTGATTCAGCGATATCTGCCAGAGAAATTGCAGCTACAGCGTTACCTTGAGAATCAAGGATCGGAACACTGCAACACGCAGTCAAGTGGCCCAATTCAGCAAATTCGGTTGCATAACCCTGCTTTTTAATCTGTTCCAACTGTGCAATAAATCCCTCTTTAGAAGAGATGGTCTGATCGGTATAAGAGGTGAGTTCTATGTTATCAATCAGTGTGCGTTGCGCTTTGGGTGGGAGAAAAGCAATCAGCGCTTTGCCCAGAGCTGTCGCGTGGGCCGGCTTGCTGGAGCCGATGGAGCAGGTGGCAAGCCGTGCGTTTTCTGCGACATATTTATAAAGATAAACCACATTGGAGCCGTTCAATATGCCAAGAAAGGCAGTCTTGTTGTATTTTTCAGCCAGCCCGGGGAGATGAATGACACACTGCTGAACGAGGCTTTGATTGTTAGCATACTTCATCCCGAGCGCAAAAGTCTCGACCCCCAAGCAGTATTTTTTATCATTGTTTTCAACCGTGCTGATGTAGTTCAACTCCAATAGGGTATGGACAATTGCAAAAGCACTGCTTTTTGCCATGTCCATTTGATTGGCAATTTCCTGCAGGGTAATGCCATGCTCGCTATTGGCAATAATTTTGAGGATTGCCAAAGTGCGCTCAACGGTTCGATTCATGATTTACTACATCCTCCTCCAGGCCAAATCAACTTTAATCCAGAATGTATATTATCATTATATCGTTCTGTCGTCAAGCACTCCTGCCTAAAGTGCCTAAAGAGAGGGGGCTGCCGTATGTGCACGAATGGTTTTGAAGGATACCATAGAAACTCACGCAGACGTATCAGACCAAGATCCATGATCAGGCTCAAAAGATTCAGTGAGATTCTTATGATCCCCTACAGGTTGCACAATTCGCAAGTTGAATCTTTGTCAAAATGCGAGAAAAAGAAAAACCGGGTTGACAGAATCAGGCGAATTTGTATATACTAAAAATGCGGAACTTAGTTCTTAAATACAAACCGCAAAGACTTAACGATTCATCAGTCATCATATAAAATAGTGGTTCTGGATGAACCACTATTTTATCGCTCCGATAAATGAACCGGGTTCTTAATTGAGAACCCGTGCAGAGAGGAATCAACATGGGCTTGCAGGTAGATCCAAAAGAACTTAAAAAAAGGCAATTCTTTTTAGAGGGAAATATCCCCAAGGCAGTTCTTTCTGTCTGTTTGCCCATGGCACTGTTCCAGCTGATCAATGAGTTGTTTCGGGTGTTCGATCTTGTAATTACCTCTCAGATCAACCCTGAATCCGTCTCGGCGGTGTCGTTTTTCAACCAGCTTAACAACTCCATCGTCTCGGTGGGGACCGGCCTTTCCATCGGTGCAGGGATTCTAATTGCTGGTTTGTATGGAGCTGGGGAGTATGAGAGGTTAAAAACCACCGTAAATACCACCTTTTTTATGGCTGGAGCCGCTGCCCTTGTCCTGGTGGCAGGGCTTATCCTGGGGGCTAGGCCTATTCTGCGTTTGGCAAACACTCCCGCCCAGCTTGTGGAAATCGGATTGAACTACTACCGGATCACTGCGCTGAATCTGTTTTTCACCTTCTTCAATAATGTCTATATCGCCATTGAAAAGGCCCGTGGGAATGGTTCCAAGATCATGCGGATCAACTTTGCAATGGCACTTACCAAGTTCTCGTTTTCCGCCTTTTTTGTTCTGGTACTCCACCAAGGGATTGTCATGATTGGAGTGGCCACCCTACTTTCCAACCTGGTGGTAACAGCAATCGGCCTTTATAATCTGCGTAACCCTGAAGATGTCTTTGGGCTGTCGTTCCGATATGTCAGGCTAAAGAACGACATCGTCAAAAAAATCGTTTCCATTTCCCTTCCGGTTATCGCCGAAAAATTCTCCTTCAGTGCAGGCAAAGTGGTCGTCAACTCGGTTGGCGTGAACTACGGCACCCAAACTGTGGGTGCGCTGGGCGTTTCAAACAGCGTCAGCGCTCTGTCTACGGTTCCGGCAGGAAGCATTGGAGATGGTGGGGCTGCTTTGATTCGACAGAACATCGGCCATGGAAATCCACAGCGAGCCCTGAAAATTTTTCGGTGTGTCTTTATAGTAGATTTTGTCTGGGGCGTTTTGGGATTCATTTTGACTTGGGTGTTTCTGGATCCGATCCTTGCGAGTTTCTCCAAAGGGGATGTGGCCTTTGCAGAACTGATTGCACAGATCTTTACTCTCGAAATGATCTCAAACGTATTTTTGGCGATCCATTCGGCAGTTATGGCACTGTTGTATGCCTTTGGATATACCAAATTGTCCTTCTATGTAAATTTCGCAAGACTCTTTGTTTTCCGGATTCCGATTCTCCTGTTCTTCCAGCATTGTACAACGCTTGCGGGCGGTCAGGCGATGGGTTTGGTGATGATGATCAGCAACGGCATGACTGGTCTGCTTGCTTTGGTGGTCGCTGCGGCGGTGCTGCACAAAGAATATGGAGCAGGCTGGATGAAGCAACTACTCAGTACTTGAATGAGTCTGATGCCAAAGTTGAATGCAGTACAGAAGAAAGGCGGTGACACTGTAAGATAGCGGGATCCCAGCAAAAATTTGCCCGAAATGCCTGGCGCAAACGGATCGCAAGCGGTATTTCTGGGCGCACGACAAGGAGGACGACACAAAGAATGGATCAACTTAAAATTAAGATGCGACAGCCGCACGGCAAAAAGCTCTTGCAGTCTTTGGCCAGTGATTGGCAGATCTATGTGCTGCTGTTGCCGGTGGTGATCTGGTTTGCACTGTGGGCCTATAAGCCGATGGGCGGTTTGCTCATCGCCTTTAAGCGATTTGACTCCAGCCTGGGCGTATGGAACAGCGACTTCAAAGGCATTGCAAACTTTATGACCCTGGTATCGGGCGTCTACCAGACACAGTTTTGGCAGGCGTTCCGGAATACCTTTGTAATTAACGCATACAGCTTGGTATTTGGTTTCCCTGTGCCGATTATCCTGGCTATCTTGTTTGCGGAGATTGGCAATAGTTTTGTCCGGAAATTGACCCAGACGGCGACCTATCTGCCCCACTTTTTGTCTGAGGTTACCATCACCAGCATTACCATCATGCTGGTGTACAGCGGCGTAAACTCTACAGGCGTTCTGGCGGCATTGTTCCAGAGGCTGGACCTCATTGAACCGGGCGTTTCGCTGCTTTCCAACGCGAACTATTTCCGTCCACTGTACATTGCTGTTGGAATCTGGAAAGAGAGCGGCTACAGCTCGATTGTGTATTTTGCCGCCATCATGGGTATTTCGCCCACATTGTATGAAGCTATGAAGGTGGACGGCGCAAACAAACTCCAGGAACTGCGGTATGTCACGATCCCAGGCATGGCACCGACCTTGATTATCATGGTGATTATGCGAATCGGCAACATGCTGTCTATCGGTTATGAGCGCGTCCTGCTGATGTACAACTCCAACATCTATGTGACCGCAGACGTTCTGTCTACCTTTGAACAACGCATCGGTATCCTTTCGGCCAACTATGGCGTTGGTGCGTCGGTTAGCTTGTTTAACTCTCTCATCGCCTTTGCGCTGGTGATTGGAGCAAACACAATTAGCCGGAATATTTCGGATACATCTTTGTGGTAAAGGAGGAAAAGAAAGATGGACCTTCTCAACCGAAGCGAAAAAATATTTAAAGTATGTGCGTATCTGCTGGTCATCGCCTTTGCAGCCGTGACGCTCTACCCGATCGTGTATGCGTTCAGCGTCTCCATCAGCGGCCGGGTGGCCTACGAGAGCGGGAGCATCGTGCTCCTGCCCAAGGATGTGACCCTGCAGGCTTACGACATGGTGCTCCACAGCAAGGGTTTCTGGATCGCCTATGCAAACACCCTGTTCTATACGGTGGTTGGCACGGCGTGGAGTATGTTTATCTCTCTGACCGGTGCCTACGCCCTGCAAAAGAAAAAGCTCAAGTTCCGCCGTCAATGGAACTTTTTGCTGGTGTTCACCATGTGGTTCAGCGCAGGCATGATTCCGCTTTATCTGAACTATAAGAGCATGAACGTGGACAACCGCTGGGGCATGATCATTGCCTTTGGCGTGCAGGCCTACAATATCATCCTTCTGCGGAACTATTTTGACAGCATCCCCAAGGAGATCGAAGAGGCTGCCCTGGTGGACGGCGCTACCGAATTCCAGCTGTTCTCCCGGATCTATGTGCCCATGTCCACGGCCAGTATTGCAACGGTGACCCTGTTCTATGCCATCAGCCGCTGGAACGGTTACTATTGGTCGAGAATGCTCCTGGCCGACCCGAACCAGCAGCCCCTCCAGGTTTATCTGCGGCAGCTGATCGAAAACTACCAGAAACTGTACGACGAATCTCCGGTAGTTCTTTCCTATTCAGCAGACAGCCTGGCCTATGCAATCATCGTCTGTTCTATCATCCCGGTTTTGGTCATTTATCCCTATATCCAGAAATATTTTGCCAAGGGCGTCAACGTCGGCGGCGTAAAAGGATAACTTTTTAAAGAATAACACGCTTGTAGAAGAAAAGGAGAAAAACATGAAAATCAAACGGAGTGATTTTTTAAAGCTTATGTCTGTGACCGCTGCTTCGGCAGTTCTGGCGGGCTGCGGCTCGTCTGTTGTAGAACAGGCGGCCCAGAGCACGGCCAATTCCCAGGCTAGCAGTGGGCCGGCCCCGGCGGCTGAGCTGGATCTCAGCGAGAACATCGCCCTGAAAATCAACTATGCTGCGGGCAACAAATCCCGGACCATCACCTATAACCAGGAGTCTCCCTTGAATCTGCCCGACGGCACCAATGTCACCGCCGGTATGCTCAAGCCGGTGTGGAGCCACCTGCAGCAGGTGCTGAATGTGACCATCACCGATGTCACCACCCAGGACCAGAAGGCTACCGAGATGATCGATACCGCCTCCACCACCAACTTTGCAGAGGCAAATATTTTTGGCGGCAACTCCATCGCAGATGATCTGATGTACTATGGCACCGAGGGCAAATTTGTCAATCTGAGCCAGATGATGGATCAGGGTTACCTGCCCAATTTCCAGAATTATTTGGACGAGAATCCTGACGTTCGACGTGCAATCACCGCATACGACGGCAACATTTATCACATTCCCTACATTGCAGAACTGAATAACTTTGCTCGCTCGTTCTGCGCCCGCCAGAGCTGGGTCGTGATGCTGCTGGATGTAAACAACGCCCCCTACGACACTGCCACCGAGCTGACCTGCCATTACAAGGGCTTCTATGCCGGGGCCAATGCCCGCTATGGTGCCAACGGCGGCAGCGTGTCTCCCATGGAAGGCGTCACCATTACCAAAAAGACCGATCAGAACATTGTGGAGTTGCAGAACGCCCTCTCGGTGAAAAACGGCGAAACTCTGACCAAGACCTTTATCCAGTACATCAAGGACAACTACGACTACGCTTCTCCCTCCGAGCTGTTCCTGGGCGAGAAGGCCGCCTACGACATCGACGAGCTGGTGGCCCTGATGCGCTGCATCAAGGCAAACCCCGGCTACCTGACCGACGGAAGAGCGGATACGGTCTGGCCCATGTTCACCCGTCAGTCCAGCTATCGGGAGGATCTGCTGCGCCTTAGCACCTATTTTGACGGCGTGAAAGCACACAGTGCGGACTCCTACACCGCTCGCTGGTACATTGATGCAGATAATAATGTGCAATACACCTACTCCACCGAGGGCATGTACAATGTGCTGTGCTATCTGTCTGATATGGAGGCCGAGGGTCTGATCTACTCCGATTGCTATGACCTGACCAACAAGACCAACTTCCGCAGCACTCTGTGGGGAACGGATTCCAGCGATGCGCCTTCCTTTGGCTTTATCACCTTCGACTGGCAGGCATCCTCCACTGCGGACTCGCTGAACAGCGATGTTGTGGTGATCCTGCCGCCGGTCGCCAAGGTGAACGGCGTGTGGCAGTACTACATCGACAACGGCCGCGCCATCAAACCCGACGGCTGGGCAATTTCGGCAGCGGGCTGCACGGACGAAAAGACTCTGCGCCGCGCCTGCGCTCTGTTTGACTACTTCTTCACCGAAGAGGGTTCCACGCTCCAGAACTACGGCCTGCCGATGAACTTGGAGGAGAACGGCAGCTACCAGGGTCCGGATGGGACCTCCTATCCCAAGTTTAACCAGTGGATGGTGGACACCTGCAATGCGGTGGCCAAGGGTGACTTGTCCACTTTTTTGCGAGACTGGATGGGCAGCCTGATCCCCATTGGATACCAGAAAGACATCGGCTTTGAGTACCAGTATACTTCCGAGCGCGGCTTTGAGGGCTGGGTGCTGCTCCAGGGTTCCACCACGACCTTTGCAACCTACGCCGGCGAGGGCCCCAAGGGCGACAACCCCAATTATTACAAGATGATTCCGCCGGTCTTCTCCCTGACGCTCCGGCAGAAAGAGACGATCTCTGAAACCACTGCCATGGATGAAGATGACGTCGTGGAAAAGATGTTTAACATCGTACGGTACAAGACCCGCAACAATCCCCCGCAGGGAATTACGATTCCGGCCAATTATGAGGAGTATCTGGCACAGTTCGAGGCGCGCAATCTCGCGGACTATGTTGTGGCCTACCAGCAGGCCTATGCAGCGATGCAGGCCGCAAACTGAACTCTGCAAACTGTATTCGGGGCAGGGCCTTTGGAATACAGAATTAGGAGGAACTTATGAGAAAACTTTTCAAAGGGCAGCGGATCCTTTCTGTGCTGTATATTCTGGCTTCCATCGGAATGTTTCTGTTTGCCCTGGCCTTTATGACGGAATATAGTGATTTGTTTGGACTGAAACTGCCGCAGAACCAAGAAATCGCAATGTTCCACGACGTGATCCTTCAGACGTTTAACCGCCAGATTTTTGCCTGGTCGCTGGTGGGTGTGATCGGGATTGCTCTGATCGTTTTTCTGGAGATTCTGTCTTGTGTTCCGGATCGTTTTGCATTGGTTGTAATGTTGCTGCTGATGGTTGCCTGCTGTTATGGCGCAGCCAACTCGATCATGAATTTACAAGCAATTTCTGTTTACTATCAGGGATTGGATTTTCAGTACCTGTCTCTGGAGGGGCTTGAAAACTATCAGCTGCAGTTTACAACATTCCGGCTTGGAGTGGTGTTTAACGCACTTTACATCTTGGTGTGCGGCGCATTGGCGATCGATTTGACTGCGAGCCATTTGACATTTGTCCGCTTGAAAAAGGAGGGTGTTTGAGTATGCTGAAATCCATTCCTCCCGAAGAAAAGAAAACCTATGTGACGCTTTATAAAACGAACGGCTATTCTTACACCATGACGCTCCTGGCGATCATTGCCGAGTTTGTATATGTCACCACGATTTTGGATTCGATGCCCGTTAATTTCTGGATGGGTTTAACGGTCATCATGAATATCTTCGTGCTGTTTCTGGTATTTACTTGTGCAGTGAAGATCAATGTGTACAGTTCGCGATGGGCCGTGATCACACTGGCCGTTGGGGTGTACTTCCTTGTGAGGCAGTTCTTGATCGTGCCGGTATTTCTCCAGCCCTATGCACACGAGACGATTCTGCTTGTTTCCAACCTGATCGGATCCGTTCTCTTAATCATCGCAGGAGTGACCGGCACAGCCAAGGCGAAAAAACGCCAGGCTCTCCGGCAGAAGCTCGAGCGTATTGGTTCATAAAATCGGAGGCGTGTAGAGCAAATGGGAAAAATTCAATTCAAAAACGTTAATAAAATTTACCCAAATGGCTTCCATGCCATTCACGACTTTAACCTTACCATTGATGAAGGGGAATTTATCGTGTTTGTCGGCCCCTCCGGGTGCGGCAAATCCACGGTTCTCCGAATGCTGGGCGGTCTGGAGCAAATCAGTTCGGGAGAAGTGATCCTGGATGGAAAAGTCGTTAACAAATGCCCCCCGGTAGAGCGTGATATTGCGATCGTCTTTCAGGATTACGCCCTGTATAGCAACATGTCGGTCTACGAGAATGTGGGCATCAGCATGAAAGTCCAGCACGAAAAGGACACGGTTATCCTGGATAAAGTGCTGGAAGCTGCGGATACGGTTGAAATTACCGAATATCTGAACCGTCTGCCCAAGCAGCTGTCCGGCGGCCAAAAGCAGCGGGTGGCACTGGCCCGTGCCATTGTCCGCAAGCCGAAAGCGTTTCTGATGGACGAACCCTTGTCGAACCTGGATGCCAAGCTGCGAAATTCCACCCGAATCGAGATTGTACGGCTGCAGCAGCGCCTTGGAGTGACAACCATCTATGTTACCCATGATCAGACCGAAGCCATGACCATGGCGGACCGGATCGTTGTCATGAAAGAGGGTGTGATCCAACAGGTGGGTACCCCGCAGGAGATTTACGCCGCTCCGGTCAACCTCTTTGTGGCCAGCTTTATCGGCACACCACAGATGAACTTTATTCCTGGCAAGCTGAGTGAAACCGGCTTTGAAAATGAAAGCTTCCGGCTTTCGCTGCCGGACGCGCTGAAAGCCAAGCTCCGCTCTTCGATCGGGAAAGAGGTTATCCTGGGCTTGCGCCCGGAGGCACTGGCAGTCTCGGAGGGTATCCAGGAGAATACCATCCCGGTGCGTCTGGAGGAAGTGGAGTATATGGGCCGGTACCAGATCGTTCATGCCATGGTTGGAGGCAGTTCACTGGTCCTGAGCGTTCCCTCCGACGTAAAGATCAATCCGGAGTTTTACGTCAGTCTCTCCATGGACAAGGCACATTTCTTTGATGGAGAGACAACCAGGAGTCTGTTGTGCAGAGAGGTGGAGGAAAATCATGCGTAAAGAAACCTCTAAGATCCAGATCACCGCAAAATTGCTGGTGGCTGCAGCGGCAATTGTGCATCTGATTTTCACCTATGTCCACACCAACGCCCTGCTGCTTCTGGAGGATCAAATTTGCGGGTTCATCATGTTCCTGTTTGTATTGCTGGGTCTTGTAACTCTGTTTGAAGCTACCCAGATCCACGGAGAAAGAATCCGAGAAGAGGTATTGACTGCGCTGCTCTGTGTGGGCACCATCGCTCTGGGGATGCAGCTGGTTGGTATCTACCAGCAGGCGATCCAAATTCAGAGCAGCTTGGATGTCGCGGTGGTACAAAAAGCAATTCTGTTCAGTGCGGGCCTGATGACCGCTTTTGGAGCAGCAGGGATTTTGCTGATGGTCGATGCAGTCAAACGTTATTTTGGGAGCGAAAAGGTATGAAGAAGTTCCTGAAGAATTGGTTCACGGACAACCGGAAAGCCGGGCTGATGCGTTGGTGGCTGGCGGGAATGTGCTACTTCATGATCGGCTTTGGAACACAAGTAGGCGGATATTCCAGTCCGATTGATTTCATCTTCTTTTTAGGAGTTGGGATCGGCCTGGTGACAATCGTGGTCTATAACCCGATTGCCTACAATGTATTCCGGCTGACCCGGAATGGAGAGATTTTAAACCACACCTATCGCAACATTTCTGGTGCAAAAAAAGCAGCTCGGAATTTGGTGGAAATAGCCGCCAGCATGATTACAGTAATTTTGGTTTACCTGACCTATCAGAACCTGAATTTGCTGCTCAATCAGATGCTGGAACTCCCGGTTGAAACAGTTCTGATTCCAGGAGAACCTTTTGGCTTTGCAACACTGTATCTGCTGTTCTATACGGTCCTTTCGGAACTGGCTGCAAAGCTGCGGGACCGCAAAAAGAAAAAAGAGGCAAAAGAGTGAAATGAGGCGAGCCATTTGATTTTTATCGGAGACTTGGAACCCTATCGCAAAGAAATTGCGGGAAAGCGAAAAAAACAGTATCAAAGGCTTCTTGAGCAGGCCGATCGCTATAAAACGATGGTCCTGCCTGAGGAACATCCCAAAGAAAGCACAACTTATATGGGCATTGCGATCCCCAATCTGGCGCTGGCCTATTGCCTCAGCGGTGACGAGGAATATCTGCACCAGGCGAAGCGGTTTATCCGCACCGTACTCTCTTATGAAAAATGGGGCAACGCCCATTTGGTGAATGTTGATCTGTCTGCTTCCTGGATCCTGTTCGGGCTGTCACTTGGGTACGACTGGCTCAAGCCCTGGCTCTCCCCTGAGGAGCAGTCGAAAATTTCGGCCAAAATCCGGCATCACGCACAGATCATGCTGGATTACCGGCGCGAGACCCACGGCAAGGGTTGGTCCACCAACTTCTACCAGAACCATAACTGGATCAATATGACAGGTCTCGCCGCTGCGGGTTACGCCCTGCAAGGGGAAGATGAAGCCGCTGCACAGTACATTCAGGAGGCCAAAGAGGACTTTGCGCGGGTGTTCGCGCTGATGCCGGAGGACGGGTCGAACTATGAGGGCGCGACCTACTGGCGCTATGGCGGGATGTGGCTGTTTGTCTATGCCCATCTGCTGAAAGTACAGGAGAGCGTGGATTGGTTCCAGAAGAGCGAATATCTCAAAAATACCTTCTACTACCGGCTTTATCAGTCCTGTGCGGACCTGAAACGCCAACTGAACTATGGGGACTGCCATGACCGGTACAGTTCTCATACAGCCTGTGTGTATTATAAGGTCGCCGCAGAATATGGCGATGGCTACGCACAAAAGTTGGGAAATCTGGTGGTCGATGAGTTTTTGATGGAGGAAGCCCAGAACAGCAAGGTGAAACCCGGGATTCTGCCGGAAGCGGTGTTCGAGTTCTTGTGGTATGCACCCGATGTACCGGAAAAAGATCTCTCCAACCTGCCGCTGGTGCGCTACTTCGATGATCTGGGTCTACTGACGGTTCGCAGCAGTTGGAAACGAGATGCCAAAGTCCTGACTATCAAGTGCAGTCCGCCGGGCGGTATCAAGCAGTGGAGAGAAGGCTGGAAGATTCGGAACGAAGAGGGGATCGAATTGTTCTCCCTGTCCCATCATCATCCGGATAACCTCTCCTACATCTTTACCCGCGGGAGCGATTATTTCACCTGTGAGGATGGATATAACCGCAACCTGATGCCGGACAACCACAATGTTCTGTTGGTGGATGGCCTTTACACCGATGCCGTAGATGTAAACGATGCGTATATGAGCAGCGTCCGGCAGCGTCTGGTGGCGGGCGAGCCCTTCTGCCCCGAACAGTATGCAGGGCGGGTGACCAAATTCCAGACGGAGGGCAGCCTGGTGCTCTATCGCGGCGAGACGGCCGGCGTGTACCCCGCCAAACAGGAAATGCAGGAAGTCAGCCGGGCGCTGATCACCGACGGTCTGCGGTTCTGGGTGTTTGTAGATCTGCTACGCAGCACACAGTCCCACACCTATTCTCTGATCTGCAATACGGACCGAAGGGCGCAGTTGGATGGGCAAACGGCCGTATACCCGCTGATGGGCGGAGAACTGTCTTACCAGGTCTATTCGGACCGGCCTGTCTGCCAAAAGCAGTATCAGCAGCAGGTGGAGAGCGTCATGACCACCCAGGAGCAGGACAAAAAATGCCGGACAGAGATCCAGACCCTGGCAACCTGCTCTTCTGCGCCGGAAAAAGAACAAGTCTTTTTTGAGTGCTTTACCTTCTCGGATGATCCTGTGAAAGTTCAGCACACGGGGCGGTCTCTTTTCCTGGAGTGCGGTGGTTGTTCCTATGAGGTAAAGGTTGGATACTGTGATTCCGCATCCAACACTACACCGATCCAAGTGGTATGTCAATCCAAGACGAAACAGGAATATTCCTTGTAAAAAGGGGTATCCATCACCATAGGAGGGCTTTTGTGAATTATGTAAACGATCGGTTTCAAGAGCTGATGGGGCTGGAGATGAACCAGAAGGCGCTTGAAGTCATGAAGAAAGATGTCGATGCATTTATGCCCGGCTTTTCCGATTCCCCGGAGAAGCTGAGCCGATGGGGTCACCATTACTTCTGCGACGACGATGGCGGCCGCCTGATCTTTGACCTGAACTCGCCGAAGGAACACCGCTGTGTTGTCTGTGGGAAAGTCTATCGGGACGAGACGCAGAACGGCGTTTGGATTACCTTCTATCGCAACCGGGCTGTTGTGATGACTCTGGTTTCTGCCCTGATCTACAAGGCCACCGGCGAGACCAAGTACCGGGATTATGCGGTCCGGGTCATGGAGTTCTACGCAGAGCATTATCAGGAGTTCCAGCTGCACAACAAAGAAAATGTTCTCTGCGAAAGTTACGACAACATGGTGTGGGGCTGCGGTAAGATGATGCCCCAGGGTCTCAATGAGGCGATCGTAGCCATCCGGTTTATCCAGACCATCGAGATTCTGCGAGATGAGCTGGATTCGGCCTGGCTGGAGCGTATCCACCAGAAACTGTTCCGCGAGATGTTCCGCTTGATGGCTCCGCAGGCGGTTGCCATCCACAACATCAGCTGCTGGTCGCTCTCTGCAATCGGTGTTATGGGCTTGGCCATGCACGATCAGGAAATGATCGACTACGCCTTCAAGAGCCAGTTCAATATGCACGAGCAGCTGAAAAAGGGCGTCACCAAGGACGGCTTCTGGTACGAAGGGTCAATTCACTACAACTTCTTCCTCTTGGAGGGCGTTTCCTATCTGTTCCTGTTCAGCAAAATTTACGATTACGATTTTGGTCAGGAAAGCACCGCTATTTTGGAGCGGATGTTTGTGCAAGCGTACCAGTACGCTTTTGACAATCTCTATCTGCCGAATCCCAACGATGGCTGGCCGGATCTGAATCTGAAGACCTTCAGCTATGTTTATCATACGGCAGCCCGGGCCTTTGGCGAGTACAGCCCGGTAGGAAATATCCTCAAAATCATTGAGGCAGATCCCGCGCCGAGAACCACTTTGCCGCTGTCGGAGCCCTATTACTGCTGCGGAACCATCTGCCTGGAGCGGCTGCTGTTCAACATCGATTTCAATTATGCGGACTACAAGCCCGTTCCCCACAGCTCGACGACTTTCCCCACTTCCAACTTTGCTATGCTACGGAACGATTCCTGGAATGTGTTCTTGAAGTACGGCCTGAATGGGCGTTCTCATGCCCACCCGGACATCATGAACGTTGAGGTAATGTACAAAAAGCTTCGCCTGTCTCGGGATCTGTCCAACGCGGGCTATCAGTCGCGGCTATGCAACGAGTGGCACCGTAAAACCTTGGCACACAACACAGTGTGCTGGAACGGAACCGACATTACCTCGGTCGAACCGGGCAAATGCCTGCTGTTTGAGAACGACCGGGTGCGCTGCAAGGCCGAGAACGTTTATGAGGGTATCGACTACACAAGAGAGCTGAAGATCACCGAGAATTCCGTTCTGGATTACTTTCAGGTGGAGGGCAAAACCGGCGTTTACGATTATACCTTCCACTTTGAGCCGGGGATTGAGCTGTCCTGCGACCTGCCGACGGAAGCGGCGGACCTGGGCTTCTCGGAGAACGGCTATCAGCACGTTCTGGAAACCAAGAAAGTTAAAACAGATCAGAACGCTGTGGTTCTGCGGGCTCAGCTTGGGGCAGAGTCGATGCAGGTTCGGGTCGATCTCCAGGAAGGGCAGGAACTGTTCCTGCTGAAAACCAAGGACAACCCCGTGAATCGGATCCGGAATACGGTTTTGATCCGAAGTGTGGGGGACAAGGCTACCTATCAAATGCAGTTAACCGTTTAAGGTTACAATAATTTTTTACTTATGATGGAGGTTTTATTATGAGAGCAGTTATTACTGGTGCAACCGGCGGCATTGGTGGCGCAACCGCAGAGGCACTGGGCCGGGCAGGATACGAGGTCATCATTACCGGCATCGATCTGGAGGCAGGTAAAAAGGTGATCGATAAGCTGGAGAGCCAGGGCATCAAGGTCCACTTCTATGCCTGCGATGCTACCAACGAGGAGCAGGTGAACGAGACCTTCGCCAAGATCGGCGAGGAGTTTGGTTCTCTGGATCTGCTGGTCAACAACGTAGGCGGCCTGGGCGGCCGGCAGCGTGTGTCCGAGATGGAGACCGGCTTTATGCGGAAGGTCATGGCTCTGAACTTTGACAGTGTGTTCTTCAACACTCGGGCCGCTCTGCCCCTGCTGAAGAAGGGCAAGGACGCCTCGATTGTCAACTTCAGCACCATCGCCGTGACCAGTGGTGCCGGCATCGGCGCTTCCATCTATGCAGCTTCCAAGGGCGCTGTCCAGAGCTACACTCGTGCTCTGGCAAAGGATCTGGCCGAGTTCGGCATCCGCGCCAACATGGTTTCTCCCGGCACCATCGACACTGCCTTCCACGCTGCGACTGACCGCGCCCTGGTGGAGAGCTGGAAGGACAGCATCCTGATGAAGCGGCTGGGCGACCCCCGCGAAGTGGCGGACGTGATCGTCTTCCTGGCATCGGAGAAGGCTTCCTTTATCACTGGCGAAGTGATCCAGATCAACGGCGGCCAGGCATTTATCTAAGGCTTCAGGCTGAAAAACTAGAAACAGGGGGTTCCCTATGGTATTGAAATATGAGGACATTCAGCCCACCTGCCCGGCTCCGGGAATCACCCGCCGGATCCTTGCCCATGGCGGCGGGATGATGGGGGTGGAAGCGAGCTTTCAGAAAGGTGCTGTGGGCGAAGCACATCGTCATCCCCATGAGCAGGTGAGTTATATTCTGTCCGGCTGCTTTGAATACGAAGTAGAAGGTCAGAAGTACATCCTGCACAAAGGCGACAGCTATTATGTTGCTCCCGATCTGCTTCACGGTGCAGTAGCCCTGGAAGAGGGCGTAATTCTGGACATCTTTACTCCGCAGCGGACGGATTTTCTCTGAATCGCAGACACTGACAGCAGGGGGCTGGAGCGTGACGTTTACCCCATTGTGCAGTATGAAATCTTTTCCAGCGCTGGTGCGACTTGAGTTGAACTTGAAATAGCACCTGGCTTCCTGGATTTCTTCTCAACACGCAGACACAAAACTCTAATTCTCTTCCTAACAAAATACGAGTATCATCATAAACACTTCTCCTTACATTTGCTCCTTCTCCCTGAAAAAGCCGGTACAGAAGCCCGTCGCCATCGACGCGGGTCTGTACCGGCTTTGTTTGGTGGAACTTTAGGTAAATTTTCTGAACCTTATAAATTGTCCGCCTGTTGTGCTTTGTGCCATCAATCGCCGGATTTCTTCAATGTTTGTATTATCTCTGAAATCGTGGATCAACATAGCATTTACTACAAACACAAAGAAACCCGCTTTCTTCAGAGTCAGGGCAATTGGTTTCCAGTACATACTGGTATGTTCCATGACGATTCGAGTATTCACTCCAACTCCTTGAGCGTAGAGACCAGCTTTTTTCAAATCACTGTTTGCATGGCGCACATCGAAAGGTCGCATCACGATTTCGCCACCCGATCGGCGTACTGCAGTTGCAAGCAATGTTTTTGTCTATACAAAAACACTTTTTGCGTTGCAAAAATGCTTGTTGGGGGAGTGCCCCAAACCCCTTTGATCTGCATTTTCCAATGCAGGCTGCGCCTCCCTGCGGGATGTTTTTGAAGATGTCAATCGTCACATCCTACGAAAAAACCGGCTCCTTTTTGGCGTAAGGGTCAATGGAAGAATTTGATGGTTCATGGTACAATAGCAGGCGTTGCGTGTTGTGCGGTTTGCACACGAACAGAGTTAAAAGGAGCTGTTAAACGTGGATACGACCTATCTGCTGCCCGGTGAGGAACGCTGCGTTGATTTCCGAGATGCTAATGGTGTCCCGAAGGTACACTACACTTACTGTTCTATCCGTGGCAAACTTTTCAACTGCACCTGCTGCACAAAAAACGAAGCTCAGCGGCTGTGTGAAGATTGGCTCGTAAAACAGGATCGCTGCTATATAAACTAAAAAGACCGCCGAGGATGCCTCCCAAAACGGGAAAGCTCCTCGGCGGTATTCGTTTATCGGGTCTTGGTTTTCTCGGTGGTATCTTTTTCCTCCGCAAAAAATCGTTCCACATTTTTCTGTGCCCGAACCAGTTCCTGCATCTCATCCCGTGCCTTGCGGTATTCCGGGTAGGCTGCTTTCTTTTTTGTCAGCAGCTCTGCAAACTCCGCATCCAACGCCTTGACCTTGGGCAATTTTTGCAGCCCGGCTTCGTCAAAGGCAGCCTTCGCCGCCTTGTGCAGAGCAATCTCCTCCCGGTGGGCTTCCAGAAACGCCTTGCTGTACCCCGACTTGCGGTAGGCATCATAGAACGGGCGGGTTTTGGCATAGTTGATGATGTGGGTTTTCAGGACGGCAATCTCCGTCAACCTTGCTTCTACCGCCTTGATGGAATCCCCCAAGGCATAATAGCGTTCCGTTGCTGCCGCTGCACGTTCCCGTAGTTCCTCGGCGCTGCTGATCTTCTGCTCCTGCAAAAAAAGCAGGGTCTTGGACATCTCTTTCAGGTTGAACTTCATTGCCCACTTTTTGTAGCCGACACTTTTGCCCGCTGCCATTTTCCCCTGAATGTCCACCAGCAACTGGAAGGGCTGTTCTTTGGGCGGAAGCTTCTGGTACGGCTGGTGTTTCGCCTTGCCCTCCAGCACCGCCTTGATCTCGTCCTCACCATAGCCGGTGCCCGGTGTGCGGAAACGGATAAACCGTTTCTGCCCCTTGCCCTTCACTGCCGTGTACTTGCCACGCTTCACCTCATAGCCCTGCTGTTCCAGCTTTTGCAGAAACGCTTCGTAATCCTCCGGCTTTTCTGCAAGGATGGTGTCGATGATTCCGCACAGGCGATCACGGTTGCTCTCCTTGGGCGGATAGACGATGCGCTTCTGCCGTTCCCGATAAGGCTTGTACTCGATGGTGGAGAGCTGGTGCTCTAGGCAAATCAGGTCACTCAACCGCTGCACCGCAAAGGTGGAGAGCCAAAAGTTGCGGAACTTTTTTCGACCATCTAAGGCGGTAGAATTATAAATGATGTGGTTGTGGATGTGTGCCCGGTCGGTGTGGGTAGCAACGATAAAAGCGTGTTTACCCTTCAAAAATCGCTCGGCAAACTCGTAGCCGATGCGGTTAGCTTCCTCCGGCGTAACTTCTCCCGGCTTGAAAGATTGCCGCACCTGATAGGCGATCACATCGCTTTTCTGGCTGCGTCCGGTGGTCTGCTCGTACAGCCGTTTCGTCAGCAGAAATTCTTCGTCTACGGTCAGCGGGCTGCATTGATAGCTGCTGACCAACTCGCCCTGCTCGGTCTTGTCCGGGTTCTGGACATAGCTAGTGTGGTTGTGCAGGCAAGCCTCGATAGATTTTCCTTTATTCTTCTGCATGGGAATCAACCGTGTTGCTGCCAGTGCCATCACCCCCTTACAAAAAGAAAATGCCGCACAATGGCGGCATATAGATTTTATAATTCAGCAATCCAACCGCTGAACCATTCTACAGCTTCCACTATGACCGTTCCGGCAGTGATGAGCAGAAAGCAGCCAAACTCTGCCACCAGCAGAATCAAAAATTGCAGCCACTCCCGGCAGTACAGCGTATAAAGACCGCAGCCGAAAATATACAGCATGGGCAGAGCCAGTACGAACGCCGACAGGTTCAGCGTCCATTTCAGCATCAGCGCAAGGAAAGCCGTAAGCAGCCAAAACGGGAAAACGATCATCCTAAAAACGAACCTCATATCCAGCACCTGCCTTTCGTCCCTATTATAAGGGCATCTCCACACCCCTTGCAAGGATGTCAATCAATATGTAATCCGCAGCTCCCCTCTGCGGAAAAAAGTTAAAGTTCAGACAGTTTGGAAAGAATCTGTTTTCCGATGCCAATCAGCTCGTCCAGCCGATGCCGCAAATCTTCAATGTCTGCAGCATAAAGCTGATTGCTTTCATTCACACGTTTTGCCACCTGATTCAGATTGTTGCTGCAATTCTGAAGCAGGTACGACATCCGGCGCAACTGCGGCAGGTCAAGATTCAAGCAGTATCCTTCCAATGCCATTTTACGGATATACGCACTCAAGCTGCGGATGCCCATGCCCAGCATTTTTTCATAAATGCGGTTCTTCTCGGCTTTTGTGGTTCTCAGGATGATGATTTCGTCCCGCTTTTCCCTCACCGGGCATCACCATCCTTGTCGTAATAACTGCGGAAGGGCTTCACCGGCTCCGGCTTGTCCGATTTTTCCTCCAGCGCCGCCAGCACCGAGGGACGGCGAGGTGCATCCTCCCGTTCTTCCTCGTCCTGTTCCGGCTCATGGCTCTTTTCGTCCACATCCAACTGGGCTTTCAGCTCTGCAAGGCGGGCCGACTTTTCAGCCAGTTCTTCTTCCTGTGGGAAGGGCTTTTCCACTTCGATCTGCGCCGCCGCCTGCTGCTGATGCAGGGTAGGACATGGCCACTGCGGGCTTTTCTGCTACAACTAGAATTGAAATAAGCGTTCCCTCCAATCTGTTTTCATTTGGATATGTACGGCGGCAAATGCCGCCTTGAAATCAGATGGGTTCGGTATCTTCCTCGCCGGTCTCCTCCGACTCATCTTCCATAGGAATCTCAAAATCGCCCTTGTCCTCGGTGTAGTTTGCATCGGGGTCAAGGGCTTCTTTTTCGGCTTTTTTCTTCTGCATCTGCTGGCGATAGAAGTAGAAGCCGCCACCCGCCGCCAGTACGATCAGAGCCACTATGCCCAAAAAGCTGGATGCGATCTTTGTGACCTTGTTTTCCTTGGGCTGTTCCGTACCGGATGCTGCCGCTTCTTCGGCGGCTTTCTTGACATCCTCCTCAGCCTGTTTGCGTTCCAGCTCTGCCTGTACAGCCGCCTCTTTTTCAGCGGTATAAGCATCGGCATCTTCTTCCTCCATCAGAGCCAGAAGGTCACTCTCGTCCACCAGATTCATAAAGTGAACAGTCTGCTGCCCTTTGGCGTTGCGGTCGATGACCAGATAAAAGGTGGCTCCTGACTTCGACACCAGCGTAATGAACTGCTGACCGCTGCCATCGGAATAGTCGGTGTGGTAATCGTCCACCAGCGTCAAGTTGCCCTCCGGGGTCAGGGCACCGGTCTCCTCATCGGTCACGGTGACTACATCTTCTTCATCGGTGGTAGAAGTCAGGACGGGCTGTTCCACTTCCTCCACAGGCTCACCGCCATAGGCAAAAGCGGGAGCCGCCATGCCAGCGCACAGTGCCACCGATACCAGCAGTGCGCCCAGTTTCTTAATCTTCATCTGCATCCTCCTTCTCGAAAGTTGCACCCACGGCAGACAGCGCAGCAGGGTTCGGGGTGGTGGTGGCAGACTGCCGCAGCAGGGCGGCGAGCTGTTCCGGCGTGACCTTTGCCGTCCGCACCATCTCGTTGACCTCGGCAGAATCTTCCTCCTGAATGCGCCGCTCCAGGATCTCGATGCGATTGTTCAGCTTGATGCGGCGTTCTTTCTCTTTTGCCAGCATCGCCCGCAGTTTATCCGATTTTTCGCTCATAGTAACTTCTCCAATCATTTTGAAAGCCGTCCGAACCCGGCGAGATGCTTCTCCCAGTAGGACGAGTGAATGTTTGCGTACTTGATGGGGTCTCCGGCACTGA
>OGEI01000620.1_pt1 | contig 20110 bp, 14 predicted proteins | sample 1570631 | NCBI WGS metagenome assembly OGEI01 (sample SAMEA2582139, study PRJEB24529) | metagenome | biome: Human gut stool | place: China | collected 2011
CCATACGCATCTGACCATATACAACATCAGTAATTAAGTTCTGCTTGTCATCCATCGTCAGACCCAGCATACGTTCTGCGGCATTCTGCATCACTTCGGGATCTGTGCTGATGGCTACGGTGATTGTAGTCGGCACATCTACACGAATATTCTGAGCGGATAGCGCACCGGTCAGTTTACATTCGATCTGCATGGGTTTCATGGACAGGAATTCGTAGCCTTGAATAATAGGCCATACGAAGGCTGCACCACCGTGGTATAGTTTTGCCGACTTTTTATCTCCTCCCGTTTTACCATATACGACGAGTACCTCGTCACTCTTACATTTGCGGTAACGGGAAAGGATACCAATGAAGGTAAGCAAAATGACTGCCACTAATATAGCAGCCATTATCAACATTTCTTGTGTCATAAAATTATGTATTTGAATAGTTATTGAATGAACAGTGTTCCGTCTTTGTAACTGGTGATGATTGTTCGGTCTCCAGTCTGGTATGTTTTTCCGGATTCGGAGATGACGTCTACTTCACGCATGGCTCCGTCCCGGGTGGTCTGTACAGTATATTTGCTGTCACTTTGTTTGAAATAGATCACACATTCCCGTCCCACAAGTTGATCGGTCTGCTCGTTGTGGTTTACTTGTTGCAGTTGATAAGCTTTTTTATAGAGGAACCACACGGCAAAAACAAAGAAAAGCCCCACCAGAATACCGATTATGTAACTTTGCATTTCCGTGTTTCCCGCCAGATACATGTACCAGCCGAATCCAATACCGAAATGGGTAAGTCCTTTAAAAGAAACTACGCTACTAATATCAGCATCCACGTCTACGTCTGCATCTATGTCTCCGAAAAAGATGGATAATACGAATTGAATAAGGAAGATGCCTGTCGTGACGAGGGCGATGATGAGGAAAATAGTATGGCTCATAGTTATTTTGTATTAATGTAAAGTCTCTAGTTATAATACTTCAAATATACAGGTTTATATGAGATAAACAAAGATAATTCGTAAAAAATAGCTATTTCCTATTCTAGCTTTGCCTCTTGGCATTAATAAAAAATCCCCACCCACTCAGTACTACTTTCGCAAGCTGTCTCTGAGTGGGGTGAGGAACACAAACAAAACAAACAATATCTGTGTAATTTTTTCTACATATCGGTTTCTGGTGCTTGTACTTTTTACCGCTTTTATGCTGTAGGGCAATCGAGTACAAGCAGGGAGTCTTCACACAGCGTAATGGAGCATTTTTCCAGAACGTTGATATCGATCTCTATTTTTATCCTGCCGCAGACATCTTGCACTTTGTGTTTAAAGTCTACAAAACCTTTCACGAATTTTTCTATCCGGTTGGCTGAATGTTCGTATGCATACCAGCGTCCGTTCTCTTCAAACAGATACGCTTGGCGTATATCTGTTGATTCTAGTTGTAGGATGTCTTTGGGTGTCATAATATGGCGTATTAAAGGTTATTTTAAGTTGATATTAAAGGTATAATTATTGTTACGGTAAAGAGAATAATCATCACTTGTGCCCGGAGCATTGGCGCCTAGTTTGATGGTGTAGGTGCATGGGACGGTCTTTTCTGAACCTTCTACTTTGACTGTACGTTTTTCCTTTTTGTAGTAGACGTAGTTATAAGTATACCCCAAAAACCAATTACCATCTCTGGTGGTACGATAATAAGTTTTTGTATCATAATCAATGAAACCGCCTTTCTGATTATTGTAGTCTGGACTTTCTTGATACTCACATTGTTGAGCGCCAGCATCACCTTTATTACATTTCACAATAACATCAATTTCTTTTGTTTCAGCAGTAACTTTATCAGCTTTTACGATGAGTACTGTCTCTTTTTCAATCTCTGGTGTGATATTTTCTCCTGTAAAGTAGTAACAAGTGATTGGTGCTGAATTAGTCACTGTCTCATTTTTAAAAGTATTATCTAAGGGAAAGTCTACATAAATATCTTCCTCACTATCTATCTTCATCGGTGAATAATGACTTTTGATGACTGCGTTTTTTAATTGCAATTGAAGATTACGCAATGTGATTTCACTATCCGCTGCCTTGATTACAATATCCAAACGGGCTGCCATACGTCCTAATGTGATATTAACCGGATGCGAAGTATTTAATGTACCTTGATAGAAACCATACATAAACATTTTGGACGGTAAACCTAATGTAGCATCAGTTGCATTTCGGTTGATGGGCAAGGTCAAAAGTTCTTTCTGTAATAGTTGCAGTGTTTTTGGCCATGAACCATTGTCATTGCTAGGAGTATAGGCAGTTGAAGGATTATTGCCACTGCCTGTTCCTTCAAGATTGGCAATTAAACAAAGTGTTCCTTGATTACCATCAGTAAGTGTTAATGTAGCAGTATAATTAGTCGCTAATTCTCCTTTATCATTCAGATGAATATATTTTGTATCACTTTCTACTAATCCCCCTTCTTCATTATAGTGCAATAACCATAGATTGTACATCGGATTTTCTATTTGTAAATCTATCGGAGTGGCAGAGCGGGTTTCTTCTACTGTAAAGTCCGTAGTCTGTAGATTGAGCTGTACAGCGATTTGTCCTTCTCCAAGTTCAACAGCCGGAGTATGGTCAGATAGATTCCATTCCTCTTCGGACGAGCAGGCTGCTAAAAGCAAGCAAGCTATTAAAGTATATATAGAGTTTCGTTTCATGATTTTCTTCTCCTACTATTTAATTAATATCGGGATCTATGTCAGCTGTCCAGGAAGACTCTTGCCAGTTGGCTACTGTAATACCGTCTTTTATATCAAGCGTAACGGTGTAATTGTATGAATATCCCGGTAGGAATTGCTTGCCTACGATAGAATATGTAAATTGTGTGGGGACGTCATTTACTAATACATTCATGATAACTACCACCGGGGTAGAACGACAATCTGTTGGTAAGATACCTGTTTCTCCTTGTAGTATTCCTTCGGATGTGGTAATAAAATTCTTAGCTGGTACATAAATTCTATTGTATTTGTCTCCTAATTTGGACGGCATATTGTCTCCTACGGTATAATTGTCTCCAGAAGTAGGATCTATTTGTATACCGTCTATTTCAACACCCGCTTGCATGATAGATAAATTGGCTATTTTATCAGTACCTTTGATTAAGAACTTCATGCGGGAAGTTACTTGCATCAGCGGATTGAGAAGAATAACTCCTTCATTGCCTGATATATCACAAGTGGTAGATTCAGTTTGTGTCCAAGTGTTATTGGTAGCTATTACATATTCCCCATTCTTAATAATACATTTACCGTCTTTATAAGATGCCTTCGCCGGTGAAATAGCACTAAATGTATATCTACCCGGGTTTAAGAACAATGGAGTCTTACTTACATCTTCTTCCTTGTAATCCCCATTTTCATCAAATTGAGAACAAGGGTAAAGTGATTGAACGCCACCGTCTCCGGTCTTTACAACATAACCCTGTGTTTGCGTAGTAGTACCGCTTTTTGCGAACAGCCACAATGTACTGCCTTCTGAAAGGTTCAGAACTTTAACTCCATCCAGTACTGAATTATTGGTAGCGCGAGTGTTACTGTCAGGTGCATCTTTTCCGGACATAATGGCATACTGGCCTCCTAATTGTACCGTTACCGGTACTTTGCCTTCATTGGGTAAGCATTCTCCTTCCTCTTCGGACAGACAGGCTGTTAGTAACCCAACCGGTATGAGTAGGAGTATTAGTTGTTGTATATAATTCCTTGCTTTCATATTTCTTCTATTTGTTTTGTTCTTAATTCACATTCTTATCACGTACACAACGTACGGAACAACCATAACCACGTCTTTCGTCATTCCACATGTATAGATATCTATAGGGTTTATCACCACTGAACTTAATACGGAAACTCCAGAACTTATTATTATTTGTATCTGCTGTGGATGTATGATAAATCGCTTCACTTCCGGCATATATCAGAGCAGCTCCTCCGTCTACATGTATGTATCCGCTAATTGGTAGCATGAGTGTTTCTACGGGGTTATCCCAATCTGTATAGCTCGTTTTATAATTCGTTGTTGTCAGTTCGCTGTCTTTCTTAGCGGGATAACGTGAAATAACAAGCACTGAACGATATCCCTGCGCATCGCCTCCTGTGTCACATCGGTCGCCTTCATTTGATGTGTTGCCTACACGTTTTATTTGCCAACGTACCCGATAAGCATTGGATGTTCCTTGCCGTTTGATAGCGTAGATTGTACCCCACGATTGCTTCTTTTCAGGGACTCCTACATATACTGCTTTTTCATTATGAACATCATTATATTCTGTTTCGCTATAAGTTCCGTTATGATTTAAGAATGTTATATCTCCCGCATTTTGACTGCTGGGAACAATTGATAAAAATTCATCTTTAGTAGGTAGTCTCCAACCTTTGGGGCAAGGCTGATTGACTGAATTATTCCAATAGGTGGCACTTACAGAATGATCGGAGGCCCAATCTCTACCATAATTTTCATATTCTGATGAACTGAAGCTAAATGATTTATCTTTTTCTCCCGGGTCCTGTGCACAGTCATTATAGCCGTAGTTGTTGTCAGTGCGTTGTGCAACATTATAATGTCCAGGAATGTATGGGAAAGGTTTAGCATTTTCGCTTTTCCGCGAACCCACACATTTGGGCCCCTTGGAGGGATCCTTTACGCTAGGGTCTAAACAACTGCCATTTAAATAATAAGGAATACTACGCCCGAATTGGTAATAGAATCCACGGGATGCTTCCCAACTCTGAATGCTTTTTGTTGCATCGGCACTTGTAGCTCCTAAGTTTCTATCCATCCATGTCACGCCGCCGAATGTAACCGAACTACCTATTTGTGTATCTTCGTAATCTGAATTATCGTCTATCCAATCGTATACACGGGGAATTACAGTCACTACCATGGTTGTTTGAGTCATAGTCAGTACGATGTCATATTCATAGTTCGGTTTAAATTTGAATGCCTTGTATTTTGGATTTTTATTATCAGTTGTATGTTCCACATCTACTTCTTTTATACGATAGGTAGTGGTCTTTTCATTTTTACCATCTACTATAGTTGTCACCTTGAGCCCTAAGGCGTGAGAATCGGTCTCGGTTCCTCTAGTAGGGAATGCCATTGCCGAAAAAATTTCTTTCTTAGCTGTTTCTTCATTAATTACAGCTGTCCCTGTGTATACAGAATGTGCATGTTCCGCATTGTCAACTCTTGTGTCTGTCTCGCTACTGAACTCTCCGGTTTCAAGACTTAAGTCGCCGGATAAATAATCAATTAATTTGACTTCTTTCAGAACAACGGTAGAACCGGTTAATTCATCATTCTTCTGTGCATACACATGAAGCTTGGATAAAGTGTGCTCGAAGTTTAATTGTAATTTTCCTGAATTTTTATAGGTTTGATTCTTTAGATTACCCGACCACATCACATCTGTTAATGCTCCGTTATCATAAGAAACATGACAAGTGGGTGCACCATTACTATTATATTTAATATCTGGTACAAGTGTTTTATCACTTAGAGTAACTGCATAAAAATCTAAACTATGATTATTGAATTTATTGTTTCCATCAAATGAGATAGTATGGTCAGCTGCTTCAGTGCCTTCTATCGCATTTTTGCTTGGATTTTTCTGAAGGTAATTTGTGCTCCAATTTCTAGCTTCGATAGCGAATAGCTGGTATTTGGTGCCTGTTTCAAATTGTTCTTGGTAATCAGCAGATGCGTTCGCTCTTGTATATATGCTTGGAGCACCGGAAAATCGAAAAACACCATTCCCTTCCGCAACATTATCATCGTAAGCGGTGTCTTCCGCACATGCTGTGAATGCTAATATAGATGCAATCGCCAGCAAACCGTTTATTATGTTATTATATCTCATCATGGCTTAATTGTTGTTTTGGATGTTCTTATTAGTTGTTAGTCGGATTAATGGGTACTGTGATTAATCCTCCTGTTTTCCAAGGTGCTTTTACACCGGTTAGCGTAAATGAATCTTGAGTGAAGTTAATGACTACTTCATAAGCTTCTCCCGCTTGTGCTGTTGATACCGGAATCTGATTATTAGCTTCCAGCAGTTGGATGTTCATTTCTCCATAATCAGCCTCAATGTCATCGGTTGAACCTACCGGAGTCAGGGTTGCTTCCAGATTGAAAGAAAGCTTTCCATCGTTATGGGCTGGCATATTTAGATAGCATGTGCCTACGATGTATTCAGTGTTGATGTCAGTCAGATATTGATCAGGAACGTGTAACGTTAGGTTCTCCATATTTTCTTGTGTTCCGGCTACCATATAGGTGCCTTGATTGTCATATTCCCATTTATTAATGAGATATGATGTGCCGAGTGTCACTTTTACATCGTGTACAAGTTTGCTGCTTTGCATCTTTTTATCACGTTTGGCGATGAAAGTGATTTTAGTTAGTAGGTGTTGGAATTGAAGTGGTGATTGAACAGAAAAAGGACTACTTTTACTTCCTGTTTCTGTTTGTGAGGCTAACACGTCAACTGTTCCTGCCGAAACTGTTGATACCAAAGTTAGTTGCTTATAGTCATCGGATGCTGTTAAGAGATTACTTGGGGCGTAGCCTACTGCATATACAGCAGTGCCGTTTGGATAAGGTATTGCTGTGTCGTAGGCATTTTCTTTGTAATTGTCAATTCCCGAGAGGTTGTCCGTTGCAGCATAAAAGTTGTAGTTTACTCCTGTGAAGAACGCAACTTTGAAGGTGCCATTGTCATTGAGGCTAACTGTGTTTTCACTGGAACGGGTGAAACTTATTTCTATATTTTCATTGCTAACGGGCAAGGAGTCGTCTTCTAGTATACTATCACAACTGCTAACGCTGACTGCTGCCATCAGGAGCACTCCATTGATGATGTTATGTTGTCTTATTAGTTTCATAGCTGTACTCCTTTATTTATTATTTCCTGTTTCAACATCAATCGTAGTCCGTCCCTTAAGAACCCATGGTACCATGGTTGTATTGACTTCGATTGTCTTATCCGATTGCAAGGTGGTGAATGCACGAACATTGATAATGTAATAGTTGTTGCGTACTATTCCTGCCTCTTTACTAAAACTTGTAGGAGAGTTGACAAATGTCTCGTAATACTGCCAACCATCTTCATAAGTGGTGAAGTCATTGGTTGTGACAGTCAGGTTGTATTCACTCTTCAGGTAATTAATTCCCTTCTCTATACTGCTGTAACACATTTCTTTAGCAAGTGCCGTTCCTTTTTTACAACTATAGAATGTTCCATTGCCGGATAATTTCTTTTTTGCATCCTGTTCAGATAAACCGGTGATTCCGTCAATGTTCTTCGGTGTAAACTTAGCAGCTACTTTCAAATAAGTGGCAACTTTTTGAGGATCACTAAAGTCATTTGAGTATTCACCGTCTACATCTATTGTGTTTTCGAGACAATAGAGTCCTTCTGTATATGGATTCTCACTTCCTTCTATTCGTTGGACATCATGCTGTATTGCAATTTCTCCCTTTGTCACGTCCGTTGCTGCTGTAAAGAAGTTGGCTTCATAACCAGCCTGGAGTGTTGTACTCATCAGGAAGTTCGGGTCTTCATTATTTGCTTTTTGAAATGGGAAGAACTTTTTATTGGTTGTTTCCAGAATATAATGTACGTCACTCAATTTTATGTATCCGTTATCTTTGGTCAAGTTGACATATCCTGTATTTTCTTTTGTAGTGCAAGTCACCAGAACCTTAGATGTGACACGTGTCAAAGTAGCTTTGATTCTTGTCATCTTATGTTCTTCTATGTTGATGACTTCACTGTTGCTGCCTTCAGTAACTGCCTGCCCGGTCATTACAAAGTTATAATTTGTAGTGACCTCTTTTATATCTTTTATAACTTGCTCCGGATTATGATCTGTAGCCGTCTTGACAGCCTTTATTTGTTCATCTGTCATGTTAGCTGCAACAAATATATATTTTTCGCCGATAGACGTATTTACAATGAAATATAAGAACTCATTTTCCAGGTCTTCTCCGGTCACTGTTTTATCTTGGATAGTTGTACCATCGGTATTCATGATAAACAATGTAAGTTTGCGGCATTTACTTTCTTCTGCTGTACCGGATAATGTCTCTTCATTAATAGCCCGTGTGCCGATTTGCGGCAAGCTGATGGATAACATCAATTGGGCTTCAATCTGCGGTTGCATCTCCTGTTCTTCAACGAACTCATCTTGTGAGCATCCTGAAAAACCGGCAATTGCTATCAGGGCAACCAGAAGATTATATGTTAATTTGAGGTGTCTCATTATCTTGTTTATTTAGAGTTCGAAATCGTTAAGCTGAATGATCCAACCGTTTATTTGTATGACAGATCTGATTAGCGTCAAATTTTCGTCAACGAAGAATATCATGCTGTAGCGGTCTTCTCGATCCAGATATTCTTGTAAATCCATATTTTTATAGTGCTCTTGTTTAAGCATATTCAGGTATTTAATCAGATCCAGATTTTTAATCACTTGTTCTCCTGTTTCTGTATTGGTGATGTTCAGTTCCGGTTTTTTGTCTTCCATGAGTCGTCCAACGCTCAATTCTGCAATAGCTGCCGGATATTCGCTGTCTGTATCTTGGGTGAAAGCACGTGATGTAATGAATTCTTGTTCTGTAGCAAATGGTTTGTATGTCAGCATATTATCCGGAAGCAATGAGTTGTCATAGTTCATATATCCGTTTTCGTCATATATGGTATACTTGAGGTTCTCTTTTTTTAATACTCTGGTGACTGGCTGATCCGGATGTTGGTTTACCTGTGCCACCACAATACGGATGTTGTTTGTATTCTTCACTAGAGAAACTTCTGTAATGCGTTCTCTTCCACTTCGAGTAAATGCACTTTTCTTAACTTCTCCGTGCCATAATGAAGAGAGTTCTTTTTCTACAATATATTTATCTTTTTCATCTTCCGAACGTGTAGGAACGAATTCTTCTCGTAGAGTCTTAACCTTTAGTTCTGTGATTTGAGATGTTTGTGGGTATAACACAGGCACTGCAAACGATTGGTTGTCCAATCCCGCCCATGCGATTAAATGGTATTCTCCGGGTTCAATATCCAATTTCATGGCATAGTTTCCATCTGCTAGTATTTCGCCTTGGTCTGTTTTGAAATATACCATATTTCCATCATCATCAAAAGCATAAAGTGTGACTGCTCTTACTTCTTGAGCGAAAGCGTCTACTTTCTCCATATTATAATCATACTTGAACTTTACCAAATATTCGATGCTGCAATCGCCTTCGTTGTAATCCAGGACAGAGTCGCAGGATGCCATTGCACCAGCCAATACTGTGAGTAACAGTATCTTGTTCGCTTCTTTTTGTATGGTGGTCAGTATTCGTTTCATTTTTTTGTTTTTTATGCTTTTGGAAAGTCTGTTTTGTTTATCTTATCGAATAAGATAACTGGGTGGAAAGGGAAGTTATCCCTTCCCATCCAGTTTTATTGTTGTGTGATGCAAATTATAAAATGATGTCTACCAAGTTAATTGTCCATGGAAGAACCTTAACTTTTAGCATCAGACTTGCTGCATCCGGAGTCGGAGTCGGGTCTCCTAATTTAGTGATGCTTGATACATTCAGTTTATATACATTGTTTCTGATAATTGTCTTATTGGTTGTAGTATTTGTGTAAATATCTGCTTTGTAGTAGCATTTACCTCCTTCGTACATTTTAATAGGAACTCCTGCTGCTCTGAAATCTGCCGCTTTACTATCAGCTGTTAGATTGCTTGCATCAAGCATGTTTCCGAACTTTTCGTGTAATGTAGCAAAATCTTGATATACAACATTTTCTGAAGTTACATAGAAGGTTGCAGGTTCTGTCTCATCATCCCATGTTGCAACAGCTTCGTATACAACACATGTATTATTGTCTGCATCTTTGTTTTCCAGACAGTATGTGATGTTTTCAGTTGCAGTTGGGGTTTCTTCTTGAATATTACCGACGATTTCTTTGGTTTTGTATCCCCAAGTAGCATTGGTTAGGTCGTATGCTTGGAAGAAATTAGATGCTATTGGGGTAGCATTTGCCAATACATAAGTATCTTTCTGTAAATTAACGAATGAGTAATTCTTTAATGTTATATTCAATTTTTTACCATTATACGTTCCCGGAGTAACGTTTGTAAATGCATCTTTTTTTGATTGCTCCATTAGTTTGGCAGCTGCACGTTCAACGTTAACTCTGACAGTTGCTTCTTTTCCTTTTTCAACATTTGTTGTCGCTACTAGACCTCCTGCATTGCTCATTAAGAATTCGCCGTCTTTAGCAACATAGTCAGTAAGACCGTCTAAAGAAGTAGAGTAGCTAGCACTTGCTTTCATGTTTGCATATGGTGCTGTCGGTTCTCCTTCCAGATTTAAAATAACATAGACACTAGCTGTTCCTTCAGAAACTGGAATACCATCTTTCAAATATAAGCCTTTTTCATTAGGGTCAGTGCTAGGTGTGAAATCATCATATGCATAAGTATGGACGTCTCCATTGACGATAACTTTAGCAGTCTTAAAAAGTTGTTCTGTTGTTAATCCGTCTTCTGTATCTCCCGTTGCGCGAGTTACTGTCGGATAAGAAATACCTAATCGTATTAAAGCGTTTTCTGTACCTTGTACTTGACCGTTATCAACGATTTCGTCATTTTCGTTGCTACAAGCTGTCATGGCAGCTACTGCCAAACCTGCTAATAATAAATTTCTAACTTTCATTTTTGTTATGAGTTTAATGTGTGATGTAATAATCATTTTTTAATTGCATGCTACATATTATCATTTATGTAGTCATGACTGATTTTTTTTCTTTTTTGGGGGAAGAGTCATCTAAAGGATGAGGACCGTTTGTTTTGTAAAAAACATCATTTTCTTGTTTGATCGGAAGCCCTTATATAATAAGGAAAAAGAAGTAACTTCCAAAAGGAGGATTTTTGTTTGTTTCTTATAGGCAATGTTTCTTTTATTTGTTTATTACTTAATTTCTTGTTTTGTTTGTTTTGAGGAAACTTTTGTTCCTCATCGACATTGCAAAGGTATGGGAGAAATGCTTAATCGTTGATTGGTGTTTTTTTCAATTTTTAGGGTGAATTTTTCAATCGTTCGAATATCCTTTTTTAGGCGGGTGAATTAGTCGTTTTGTGAATGATTTGTTGAGGGTGGTGAATGATATGCCACCTGTTTTTTTCTTTTTCCACTGTTGTATATTATGCTTTTTTCTTCAACTTTTTTTGTATTGTGGAATAAATTATGCAACTATCTGGGTGGAATGGAATAATTTGCATTTCTTCTATTCTGTTTTGAATGATTTACTACTGATGCTGTACTGTATAGTAAACTATATGATGTGGAACAGGTCGGTGATATAAAAATATGGATAATATGCCTTTTCAGCTTTAATGTGCTATTTTTAAGATTACGTAAGAATACGACCATTCTAAAAATAATGAACCGGGGAAGAAACTGTATAAATAAATGTATTCATATACGTAAATGCAAACGGTTATTGTATAAACCGATACAGAATATACATCTTTTTTTGTCTATAAAGCATTCGTTGCTTTAAAACCAATGAGATGTTCCTCGGTGTGCATCGGTTCCTTCCTCACCGGGGAAACTAGCGCTACTCGGTGAGGAAGATGTGAAGAGGTTATTAAGAGCCTCTTTTTTCTCTGGTTAATCATAAATATCGGAAGTGTAAGAACTGGCAGAATGACATGCTATTCACTTTAAAGTTCTCTACTTTATAACTAAAAAGGGGAAACTATTGCGCTTTGATTACTAAAGTCTATCGAACAGTAGGAATATGAATTTTCGTACTTGCTAATGCCGAAGCTTTCCTGCTCTTTTTAATAGGATGATGTGATTCAGCTCTTTCTGGGTTGCTTAAATATTCTTTTTTTAAGAAGAGTCGTTTTTTTTAGTAAGTGACTGGATAGATGGTCTGGATATATAATTAAAACGCACTACTTTCTCAAGTAATGCGTTTCTAATTGGGGATAGATTCTAATTATAAAATCATAGGGATAAACGATGTTTATTTGTGTTTGTGATTTTGTTATTTTACGGGGTAATTTTGTTTCTTCTTTAATTCTTTCAGGTTGGTATCCGCTTGTTCTGTAAGGCCGGCTACTTTGGCTGCACTGAAATATTCTTCAGCTGTTTTCAAATCACCTTCTATCATGGCGATAATTCCTAAATTATTTAGCGTTTCTGCTGCTTTCTGGTCAGCTTTAGCCAAATGTTTTTTGGCAATTGTCATATCGCCACCTTTTTGTATCTCCATTGCTCCGGCATTGAGGTTTGCAATGGGATCGTCCGGAAACATAGTAGCGGCTACTTGGAAAGAGTGGTTAAATTCTTCGCTTCCCAGTTCGCAACTTTCCGCGATCCGGTAGATCTCCTGCAAGCTCAATAACTGCGGACGCTTGTTGATTATCTCTTTAGACTCTTCAAGGCTAAGACCGCGTACTGTATAATTGACTGTATAATCCGAATGGCGAAGAGCCGGATAACATTCTGCTAATATATATTGGTATGTTTGCGCACCAACCAAATTGGCAATATCACGTTCTTTCTTATCCATGTCTATGCCTTTGTTGTCTATCAGGCGAAGAACTTCCTCTTTCTTCTCCATAGATGAAGCTGCAACAAACTTACGGAAACCTTCCCAATCTTCCGGGGTGTAATCCGAAGTGATGAGTTGCTTGTCGAAGTTATAATAACTGGTTACATAATCTACAAGTGCCTGGGTACGATTCTTCGCCAAGCGGGTGTTATTAGCGTAGCTACCTTCCGGTGAAGCATAACCGTGAATCCTTATACTGGTAAGAGTGGTGTATTTGTCATTACGTACTGTATCAATCGTTGCGCGTATTTTTGCCAATTCGCTAGTGTTGCGGCGATACTCCGGATAGATAATAATTTTGTTGACCGGGAAATCCAGAAAAGCACTTCCTTCTACCGCACGGTGTTTTACGTTTTCGGCTTTAGGAGTAATATAGGCGATAGCGGGTTTTAATTTCAGTGGTAAAATGTTCAACCGGGTGATTAATTCACCACTGTTCTCTTCTAGGATGTCGCAGCAGCCGCATAAGTCAATGTTTAGCTTCATATTCGCATTGCGCATCCATGCTCTGAACGGCATTTGCACCAGATAGTTTACTTTTTGTGCCTGATGTTGTTTACGCCGCAAGATGGTATAGGTATTTTCGGGAGTTTGATGGTTGCGTTGGCTGACGATGTCGCGCTTACGCCCGTACACTATAATAGAAGGCAATATCTGCGTCTTTCCGTCTGCCTCAAGAAATGGAGTTAATGTAGCAACTTGATTGGATGCTAACTTTAGATTTTCCTGCAGGACAATATCCAGATTGATAGTCAATACATTATTATCTTCACTACGTGTGATAGATTCTTTTTCTATACGCACTTGATCTCTGTATAGAGTCTGCGCTTTCCCGCCTAATACAGGCAGCAGGCAGAAGAGTATGCATAATATCTTTTTCATATTTGTTTTGTTTTAAAATAAATAGATTAAACTGACTGCGGCTTTTGTTGGACCTACATAATTCTTATGTCCTTCTTTGACTTTTTCACCGCATGTCTTACATTCGAATTGCTCGTACTTGACACGTGCATAGCCTACACCTATGTTTCCTTCAAGGTTCCAGTGCTTGCCCAGAATCCATTGATAACCGTAGGAGACACCCAGACCATAGAAATGCCCTTTGAAACGGTGCTCTTTCAATTCGGGCCAAATGCCCCATGGCATATCGATGGCGGCTGCTTGATAAACACCTCCGTGAAGGTGCATACCTACAAAATGACCATTGAATTTGTCACAAAACCAATACCGGAGTTCCGGTTGGAAAGCAAGCATCTTCATCATCTTCTGATCTTTGTATTTCCAGGGATTATAGTTGGCATACAAGTCCAGGGTTAATTTTTTACTTAAGCCGACTTCGGCTCCAAGATTGATAATTTTAAGTGCGTCCATTACGACATTCGTTTTAACTCCAACTACCTGGCTATATAATAAGGTAGAAGCAAACAAGGTAACGAACAAAAATAAGATTCTTTTCTTTTTCATCGCATGATGGGTTTTGTTTGTTGATGATACAAAAGTAGGCATATTATAGATAGATGCTGATTGGCAGATTCATCTTTCTTGGCTTCGTCTTCAATGGAAATTAATAAGATGGGTGGTGAATAATTCTTGCATGAATGGTTAATCATTCGGTATTGGTGGTTGGTGTTTTCCTTGCTTGTATTGAATGATTTGCGCATGGATGGTGTTTTAATACTTGCATATCTTAATCATAAGCTTGAATAAGCTGTATTTCGTTCGTTAAAGAGTGGTAAATCGTTCATTTTTCCCCTTGAAAAGTTTTTCTAGTTGAATAAAATACCTACGTTTGCAATGTACAAACAAACAAGGAAAGATAAATAAGATAACTTAAGTTTAAGATTCCCCTCCTAAGGAACATGAATAAATAAACAATTAAAAGTGTAAAAGGACCGCGAACTGATAAACAACAATTCGCAAGCAAGTTAAAAAAACAAGTAAAATTTAGGAGGAACTAATATGAGATCAATTAAATTCTTTTTCGCATGTGTATTGGCATTAACTTTTGTAGCATGTTCTAATGCTGAAAGTGATAGTTTTGAAGATAACTCTTCAAATTTTGAATCCATGAAATCTTTGTATGGTATTGAATCTGCTGCTTATGATCAGAAAACTGATGAGGTTCCTGCTGTCACTGCAGAGGAAATGGTAAGTGTGTTAGAAGCACTTCGTCAGAATGGTAATACTGTCCGTAACTGTGAATCAGAAACAACAGAAGGATTTTATGGTGATGCTACTGATAAGAAAGCAGTGAAAATGCTTGCCGAATATCAGGCTCGCACAAGAAGTGGTGCTTTCGTTGAACAATTCGCATTGTGTGTATCATTGAATTTTAATATAGATAAAGGTACGGTATATTATGTAGGTACTACTTACTCTTCTTCAACTGACTTATTCAGTTGGCAGGGATATGGTGCTTCTTTATCAACAACTGCTGATGGTAACAGCATCTTCAATTCTACTACTTATCTTTATTTCCGTGTTAGCGACCAGAGCAATTGTGTGGTAAAGGTGCCAGTTAATTTTAAGGGTAGCTATAACTTCGCTGCTGGGCAAGGTACTTATAGCTTTACTCTGAAAGCTGCTAAATAAATATCATAAGAATTTATTGCATTTAGGTATTAGTACTATATATATTACTAAGGAGCGTGTGTGTCATATAAAAATAGCTTCTTTGAGCAAAAAGAGGGACCAAACAGCAAACAATATAGTAATTGGAGATTAATTGCGTAGTGAGCAAAACAGACAGAAAAAGTCTTTCTATTTCAAAAGAATAGAGGGACTTTTGTTTTATTGTGAATTATTTCTAAAAAATATTTGTTATACGATTTGATGATAATTATTTTATATACCTTTATCGACCAATACACATGAACAAAATACTATTAAGATATGAAGGAATTCTTCTTTTTATTACTGTCACTGTTAAGTTTTCTCCCTGTATATTCAATAGACAGCCATTGGGATCTGGAACCAGTAGTAATCAAAAATGGGGTCAGTAACAATACTATTTATAATGTTTGTTATGGAAGTGATGGCTTTATATGGCTCTCTACAGATAAGGGAATTTCACGTTATGATGGATTTAGATTTCGTGATTATCCTCTCATTATGAGCATTGATTCTCTTTCTACTCCTCTACATCAGGCTGTGAAAATTCTTCGCGAAGGTCCCGACGGTTTATATTATGCTTTACTTTATCAAGGTGGAATTGCTTGTTTTGACAAAGGTAATGAAAAGTTTCTACCGGTGCGTTTTGATAAGACTTTGAAGTTGAAAGACGTTCTTGATTTTTATTGGAATGGAGGAAACCTTTATCTGACTACCTCACAAGGCTTATTTGAATCGCGTGTTGTTCGTAAGACAGAAGGAGAAAATGATTTTGTGTTATGTATTTTGAATCCGGAACCTTTGGTAAGAGGAAAGGTAGCTCATCTTTGTAGTGACGGAAAAACAAATCTGTATTTCTCTGTTAATCAAGGGAAAGTGATGCATTATGATTTGGTGACGAAAACAGCTTCTTTAATCAAGAAATACAGTGTAGTAAATAGATTGTTTTTAAGACATGGTTATTTATGGATTTGCCGATTATGGGATGATATTATATGTTATGACCTTAAAACGAATGAAGAGCGTGTTATCTCGATGGAGGGGAAAGATCAGTCTGAATTCTCAAATTCTTATGTTACGGATCTGACTTCGAAGGATAATCTGACTTTTTATCTGACAACTTGGAATGGGTTGTATAAGTTACGCTTTGATAATGAAAGTCTGTGTAAGAGTCCGTTTGTGTTGACTTTGCTGACGAAGAATCAGAAGGCATTTCATTCAAGTATTGAAAATAAAATGACTAGTTTGTTTTGGGATGATAAACAACAAATACTTTGGGTCGGTACATTTGGCGGGGGAGTCGTGAAATTTGATATTAGTGATAGTATGTATAGTAGGGTACGGCAAGATTTTGGCTCTCGGGTGGATGGTATAGTCGAAGATTCAAAGGGATATGTTTGGTTGACTGTTAGCGACGGGGGGATCATGAAAAGTACTACTCCTGTATTTTCGTTGGATACACATTTTGAACCTTGGAAGAAAGCGTCAGACTTTTCCGGACGCTTTCATATATATAAAGGTAAGAACGGGAATATTTGGTTGGGAAGTAATCGGGGGGAGATTGTTATCATCAATCCATTAACAAATGATGTAGAGTCTTTTTATCTGCAAAACAATAAAGGTGAGAGGATACAGACTGTTATTCATAGGCTCTGTCTGGACTCATGGAATCGTTTGTGGGTAGGTACTTCAAATGGATTGATACAAGTTGAACCTAAAACTCACGAATGCAAGAGTATTAAATTACCAGAAGAAATAAAAAATGTATTTGCAATAGCAGAGGATAAAGAAGGTAATGTATGGATTGGAACGGATAAAGGTCTAAAGAGACTTGAAACGGACGGAGTGCAAATTCGGGTGGAAGGAAACTTTGAAAAGGAAAACGGGTTGGAAGAGACTGCTGTACGAACTATTTACGTAAATAACTATAATCAGATTTATGCAGCTTATTTGAATGTCGTTGTCCGTATTGATGGAAGAGAGAAGGATAAGATAGAAGCTATATATACTTTGCAAAACGGATTGACTAATGGACATGTGGGCTGTATGGTTGATGATCGTATTGGTAATACCTGGGCAGGAAATAATGTCGGAGTGATGACAATTAGAAATGGGCAGGAAGCTTTCTATAATTATCTTTCGGTAGGAAATTGCAGTGCGGTATGTCGTTTGAATGATGGACGACTGCTTTGGGCAAATTCCTGGGGATTAATTTTCTTTGATCCTTTTGCAACGAAAACCGATTGTGAAAAAATACGGTTGATGTTGACAGATGTAGAAGTGGGGGGAGAAACAATTCTGGCAGGAGAGAAACGAAATGGGCAGGTGGTTCTTTCGGGGGCACCGGAACAACAGAAGGAACTTGTATTCGATTTTGCTAATAATGATTTTCATTTGTTTTTTTCTGATTTACGTTATGGGATGGCAGAACGTAAGATTGCTTATCGGCTACTTCCGTCAGATAAAGATTGGAGGATGGTGCCCCTTTCGGAAGGGTTATGGTTCAATGGGCTGTCTGCCGGGAAATATACTTTGCAGACAAAACTAGTCTTTCCGGATGGCAAGGAAGGGAATGTGAATGAGATTCTTGTTGTTGTAAAAGATAAATGGTTTCAAACAGTGTGGGCTTATATAGCTTATGTATTGTTACTTGTTGCATCCTTTTATATTTTCTATACTTATTTCAGGAAGAAAGAACATCGCAAGCAGATACATCGTGACCGGGAACTGGTATTAAAGGAGAATCTAAATTTGGAAAAGATAAAACAGGCTCAAAAGAAAGAGATAGAAGTTTTGCGGAATCGTTTGCTTATGCTGTTTGTACAGGAATTGCGTACTCCTCTTTCATTGATTATTGCTCCGTTGAAAGAATTACAGAAAGATAATTCCCAAATATCGAATCTCTCTTTACAGGTGGCATACCGGAATTCGCTTCGCATGCTCGATGCTTGCGATCAGTTACTAGCTATATATGGTCAGGGGAATTTGGAGACGAAATTGGAGGTAGCTCCTTATTCCGTAGAAAAGATGATTGATAGCAATGTTTTTGGGATTCGTGGTTTGCTGAAAGTATATCCGATTGATTTTCGTTGCGAGAAAAGGATTAAGAAAGATTTGGAGTTCTATGTAAATAAAAAGAAAATAGAATTTATTATTCATAATCTGTTGACAAATGCTTTCACTCATACACATTATGCGGGGACAGTTTCTTTTTCTGTTTGTGAGATAATGGAAAATAATTCGCATTATGTTAGTCTGACGGTAGAAGATAATGGAAAGAGGAAGGTGAGAACTGCCGAACAACTAATGAGTGAGAGTGAGGTTTTGGAGAATGATTTGTCTGCTGCACAGCTAGGATTTACCGTTATGCAACAGATGATTGAAGCACATCGGGGAACAATTTTATTAGAAAGTACTGAAGGAAAAGGCACGAAGGTAACAGTGAATCTTCCGATAGATAGAGCTGTTTTGGAAAATGAACCGAACATATTGTTTATTGATCCGGAAGAACTGCCAGAACTGGAATCGGAAGTATCAGAACAATCTCAATCAGAGCTGAAAGTAAATGATAATGTAGTAAAACAGGAGCCAACACTTTTTACTGAAGTATTACCTTTTAAAGAAGTAGTACAACCTGATACGAATGTTACTAAAAAGACAGTACTGATTGTAGAGGATCATAAAGATATTCGTCTTTATCTGAAAGTCTTATTCGGCAATGAATATAATTTGTTAATGGCGACTAACGGTCAGGAAGGGGTTGATATGGCGATGAAGGAGTTGCCGGATTTGATTATCTGTGATGTCATGATGCCGATCAAGGACGGATTTGAATGTTGCCGTGAAGTGAAGGAATGTCCGAATACTTGTAGTATTCCTTTTATTATGCTAACAGCAAAAGTAGAGGATGACGATATAATTCATGGTTTGGAGTTGGGAGCGGATGATTATGTATTGAAACCTTTTACTCCCGGAATTCTGAAGGCGAAGGTTAGCAATTTGATAAATGGTCGTCAGGCACTGAAACAGATGTATACTAAGTTGTTTAAATTGCCTGGAACAGATATTGTTAATTTCGATGAAACAGAGCAGTCGGGAGAGGAAGTAAAGCCGGAAGATCCGTTTATCACTTCTGTAATAAAAATTGTGGAGGAAAATATTTGTGAGGCTGACTTTAGTGTGAAGAAACTGGCGTCGGAATTGAATATGAGTCAACCTACGCTGTATCGAAAAGTAAAGCAGAGCACCGATTATACCATTATTGAACTTATTAGAGGAGTACGTATGCGTCGGGCAGGTGTATTGTTGAAAACGAAACAATATGGTGTGCAGGAAGTAGCTGAAATGGTGGGGTATAATGATATTCCGACTTTCCGCAAGCATTTTGTGGACGCTTTTGGCACAACTCCTTCTACGTATGAATAAAAAAATGACTACTTTTGCACACGAAAACCCTAAAAACAGGAATTAGCGTGCAAAGGTATTTCATTTATTTGGCTTATGACGGGAGCAACTATCACGGTTGGCAGATTCAACCTAACGGAATTAGTGTGCAGGAATGTTTGATGAAAGCATTATCCACTTTTCTGCGTCGTGAAATAGAGGTGATAGGGGCAGGGCGGACAGACGCCGGGGTACATGCTTCTTTAATGGTGGCTCATTTCGATTATGATGGACCATTAGATACAGTATCTGTTGCCGATAAATTAAATCGCCTGCTGCCTCCTGATATTTCCATTTATCGTGTTTGCCGGGTCCGGTCGGATGCGCACGCCCGCTTTGACGCGACTGCGCGAACTTACAAGTATTATGTAACGACATCGAAATATCCTTTTAACC
>OGEI01000633.1_pt1 | contig 19668 bp, 14 predicted proteins | sample 1570631 | NCBI WGS metagenome assembly OGEI01 (sample SAMEA2582139, study PRJEB24529) | metagenome | biome: Human gut stool | place: China | collected 2011
GATGAAACCGTCATGCAGTACATCGTGCGCCGCATCCATATCGCCCGTATAGCGGAAACATACCGCCAGCATCTGTTTGGAATAGAGGGTGTAAAGTTCCTTTCGGGCTGAATCCTTTCCTGCCCGACAGCCCTTTATCAGTTCTATCTCGTTTTCCAAAGTCAATTACTTTTTTTTAAAATCGAACGTATGTCTGCGTCGTTTTACTCATTAGACGCAAGAGTTTGAGGAATGCTGCAAGAAATATTGCTAAAAGAAGTTAAAGAATAGAAGAGGGTTCACCACAGAGGACGCAGAGTACACAGAGGAACAATGATAGGAAATTCTTCCTATAAAGTAAGTTTAAAACCTCTGTGTACTCTGCGTCCTCTGTGGTGAAAAAAAATCAGCACGCTTTGAAACTCATATCCAGTCCTTTCACTGAATGAGTCAAAGCCCCCACCGAGATGAAGTCTACGCCACATTCGGCATAGTCACGGAGGGTATCAAAGGTAATGCCGCCCGAAGATTCGGTTTCGTATTTGCCTGCTACCATCTCCACTGCTTTCTTAGTCATCTCGGGAGTGAAGTTATCAAACATGATACGATCCACTCCGCCGAGGTCAAGAACTTGTTGCAGTTCGTCGAAGCTGCGGACTTCTATTTCTATTTTCAGGTCTTTGCCTTTTTCTTTGCAATATTCTTTAGCGCGAGTGATAGCTTTGTCGATACCTCCGGCAAAGTCTACATGGTTGTCTTTCAGAAGAATCATGTCGAACAAACCAATACGATGGTTTACTCCACCACCGATTTTCACTGCCATTTTTTCGAGGATGCGCATACCGGGAGTTGTCTTACGGGTGTCGAGCACACGGGTATTTGTTCCTTCCAATACCTTTGCGTATTTGCGGGTCATGGTTGCGATGCCGCTCATACGCTGCATCACGTTCAACATCAGGCGTTCTGTCTGTAATAATGACTGCACTTTACCTTCTACGGTGAAAGCGATGTCGCCTTTCTTAACCTCTGCACCGTCATTGATGAAGATTGTCATTTTCAGTTCCGGGTCGAAGTCGTGGAAGATACGTTTAGCCATTTCAACGCCGGCCAGTACGCCATCTTCTTTAATGATAAGCTGGCTTTTTCCCATAGCAGTATCGGGAATGCAGCATAATGTTGTATGATCGCCGTCGCCAATATCTTCGGCAAACGATAATTTAATTAAGTCGTCGATTAACTGATCCATTTGTTATTCTATTCTGATTGATTGTATAATCGCTTTATCCCCATCGGCACGATAAGTGATGTTTACACGGTATTCGCCTGAAGCTGTCGGAAGTTTTCCAACAAAGAAACCTGCGTCCTTTTTATCCGCGTGATGTACTACTGAAAAGCCTGTGGGTTTATTGCTTCCGAAGAAGGTAGACAGCATCTTTACGGCCTCGCTTCCGTTGCACTTCTTAGATGAGCCGGGTATGGCCATATCTACTTCCTGATCCATTGCTCCTGTTAGTGAAGAGGCATTTCCTCCTTTGAAGGCATTTGATATAGGAGTAATATCGGCTGCCATGACGCTCAAAAATGAGAGTATCAATGCCAATGTAAGTAATAATCGTTTCATAAGCTATCTCCTCTTTTTATGAGTTTTCTGAGGCAAAGGTATGTATTTTTCCTGTAAATTAGCGCCTTCAACACTTAAAATGTAAACGAATGAAAATAGCACTGGTCGTAATAGGCAAAACGGATGCCGGTTATTTTGTAGAGGCAATCAATGAATATAAGAACCGTTTAGTCCATTACATCCCGTTTGAAATGGAAGTGATTCCGGATATAAAGAACGTAAAGAACTTATCGGAAACCCAACAGAAAGAAAAAGAAGGTGAGTTGATATTGAAGACTTTACAGGCTGGAGACTATTTAGTATTATTGGATGAAAAAGGAAAGGATTTCACATCTGTACAGTTCTCTGCCTATATAGAAAAGAAGATGCATACAGTTCCGAAGCGGCTGGTCTTTGTTGTGGGTGGGCCATACGGATTTAGTGAAACTGTTTACAAGGCCGCTTCCGAAAAGATCTCATTAAGTAAGATGACTTTCTCGCACCAGATGATCCGCCTGATCTTCGTGGAACAGATCTATCGGGCGATGACCATATTGAATAATGAACCTTATCATCACGAATAAAAGTAATGTGTTAAGGTAAGAAATGTGCCGATATGCCAGTTAAAGAATAGAATTAGCATTCTCTTAATTGGCATATCGGCACATTGTATAATTGTCACATTATTACTCTCTTGTCTTCTGTATCAATAAATAATCCAGTAACGTCATTGCTGCCATTGACTCGACAATAGGCACAGCCCGGGGAAGTACGCACGGGTCATGGCGTCCGCGAGCTTTCAAGATGGTACCTTCTCCATCCATATCGATGGTTTCCTGTTCCATCAGGATCGTAGCCACAGATTTGAAGGCAACACGGAAATAGATATCCTGTCCGTTGGAAATTCCTCCCTGAATACCGCCTGAGTTGTTGGTACGTGTATTGATATGTCCGTTGTCATTGAAGAAACGGTCGTTGCGTTCGGAACCACGATACAAGGCAGCATCGAATCCATCGCCGTATTCAAACCCTTTTACTGCATTGATCGTCAGCATGGCATGACCTAAAGCTGCATGTAGTTTACCGAATACCGGTTCTCCCAGACCGACAGGCGTGCCTTTTACCACACAAGTGATCACTCCACCGATCGTATCGCCTTTTGATTTCACTTCGGCAATTAATGTTTCCATTTCGGCAGCCTTAGCCGGATCAGGACATCTTACTGCATTTTCTTCTGTCAGGTTGAGATCATATTCTTTATAACTGCCTTCCAGCTTGATAGGGCCGACCTGAGAGGTGAATGCCTGTATATTGATTCCTTTCTGGCGCAATGCCAGTTTTGCAATTGCACCGGCAACGCATCTGGCTATCGTTTCGCGGGCAGAAGAACGTCCACCGCCACGAGGATCGCGGATGCCATACTTCGTCTGGTAAGTATAATCTGCATGTGAAGGGCGGTAAACCGTCTTCATATTGTCGTAATCCGACGAATGTTGGTTCTTGTTCCAGATAATGAATCCGATCGGTGTACCTGTAGTCTTTCCTTCGTAGATACCGGAAAGGAACTGTACTTCATCGTCTTCCTTACGGGGTGTCGTGATTTTTGATTGTCCCGGTTTACGTCGGTTCAATTCTTGCTGGATAAACTCTGTGTCCAGTTCGATGCCCGCCGGACATCCATCGATAACACCTCCGATACCCGGGCCGTGTGATTCGCCGAATGAGGTTAATCTGTATATATTTCCGAATGTATTCATACTTGATAAATGAAAAAGTGGAGAATTAAGAATGAGTCTGGAAATGAAAATGAGGAATGCAGAATCTCTTTTAATTCTTCATTCCCCATTCTGCATCTTTCTTTTTATTTATTAGTGGCAGCTACCGCATCCGCAACCACCTTCGTGATTGTGGTCACCGCAATCGCTTCCGCAGTCATCGCATCCGCAACCACATCCGCCAGCCGGAGCTGATAACGCTGCAATTTCTTCTGCTGTCGGTTCATGAACATCGATAACCTCACCGCTGAAGTGTAAAGTCTCACCAGCCAACGGGTGATTGAAGTCCATAACAACCACATCGTCTTTAACTTCAAGGATAGAACCGTTCAGACGGTTACCGTTCGAGTCCATCATAGGAACTGTGTTACCTTCTTTGATCACTTCCGAGTCAAATTTACCTTCAACTTCAAAAATGTTTTTCGGCAGATCCAATACATGATCTTCCACATATTCTCCGTATGCGTCGGCAGGAGCGATAGAGAAGTCGAATTTGTCACCTACTTCGAGACCTTTCAAAGCATCTTCGAAAGCAGGAAGCATGGCGCCTGTTCCAAAGATGAATTTTAAAGGAGCTTCTGTCACTGCTTTTTCCATCAACTCGCGCTCTTCACCTTCTCCTACGTTCAGGTCGTATGTAACCGCAACGAACTTATTTGCTGTAATTTTCATTTTTAATTGTATTTGTAATAAATAAAACGAGACAAATTTACGTATAATTTCCGAGTTAATCAGGTTATTCTTTTAAAAATAAAGATATGTAATGTTTTAATCTATAATATACTTATCTTTGTCGGCTGAAACAAAAATCTACAAATTATATATTTTAGCAGTGAGTAGATAGTGTTTATCGATAGGTTAATAAAGTTGTAGTTACACATGTGGTTTTCTAAATTGAGGGACTTTTTCTTTCCTTGTTGTATGGATAACAGAAGGTTAGTAAGTCTGTTTTTTTCCTGTTTGATCCTGAAGTTTATGTGGTTTAATTTGCTCTGGTGCATGTTATCCACGTTTACTCCGTTTTCAAAGATAGAGACCTATCTGGATACTCTGCTGGTAGCCTTGTTATTATTATTGCCGTTGGTCTGTTTCCGGGCGGTAAAGGTTACTTTGGTAATCTTCGTGTTGATGGACTGTTTGTTTGTCTCCAACCTGATGTATTTCCGTACTTATTTTACGGCAATCCCATTGGATAGCTATTCGTTGGCAGCCAACCTGACTGAGTTTTCAGGAAGTGTGTTTGACTCACTACGGATAGTAGATACTTTATTTCCGCTCTCGACTTTGGTGGTCGGTCTCTTATGGTGGTTCAACTACCGGAAAGGAACAGATATTAAAACAGTTCAAGGGGGTAAAATGCCTTTAGCCTTTGTCCGGTATATTTGTCTGATATTACTTGTTTCTTTGTTTCCTGCGATCCGGCTTTGGAGCCAGAATGGCTTTAAAACAGCCTACGAGAAATTGCAGGATGCCTATCTTCATACATGCAATATCCCGATGTATACGATATTCGGTTCTCTTTATTATGACTATTCATGTAGTAATATCACATACAGTCCGGAAATAAAGGATCGCATTGACTCCTGGTTAACCAGGAGAACGGATTGGAAATCCGTTCTCCCAAAGACTTATTCAAGGGATAATTGTATTATTATTTTAGCTGAATCTCTGGAAAGTTGGGTACTCGAAAAGACAGTCGAAGGGCAGGAGATAACGCCGAATCTGAACCGGATAATAAGGGATTCATCCGTAATCTATGCTCCTCATGTATTATCGCAGGTAAAAGGCGGCCGTTCTATCGATGCGCAATTACTGGTAAATACAGGTCTTTTACCTATAAACTCCGGGCCTTATAGTATAAAATTCCCGGACTCATATTATCCTTCACTGGCAAAAGCGTTTAAAGAAAAGTATAAAGACTCTGAAGCGTATAGTCTGACTATTGATAAACCGATGGTATGGAATCAGTGTGTAATAACACCGGCCATGGGTTATGATAGCTTGGTTTCAAAGAAATGTTTTATAAAAGAGGAGCCTGTCGGATCGCGTGGACAAGTGGGCGATCGTGCCTTTCTGCGTCAGTGTTTGAAGAAGATTCGGAATAATGAAGTCTGGAATGAATCGGGAAATACATTTCTGCAATGCGTAACTTATTCGGGGCATAATCCTTTCCTCTTGCCGGATTCTCTGAAAAAGGTATTCTTTTCTCCCGAAGTACCCGAAGTACTTAATAACTATATGACGATGGCCAACTATACAGACCGGGCTCTCGGTGAATTCATCGCACAACTTCGTGCTGATAAACGTTTTGAAAATACGTTGATCATGATCATGGGAGACCATGAAGCGTTAGGCACAGTAAGAAAAGAACTCTGCGATGATCCGGTAGGGAAGCAGATCGTTTCAGATAAGTCATTTGTTCCTTTGATCATACTAAATGCACCTTTCAATTTATATTATGGGAAGGTAATGGGGCAGGTGGATGTATATCCGACTTTATTGGATTTGTTAGGCCTGAATGATTATTGGTGGCGAGGATTGGGAGAAAGCATACTAGATCCTCATAGACCGGGTTTTGAAGTGGATCCCCAGTTGAATGTTCTGGGAGATACGGCGGGAGTTTCTAAAGAGGATATTTATATGGCTAAGAAAGCTTGGGAAATATCAGATATGATTATCCGGTACGATTATCTGGGACATCGGCATGATCTGAATAAAAGGACTGATATAGTTGCTGTTAAGTAATAAAAAAGCCGATTCTGGAGAGAACCGGCTTATAGGGGTTTATTTCTTGTCGATCGCTTTTTTCAATGCGTTCAATGCTGTATCCAGAACGGAACGTGGACAACCAATATTCAGTCGCATATAACCTTCTCCGCCAGGGCCGAACATACTTCCATCATTCAACAATAAGCCGGCTTTCTCCTGAAATAGTTTAACCAGTTCTTCCTGGCTTAACTTCAAATCGCGGCAATCCAGCCAGACCAGGAAGGAGGCTTGTGGAGGATATACTTTGATCTTCGGCAGTTTTGTTTTGAAGAATTCGTCTACGAAACGGACATTCTCCATTATATACATTCGCATTTGTTGTAACCATTCGGCTCCGTATGTATAAGCCGCTTCAGTTGCCGTATAAGCAAAGATCGTACCGTCACCCAGTTCTCCGGCTTCCAGGAATTCGTAAAATTCTTTTCTTATCCTTTCGTTAGGAACGATAGAGTAGGAAGTTACGATGCCCGCAATATTAAATGTCTTGCTTGGCGCCATGAAAGTAATACTGCAATTGGCGGCAGCTTCCGAAACGGTGGCAAACGGATGATGGGTGAATTGCGGGTAAGCCATTTCTGCATGTATCTCATCTGAAACGACCAGGATATTATGCTTTGCACAGATTTCAGCGAGTTTGATCAGTGTATCTTTTTTCCATACAATTCCGCCCGGGTTATGAGGATTACAAAGGATCAGGACTTTACATTGCTCGTCAATCACGGATTCGAGTTGGTCGAAGTCCATTTCATAAATACCATCAACCAATTTCAACGGATTATTTACCACTTCACGTTTCATGCTTTCCGGCACGATACGGAAGGGATGATATACAGGAGGTTGTATGATAACTTTATCTCCCGGCTTGGTGAAACACTGGATTACGAAGCCAATTCCTTTCACAATACCCGGAATATAGCTAAGCCATTCCCGTTTGATCTTCCACTTTTGTTTGTAGTCTACCCATTCGATAATACTTTGATAGTAAGAGTCTGAACCGAAAGTATAACCGAATATTTCGTGCTCACAGCGTTTTTTTATCGCATTGACAATAAAGTCAGGTGTACGGAAATCCATATCGGCAACCCATAGAGGAGTAAGATTCTCATTGCCGTACCGCTCTTTGATCGCATCATATTTGACGCAATTGGTTCCGCGGCGTTCAATTACTTCGTCAAAGTTGTATTGTTTCATTTTATCTTAGTTCAGTCAGTTTTTCTTAGTTTGTCGATTGATCGGGGTCAAAGATACAAATTATTTTATCTGATTCTTTTTATTTTGATATTTCTGATATTTTTCGCTACTTCGCACTAGTTATGGAATTACCAGAGGAACAACATATCTTAAAGGAGATCGCAAAAGGGGATATAAAAGCTTTCGAACAGCTTTTTTTCTGTTACCAACCTAGGTTGGTATATTTCCTTGTCGGCCTGACGCACGACAAGGAAGTCAGTCGCGATATAGCCCAGGATTTGTTTCTTACGTTGTGGAAAGACCGGGTAAAGCTGAAAGACGTTCGTTCTTTTTCTTCCTATCTATTTCAAATGGCACGTTTTACCGTCTACGATTATTTCGACCGTCTTGCCGTCTCGGAAAAGTATACGAATGAGTTTTTGTTGGAAGCTTCCGTCTCCCAATCGGAAGAAGAAGCGCTGTTTGCGCGTGAGTTGCAAAGTATTATCAGCCGTACGGTCGAACAGATGTCTCCCCAGCGGAAATTGATTTACCAAATGAGCCGTGAACAAGGTCTGTCTAATGATGAGATTGCCACCCGCCTGAATATCAGTAAACGAACTGTAGAAAACCATCTGACGGCAGCATTAGCCATTCTTCGGAAGGTACTTTATCTTTTCTTCCTCGTTTGTATAGAATAAAAGTCTTTATATCCGATAAAAGTTTCACTATGGAGAAACAACTGTTTCACTTAAAAGAAACAAGTGTTTCACTTAGGTGGAACAAATGTTTCAACTAAAGGAAATGATTGAAACTTTCAGAAAAAAAATATTTTGATTGTGTGTATCCGTCCGGTTAACCTACATCCTTATAAAGACGGATATTTTATGGAAGAAAACAACAATACAAAACAATTGATGCGACTGTACTTCGGAAAACACTTTTCCCGGTATGGACGTATCTTGTTTGGACGTTGGTTGAAGGCGGACGATGGAAAAATAGAAAAGGAGGAAATGCTACAGGATTTATGGGAGAAGTCGCAGCCGGAAGTGACCGCTTCGACTCATAGCGACTGGGAAATCCTGCAAAGGCATCTTTCCGTCGCTCCTGTCCGGGAACGTTCGGTGCCATTGTATCGTCAATGGTTAAAGTATGCTGCCGTTATTGCTTTACTGATTATGACCGCCGGAATAACCTATTGGACAACCGATAATTTTAAACCGGCCCGTCATGTGGAAATGGCACAGATATTTGTCCCTTACGGAGAAAGTGAGCAGGTGGTATTGCCTGACGGTTCGAAGGTGTGGGTGGATGCGGGTACGCTGTTGGTTTATCCGAAAGATTTTACCGATACCGATACACGAACGGTTTACCTGACCGGGCAAGCTTCATTTTCTGTCCGGAAAAATCCGAAGCAACCGTTTATTGTAAAGACGACTTACCTCGATGTCCAAGCCTTGGGTACCGTATTTACTGTGGATGCTTATCCGAGCGATTCATGTTCCATGGCTACATTGGAAGAGGGAAGTGTGCTGGTGTCCGTAAGGGATGAGAACATTCAACCAACCATATTAAAGCCGGATCAGCAATTAGTCTATTCACATTCGGAACATACAGTAATGGTTCATTCTATCGATGCTTCCTTATATAATATGGAAAGAAACGGTTATCTGATATTTGAAAATACATCATTCAATCGTTTAATGGCTTCTTTGGAACGTAAGTTCAATGTAACGATCCATTATAATTCCCAGAAGTTTGCTGAGGAATATTATAATGTGAAATTCTCACCGGATGAAAAGCTGGAAGATGTGCTGAATATTTTGCAACAATTGGTTGGTATACATTATAAAATAAAAGGGAATGTGGTATTTATAAACTAAAATATAGGAGAGAACAGGTATGAACAAAAGAAAACCGGAAAGACAGAAAGTGCGAAAATCCCTCTTTCCGGAATTCGAAATCGATCATTGAACATCTTTGTATTGACGAGTAAATCGTCAGATTTTATTAATATTCAATTTTCAAACATACAAATATATGAAATTAACTAATCTAATACCTATAAATAACGGAAAAAGTATATCCAAGCTGTTATTTATAACAGCTTTGTCTATCAATAGTTTATATTCTTATGCGCAACACCAACAGGTGAGCTTGACTGGGAGTAATGTAACGTTGAAGACTGCTTTTAAACAGATTGAGCAGCAGACTAAACTGTTTGTCGACTATAATACCCAGGAAGTTAATGACTCACGTGTCCTGACAAAGTTACCCAAAAACAGTAATGTGAAAGAGGTTATGGAGCAATTACTGGAAGGTTCCGGTTGTTCGATAACATTTAGTAACGGGCATATTATTATTAACAAGCAAGACCGGGTTGCTTCAACAACGAAGAATGTATCGGGTATTGTAAAAGATGAAAGAGGTGAGCCTGTTATCGGAGCGAACGTAGTAGTAAAAGGAACGACGAACGGAACGGTTACAGATATGAACGGACGGTATAGTCTGAGTGTTCCTGAAGGTAGTACGTTACAGATATCTTACATCGGTTACAACACCCAGGAAGTGAAGGTCGGAAGCGGAAATGTAGTAAATGTTTCACTTCGCGAAGATTCCGAAGCATTGGATGAGGTCGTTGTTATCGGTTACGGTACGGTGAAGAAAAGCGACTTGACAGGTGCTGTCGGTTCCGTACAGATGAAAGATGTAAGCCAGGTGGGTATAACCAGTGCCGACCGTGCATTGCAGGGGCAAATAGCCGGTGTACAGGTAAATGCCAGAACCGGTCAGCCGGGTGAATCGATGATGATCCGTGTCCGTGGTAGCAATTCCCTGGCTGGTGGTAACGAACCGCTTTATGTAATAGACGGTATGCCGGTAGAAAAGATGAATTCGGATATCAACCCGGAAGATATCTTGTCGATGGAGGTATTGAAAGATGCATCTTCTACAGCTATCTACGGTTCGCGTGGTGCGAACGGTGTCGTTATGATTACGACTAAAAGAGGTCGCACGGGTGATACAGTCCTGGAATATAATGGTTATGTAGGTATTTCTTCACTAAGAAAGAAGCTGGACTTATTGGGAAAAGACGATTATATAGCTATGGTAAATGAGGTTTCCCAAAATGACGGAAACGGTATTGCTATCACACCGGAACAGGCGGCTTCACTACCGAATAACGATTGGCAGGATTTAGCCTATCAGACTGCTTTGACACACAGTCACCAGGTTTCTGTTTCGGGAGGTACGGATAAGACGAAGTTGTATTCCTCTCTGAACTATATGAACCAGGAAGGTATTATCAAAGGTTCTAATTATAACCGTTTTGCTTTGCGTATCAATGGAGATCAGAAGTTAGCAAGAAACTTGTCATTGAATGCCAGCATCGCTTATTCATATGGAACCCAGAACACGGCTAACAGTAATGCAGACGGTTGGGGCGCAATTGCTTATACGGCAATGGTTATGTCTCCTATACAGGAAATAAAGGATGCCGATGGAAAGTATACAAATTTCTCGGGAACTCCCTGGGGAGGAACGAATCCTGTCGGTATGGCAGAATTGTATAAAGATAAAACTGTCAATTCCCGTTTATTAGCGAACTTGTCTCTTATCTACGATATTATTGATGGGTTAACTTTCCGTGTGAATGCCGGAGCAGAAGTAAATGCAGCAAGTAAGGATCGTTATATTCCGATCGGTTTATCAGCTGGTGGAAAGCTGGATGGAGACGCCTCCAAAGAAAAAGCAAATTATTATACTATCATCAATGAGAACATCTTGACTTACGACAAGAAATTCAATAAAAATCATGCATTGAATCTGATGGGTGGTGTTACTTTTCAAACATACCAGTGGAACCAGCTGAAAGGTAGTGGAACAGGCTTTTTAAGAGATGTTTATGAAACCAATAATTTGGGAGTGGCATCGACTCCGGGAATTCCGGCTTCAGGATTTAGTGATTATCGGATGGTATCTTTTCTGGGACGTGCTAATTATAATCTGATGGAAAGATATTTACTTACTGTTACAGCTCGTTATGATGGTTCATCCAAATTTAGTAAGAATCATAAGTTTGCTTTTTTCCCTTCAGCAGCGTTGGCATGGCGTGTTTCGGAAGAAGATTTCATGAAAGATATCGACTGGATGAGTAATCTGAAACTACGTGGTAGTGTCGGCCAGACAGGTAACCAATCGATTGATCCCTATCAGACATTTGCTCAATTAGGAACCTCCAGCCCTATTTTCGGAGGTGGTAAAGATATTGGTTTTGGTTTATCTTCTATGGCAAATGACGATTTGAAATGGGAAACAACTACGCAGACGGATATAGGTGTGGATATGGGTTTCTTTGGTAACCGCTTGAGCGTAAGTTTTGATTATTATTGGAAACAAACGCGAGATCTGTTGTATAAAGCGACTCTTCCTCCTTCTTCTGGATATTCTTCTATGTTGAGAAATTTAGGACGTATCGATAATAAGGGATTTGAAATCTCTATCAATACAATCAATATGAAAGGGAAAGTGAACTGGACGACTAACTTAAATATAACATCCAATAAGTCGGTAGTAAAAGATTTGGGTTCGGATGTGTATGGCAATAAGATTCAGCGCATAGATGCTCCTATCGGTGGTGGAAACTGGTTCCCGCTGTTTGTCGGTAAAGCTCCGTTCCAGTTGTATGGTTATGAGATCGAGGGGATTTATCAAACGGATGAGGAAGCCCGTCAGAATGGAGAGGCAACAAAGAAGGCTGGTGATTACCGTTATAAAGACACAGATGGAAAAGCCGGTATAACAACAGGTGATAAGACAATTATCGCAAATACGCAACCAAAGTTTACGTTCGGTTTGACAAATGTTATTAATTGGAATAATTTTGAATTGTCATTCCTGGTGATCGGAAGTGTAGGTGGCGATATTGTAAATGAGTTTAATAAAAGTATCACCAATATCGGCGGAACATGGAATGTCCGTAAAGATGTTTGGCAAAATCATTGGACACCTGAAAATCCAAATGCCAAGTATGCACGCGCATCTGCTGCCACTAAAGATTATCTGGCCTTCGGAGACCCGAGCTCTGTTTGGGTGGAAAACGGATCGTATCTGCGTTTCAAAGATATCAAACTGGCTTATGCATTGCCATCGCAGTGGTTTGCAGGATCACGTAAACCCAATATCTCGGTTTATCTGAGCGGACAGAACTTGATCACGATTACAAGCTATTCTCATTATGATCCGGAAGCATCCTGGACTTCTTCAGCCGTGAACGGATGGGATAGAGGGGTTTATCCGTCTGCAAAATCATTTACTTTGGGTTTACAGGTTAAATTTTAATACGTATAAAAAGAATGAAAACACTGATTAAGAATATATTACTGGCAGTACCGGTTATATTATCTGCTTCTTGTACCGATTGGCTGGAAGAAGATCCGAAAACGTTTATTTCTCCTTCTTCCTTCTATCAAACGGTGGAAGATTTTGACGGAGCTTTGAAAGGGTTGTATCCTCAGGGACAAAACCTGAATCTAACAGAGGTTTTTGCCGACTATAATGATAAGCCGGAAGCCGCAGAACAGGTCGGTGATATTTGGGCCAATAATCCGGGATATGGTTTTTATGCCTTTAGAAATGCCTGGTCTGGGCCATACAGTACGATTAAGAATGCTAATATGATTTTGGAATCGATAGAAGATAAGGATTTTACTGCCGAAACCAAGAATCGTATCATCGGGGAGGCAAAATGCTTGCGTGCCTGGTCTTACTTTACGCTGGTTCAGTTCTTTGGCGATGTACCTTTGCGGGATAAGGTTGTGACCAGTGATGCTGATGTGGCGATAGATCGTACGCCGCAGGCAGAAATCTACAAGTTTATATTTGATGATATTCTGGATGCGGAACAAAAACTTCCGGAAGAAGCACAGGAAATGGGACGTGTAAATAAATTGGTTGTGAAAGCTATTATGGCTCCTATCTATCTTACTTCTGCCGGCTTTCCGATGAATCAGAAGGAAAATTATGCAAAAGCCAAAGAGAAAGCGCTCGAAGTGATCAACAGTGGTCAATATTCTTTGATGCCTACGTTCGATAAAGTCTTTAAGACGGAACGTTATACGGCGGAAACTATTTGGGCTCAATTGTTCTCAGCTCCCGATAGTTATAGTGGTATGCATAATGAATCTTCACCGATCGGTAGCCAGACTGCCTTGTATTTGCCGACAGATGCTTTTATCGCCAGCTTCGATAAAGGTGATATGCGTAAAGAATGGGGAATCAAGCCTGAATATGTAAATGCGAAAGGGAATAAAGTCATCGCACGTACATATTATAATAAGTATATCAATGAAGAATATCTGGAACAGGAATTACCCGCATCAAATACCAATATCCTGACCTGGCAGACTCAATTGATCCGCTTGGCTGAAATGTATCTGATTGCTGCGGAGGCTGAAAATGAGATAAACGGGCCGGCCGGTGCCTATCAATATATCAATGCTGTCCGTAAACGTGCCCGTGTCGATCAGAGTGACCCGACAAATGTGCCTGATCTGAGTGGGCTTTCTCAGGATCAGTTCCGGGAAGCAGTGCTGCTGGAACGCCAGCATGAATTGTATGAAGAAGGTTTTGCCTGGTACGATCTGAAACGTACCCAGACATTCGACAAGGTACAGAAAGCACGTGGTAGCAGATTGAATGTCCCTATTGGTGCTTACAACAATACCTGGTTGATCCCTGATACCGAAATTCTGAATAATAACATTTCTCAGAATCTGGATTACAGATAATTAATGTAGAATACATGAAGGGCCGGTCTGAAATATTTTCTGGATTGGCCCTTCTTATATCCATATATAAGAAATGAAAAAGCGATTTGTTTACTTTTTATTTATATGTGTTGCAAGCCTGGTCGCTTGTAGCAATCCGGTTGATCCTGCTGCATTAAACCTGGATACGGCAAACATTAACCGGTTGATCTCTTTTCGTGGAGAATTGAATAATGGTGTGAAACAACTTTATCCGGAAGAACCTTATAAGGCATTTTGGGCAGAGAATTGGAACAGTCCGGATCAGTCGGTCTCCTGGAAAGTTAATACGAATGGAGAAGACTATTTGGCGGAAATGATAGTCTGTGCAAATAATCTGGAGGAAGGTGAAGAGACAGAACTGATCCTTTCCAATGGAACGGATAGCATCTGTTGTCCTATAAATAGTATCGGATGGCAGCGTTGCCGGTTCCCTCGTCCGTTGCATTTTGATAAAGGAACATCTGTTTTATCCCTAAAGATCAACAAGCCGGGTAAAAAGGATGATTTCAATGTATATCTATATGCGTTGGAAGTAACCAGGCCGGATGCTTATGACCGGTTGCAGGCTGAAGCAGCATCACTCCGCAGCAATACATCCTGGATGGCGGATTTGCCTTACGGCTTTTTCTTCCACTGGAATTCAAAAAGTATGCCGCAGTCAGGAGAACCGTTAGCCTACGAAGATGCAGTCAACAATTTTGATGTAGACCGTTTTGCCCGAACTGTTTATGAATGTGGCGGCAAATTGATATTTTTTACTACTTCATGGGCAGAATATTATTTCCCGGCTCCGATACAGGCGATCGATTCTATTTTACCGGGGCGTACTACAAAAAGAGATTTAGTGGCAGATTTATCCGAAGCATTGGGAAAATACGGTATTCCTCTGATACTCTATTACCATGTCGGTCATGGCGATAAAGAATGGTGGGAGAAGCAGCATTATACACGTGATAATGCCGGCGACCTGTTTACAAATGTGGAAAAAATAGTAGGAGAGATCAGTATGAGGTATGGAAATCGCCTGGCCGGTTTATGGATGGATGACGGTATAGGCTATTATCCTAACGGGGCCTCGTTTGAAAGGATTGCTAAAGCAGCCAAAAGCGGAAATAAGGATCTGGCTATCTGTTTCAACTCCTGGATATTGCCGAAGTTGACAGATTTCCAGGATTATTATGCCGGGGAATTAGGCTTGTCTTTAGCTAGTGCAGGTGTTGATGATCCTTGTCTGCCGTTGAATAGTGACGGATTGTTCCACGGAGGAGCTCAGGATGGTTTACAGGCTACTTTCTCGGGCACTCTGGAGCCGGGGGACTGGACACATATTTATAAAGACTCCATTATCGGCGATCCTGTTCTTTCTATCGATGAATTGACGCAGGTCGTAAAAGAATCCAATAAACGGAAGAACCTTCCGATGATTAATGTGCGGATCTATCAGGATGGAACAATCTCTCCGAAATCGTATGCCTTATTGAAGGAATTGAACAAACGTATCAGCGAAGAGTAAAGGCTGGAAATTATCGGATATGAAGCAAACAGGTGCTCATAAATAAGAATTCAATGAATTGAGGGTTGGTTATCTGTTAAAATGCAAGATGACTACCCTCTTTTCTTGATAAATGAAACAAAAAGCAACATTTTTCTTTTAAATCCTTTGCTCGTATAAATTATTATTCTACATTTGCAGCGTCAAACAAAATAAAGACGATAAGAAAAGATGATGAACAATGTATTACATATTATTCTCGTGGTGGTCCTTCTAGTCATTAGTAGGTAAGGAGAAAGGTGTGTAAGAAGTTGTGAAGTCGTAAATGATATTTCTTAAGCCTTTCTCCATATAGAGAAGGGCTTTTTTATTGACTAAAAGATAAAAACAAATATGATGAAGAATCCGTTAAGAAGTTCATATAGCACAGAGGGCAGACGCATGGCCGGAGCCCGTGCATTGTGGCGTGCCAACGGCATGAAAGAAGAGCAGTTCGGTAAACCAATTATAGCCATTGTGAATTCATTTACCCAGTTTGTGCCGGGACATGTGCATCTGCACGAGATCGGTCAGCAGGTAAAGGCGGAGATTGAAAAGCTCGGTTGCTTTGCCGCCGAATTCAATACGATTGCCATCGACGACGGTATTGCTATGGGACACGACGGAATGCTTTATTCCCTTCCTTCACGCGACATTATTGCAGACAGCGTGGAATATATGGTAAATGCCCATAAAGCAGAGGCTATGGTTTGTATCAGTAACTGCGACAAGATCACTCCGGGTATGCTGATGGCAACGATGCGTTTGAATATCCCGACTGTATTTGTATCGGGAGGCCCGATGGAAGCCGGAAACCTGGATGGCCGTGCACTCGACCTGATCGATGCCATGATCGAAGCTGCCGATGACTCGATAAGCGACGAACAAGTAGAAAAGGTGGAACGTTCAGCCTGTCCGACCTGCGGTTGCTGCTCTGGTATGTTTACCGCCAATTCGATGAACTGTCTGAATGAAGCCATCGGTCTGGCCCTTCCCGGAAACGGAACTGTTGTTGCAACACACGCCAACCGTGCCCGCCTGTTCAAGAAAGCGGCTAAAATGATTGTCGATAATGCTTATAAATATTATCGTGATGGCGACGACTCGGTTCTGCCGCGCAGCATCGTTACCCGTCAGGCATTCCTGAATGCCATGTCGCTCGATATTGCGATGGGAGGGTCTACCAATACGGTTCTTCACCTGCTGGCAGTCGCCCATGAAGCAGAAGCTGATTTCACCATGAAGGATATCGATATGCTTTCACGTAAAACCCCGGTTATCTGTAAGGTTGCACCCAGCTGTTCATACCATGTGGAAGATGTGAACCGTGCAGGCGGTATCATCGGTATTATGAGCGAGCTGGTAAAAGCCGGCCTGGTAGATGGTTCGGTAAAACGCGTGGACGGTATGACATTGTCAGAAGCTATCGATCGATACAGCGTTACTTCCGTAAATGTAACGGATGAAGCAATAAATATCTATAAGAGTGCTCCGGCGCACCGTTTCAACCTGGTGCTCGGTTCACAGGAAAGCTATTATAAGGAACTCGATACGGATCGTGCAAACGGTTGTATCCGTGATGTAGAACACGCCTATGTAAAAGATGGCGGTCTGGCCGTCCTTTACGGAAACATCGCCCAGGACGGTTGTGTGGTAAAGACTGCCGGAGTAGATGAAAGCATCTTCCGCTTTGCCGGCCCTGCCAAGGTATTCGACTCGCAGGATGCCGCATGCGAAGGTATCCTTCAAAACAAAGTCGTCTCCGGCGATGTCGTCGTTATCACCTATGAAGGTCCCAAGGGTGGCCCGGGTATGCAGGAAATGTTGTATCCGACCTCTTATATAAAGAGCAAACACCTGGGAAAAGAATGTGCGCTGATCACAGACGGACGCTTCAGCGGTGGAACATCCGGATTGTCAATCGGACATATCTCTCCTGAAGCAGCAGCAGGCGGAGCGATTGGCCTGGTGAAAGACGGCGATATAATCGAAATCAATATCCCCGAACGAACTATAAATGTAAAGGTAAGCGACGCCGGACTGGCAGAACGCCGTCAGGCAGAAGAAGCCCGCGGAACAAAAGCCTTTACACCCCCTTTCCGCCAGCGTACGGTATCGAAAGCCCTGAAAGCATATGCCAAGATGGTTGCTTCGGCCGATAAAGGCGGTGTACGAATAGTAGAAGATTAATAAAACACCAAACACTATAATTTAGAGATGGATAAACAAAAGATAACCGGTTCGGAAGCTTTGCTGAAAGCGCTGATCGCTGAAGGAGTAGATACTATCTTCGGTTATCCGGGCGGGCAAGCGATCCCTATTTACGATAGTTTGTATGACTACAAAGATCAATTGAAACACGTTCTGGTACGCCACGAACAAGGTGCGACACATGCGGCTCAGGGATACGCCCGCGTCTCCGGTAAAGTAGGGGTAACGCTCGTCACTTCCGGCCCCGGCGCAACCAATACCATCACCGGTATTGCCGATGCATTGATGGACAGTACGCCGATGGTAGTAATAGCCGGACAGGTTCCGTCTCCGCTGCTGGGAACCGATGCTTTCCAGGAAGTTGATGTGATCGGCATTGCACAGCCTATCACGAAATGGGCTTACCAGATCCGTAAACCCGAAGAAATAGCTTGGGCCGTTTCCCGTGCTTTCTATATCGCCTCTACCGGCCGTCCGGGCCCTGTTGTACTGGACTTGGCGAAAGACGCACAGGTAGGCCTGGTCGATTATGAATATCAGAAAGTAGATTATATCCGCAGTTACCAACCGGAACCGGATATCAGGGAAGAACGTATAGAAGCCGCCGCCGCTTTGATCAACAGCGCAAAGAAACCCTTCTGCCTGGTAGGCCAGGGCGTTATCCTGGGCGGGGCTGAAGAAGAATTGAAAGCCTTCTTGCTGAAGAACGATATACCCGCAGGCTCTACCGTCTTAGGTCTGTCCGCATTACCATCCGACTTCCCGTTGCATAAAGGTATGCTGGGAATGCATGGAAATGTAGGCCCTAACCGCAAGACAAACGAATGCGATGTGCTGATCGCCATCGGTATGCGTTTCGACGACCGTGTGACCGGTGATCTGAAGACTTACGCCAAGCAAGCGAAGATCATCCACCTCGATATAGACAATTCGGAAATAGGAAAGAACGTTCCGGTAGACGTAAAAGTCCTCGGTAACGCCAAACACACCATTCCTATGATCACCGCCCTGCTGGAAGAACGCAAGCGTCCGGAATGGAATGCCGAGTTCGAACCGGATGCGAAGGAAGAGCACGACAAGGTGATCGAAAAAGAACTTTATCCGACCAGCGGCCAGCTGAAGATGGGTGAGGTAGTCCGTAAAGTCTCCGAAGCAACCAACGACGACGCTGTTCTGGTGACCGATGTAGGCCAGAACCAGATGATGGGTGTCCGTTACTTTAAATACAAACAAACCCGCAGCGTGGTTACTTCCGGTGGATTGGGAACGATGGGCTTCGGCCTTCCCGCCGCTATCGGTGCCAAACTGGGAGCTCCCGACCGCACCGTTTGTTTCTTTACCGGCGACGGTGGTATCCAGATGACCATCCAAGAACTGGGAACCATCATGCAGGAAAACCTGAACGTAAAGATCATCGTGCTCAACAACAACTTCCTCGGCATGGTACGCCAGTGGCAGGAACTGTTCTTCCACGAACGTTATTCGAATACGATCATGAAGAACCCCGACTTTGTAGCCATTGCCAAGGCATTCGGCATCGCATCCCGCGCAGTCGACAACCGCGAAGAACTGGACGATGCAATAGCGGAAATGCTGAACCACGACGGAGCTTACCTGCTGGTAGCCAACGTTGAAACCTGTGGTATGGTATATCCGATGGTTCCGGCCGGAGGAAGCGTTACGAACATGATTTTAGGTGATAAGTAAGGAGGACAAGCTATGACAACAAAGAAATTATATACCGTTATTATCTTTTCAGAGAATATCGTAGGTCTTTTGAACCAGATAACGATTATCTTTACACGCCGACAGCTGAACATC
>OGEI01000643.1_pt1 | contig 19476 bp, 18 predicted proteins | sample 1570631 | NCBI WGS metagenome assembly OGEI01 (sample SAMEA2582139, study PRJEB24529) | metagenome | biome: Human gut stool | place: China | collected 2011
TTGGTTGTTTTAAGTTTGCGGGGAGGGGTGCTGTGAAGCAGTCCTCTTCTTTTTTTATTCGATAATCTTTGCGTCTTCAATATCATCATCGTCATGCATAACCGGAGCCTTCGGGCGGCGACGGGCAAACTTGAACCAGTTTATCAATTCGGAAAGAGAATAAACCAAACTGCTGATACCAATAATTATAAATGCAGTATTACGCGCTCCTGTCGGATTGAACAAAGCGATAATACCCGCAATAAGAATCAGCGAAGGAATCAGATAAAAAGCTCCCGGAACGGGCATCCACCGACGAGCCATCGACAAAGAAGCAATCTGTTGCACTCCTCCCATAATCAGGATAAATCCCAATAAAAACATCAGGACATCTGCAAAGAATTCAGGCATCACAATCAACCAAAGTCCGAATAATAAGCTACCGATTCCTTCTATCGGAAAACGGGGAGCTGCTTCACCTTCCGGTCTTTTCCGGCCGAAATAGCCAAAAAGGCTGATAACACCGGGAATCAAGAAGGCAACACCTACCGTAATGACAATATAACTGGCAGCCGCATTGGGCCAAATCACGAGTACCAATCCAATCACAAGTGCGAAGAGAATGCGAATAAGGGAATAATTCATTGTTTTCATAAATTCTATATTTTTTAACCGAGTCTGTTCCAATACTTTTGCGAATATAAGTGTTTCTACTGATATATAAAAATAACAAATAAACATTGTAATAAGTTCGTAATAATATCGTTATGACGATTACATCTCACATTGATATTTTTGCAGAAATTTTAAACAGTTCCTTTTTCACAATGAAACAAAGCGAAATAAAAAAGAAGGCAGTAATCACTAAAGTTACACTGCGCTAATTGGTTATTACTTTTAGTTATAAGGATGCTATTTTGGCATCCTTTTCTATTCTCTATACAAAGATAACATTTTCTATTTATTATCGAAAACATTTGTCTTTTTATTTGCATATCTCGTTTATTTTCACTATATTGTAGCAACATAAAAGATAAGCGTTATGAAAAAGAGAAGGAAAAGAAAAAGCATCATGGATTTCAGAGCTTCTTTCCCGGACGAAGAAAGCGCAATCAGGTACTACGAGAGTGTAAGATGGGCAAATGGAGTGGTTTCCCCATTCGATGAAACATCTAAAGTGTACAAATGTGCTAACGGTAAATACAAATGCAAGAATACCGGAAAGTACTTCACTTATAGGACTGGAACATTCTTCGCCAACTCAAAATTAGGTATGAGAGATTGGCTATACGCTATTATTATGATTGCCAACCGCAAGAACGCTATATCTTCGTACCAATTAGCAGATGATTTGGATATTCCACAAAAGACAGCATGGTATATGCTTCACAGAATAAGAACTGCAATGGCTAAAGAAAACAATCAGAAGTTATCTGGTGAAGTCGAAATAGACGAAACATTTGTAGGTGGAAAGAATATTAATCGCCATAAAGATAAGAAAGTCGAGAAATGTCAAGGACGTAGTTATAAGGATAAAGTTCCTGTATTCGGAATACTTGAAAGAGGTGGGAATCTTTTTGCTAAGGTTGTTCCTAACACCCAAGCAAAGACGCTCGTCCCGATTGTGAAAAAGAATGTTGATGTAGGAAGTTCAGTTTATACCGATGGTTGGAGCTACAAAGGACTAGAGAAGAAATACACGCAAATGTCTGTAGACCACGGCAAACATTTCTACGGAATGATCCTAGTTACTGATGATGGAGAGATAATCGAAATCACAACTAACAGAATAGAAAACGCTTGGTCGGTATTTAAACGAACTATAAAAGGAACATATATCCATGTCAGCAAGAAGTATCTACAAAGATACGTTGACGAATTTGTTTTCCGATTTAACACCCGAAAAATTAGCAAATACGAGAGAATTGAATTACTTTTGCAATATGCAGCAGCTTAAATATTATGGCAAATAACAAAGACATAAAGAAGAATAAGCCTAAGAAGGAGAAGAAAAAGAGGAAACCTGTATATGAAATACAAGGCTTCGTCCTCACTATACCCGAAGAAAGGCTAAAAGAGATGCTGCTAGAAATGAGCAAGAAAAATCCCGAAAAAGAGTAATTATATATATTTAACAATAGTGGTATTGTTTATATAGAATTATTAGCTATTTTTGCACATGAAAAAAGGTCGGAATATTATCCGACCTACAAACACTTAAAAAAGAGGATATTCCATAATATGAAATGTTCCATCTTCAAAGGTGTACTGTAATTTGAGTACCCCATCTTCAATAAGATACTCAATTTTTTCAATAATATTTATTTTTTCCATTTTAAAAAATAAATTAAAATTAATATTTGAAGTAGAAGAATCCCTGCAAAAAGTTTCTTCTACTTTTTCATGCGCAAATTTAATCATTTTTTGTTAATCATCAAGCAATTCTATAAAAAAGTTAATAGTGTCCTAATTAGGACACTACCTAGAAAATAATCCATATTTTTGCGAAGCGATGTTGTATGTACAACATTTAACGTATAAATATAGCCTGAAACGTCATCAGAATCACCACCTCGGATAACAGAACTAAGGCTATCAATGAACTTACTCGTTGGGTAAAGTGTACTTCGTCATATACTGACGTGGTGCGCTGCCATTGAGTAAGTGGGCTTGTGGTGAGCCTTGATGACGTATGGCAGTAGCACTACGTCTTTTTTTGTGACTTTGCGTATGGTTATTGCTGAATAAACTGACTTTTTAGTATTAACCAATAAAACACAAAGGGTATGAAAAAGATTTTTATTCTTGCAGCATCAGTATTATTCATCTCTAGCTGCAATATGAAGAAAAGCAATTCCGAACAGGCATTGCAAGATTCAATTAGAGTAGCCGATTCGATTGCTGTATTAGAATACGAAAAAGAGCAAGCGATGTATGATGAAATTCAAACTTCTAGCGGGTATTCTTCTGACCCCAATTTCAAACCAACTATTAGCTCCGATGGCAAATACCATACTATAGATGGTAAGGCTAGGCAAAAAGAGTTTCAAGGTAGCTTAGAACAAAAGCAACAACTTGAAATGCTAGATGAATATGAAAAGAATCATCCCGATTATTAATCAAAGTTACTAATATTATGGAGGAACAAGAAGATAAATTGTATTGTCCTAATTGTGGTAGTTCACAATTAACCGCAAATAAGAAAGGCTTTGGAGCAGGTAAAGCGGTAACTGGAGCTATATTAACTGGAGGTATAGGGCTACTAGCCGGATTTATAGGTAGTGGAAATGTAAAAGTTACATGTCTTAAATGTGGACGCAAGTGGAATCCGGGGCAACTTCGAACAACCCCACTTCCCAAATTAACGCCTGCACAAAGGAAAAAGAAAGCCGAAAATGAAGATAAAGATACAGCTATCGGTTGTGCTATTTTAATAGCTATAGTTCTTTTCTTTTGGATAATAATTGAGATAAGTTCGTAATTGTTTCTTTATTAGCTAATAATTTGCTATCTTAGCAACCAATTAAGTACCGGAGGAAAATCCTCCGGTATAACTAAAAGTTATATAAACTAGCGCAGTGTAACTTTAGTGATTACTGCCAAAAAGAAATACCCTTATGTAGAGCGTGACATCAGTTGGATGTACTTCAACCAACGTATTCTGCTAGAAGCCGCCCGTCCAGAAGTGCCACTGCTGGAACGACTCACTTTTCTTGGCATCTATTCAAATAACCTGGATGAATTCTTCCGTGTCCGTGTAGCGACTCTGAACCGGATCGTAGAATATGCCGATAAAAACATACAAGCAGAACAAGAAACCGCCGCCTGCACTCTGAAACAAATAGGAAAGCTGCACAATCGTTACTACAAGCAGTTTGAGGAGATATTCGCTTCCATTATGGAGGAATTGAAGAAAGAGAATATCTACGTCATCAAAGATGCGGAAATGACGGACGAACAGAAAGCATTCGTCACTTCTTTCTATCGCAACAAACTGAATGGTTCTACCAATCCGCTTTTCCTCAATGGAACCCGCCCGCTGGACGATCAGACAGATGAGGATATTTACCTTGCCATCCGTCTGCTGCGCAAAGATGAAACGGGAAAGATAAAGGAGAAAGACTATGCAGTGATTGAACTGCCGACCGGAGACTTCGGCCGTTTTATTCAATTACCTGATTCGGATGGAAAAACATATCTCATGTTTCTTGATGACGTGATCCGCTATTGTTTGCCGATGATTTTTGTTGGCATGAAGTACACAGATTATGAGGCGTACACTTTCAAATTCACTAAAGACGCCGAAATGGAAATTGACAGTGATCTGCGGACAGGGGTACTTCAGAAGATTTCCAAAGGTGTGAAAAGCCGGAAGAAAGGGGAACCGATCCGTTTCGTCTATGACGAACAAATTCCTAAAGACTTGCTGAAAAAGTTGACCGGCCGCCTGAACGTGGATAAGAATGACACGCGTGTAGCCGGAGGACGCTATCACAATTTCAAGGATTTGATGAAATTTCCGGTTTGCGGTCATCATGAACTGAAATATCCTGTTTGGGAACCTATCTTCAAGCCTGAACTGAATGGCATGGAAAGTCTGCTCACTTTGATTCGTCGGAAAGATCGTTCCTTACATTATCCTTATCATAGTTTCGATACTTTCATCCGTGTGTTGCGAGAAGCCGCTATCAGTAAAGAAGTAAAAAGTATCAAGATGACGCTTTATCGTTTGGCTAAAGACTCCAAAGTGATAAAGGCTTTAATCAGTGCAGCCAAAAACGGGAAAAAAGTCACAGTAGTTATCGAACTGTTGGCACGTTTTGATGAAGCGTCTAATATCAACTGGAGCAAGAAAATGCAGGATGCGGGGATTCATGTTATTTTCGGAGTAGAGGGTTTGAAAATTCATTCTAAATTGCTGCATATCGGCACTCGGCACGGAGATATCGCCTGCATCAGTACAGGAAATTTCCATGAAGGAAATGCACGTATGTATACTGACTATACCATTATGACTGCTCACCGTCCCATTGTCCGGGAAGTCAATGCCGTATTCGATTTTATCGAAAAGCCTTATACTCCTGTTGATTTCAAAGAATTGCTCGTTTCTCCCAATGATATGCGTAAACGATTCATTGCGCTTATCAACAAAGAGATAAAAAATAAGAAACAGGGAAAAGAGGCTTATATCCTTGCTAAAGTAAATCATATTACTGACCGTGCACTTGTTGAAAAGCTATACGAAGCCTCAACAGCGGGTGTTCAAGTGGAACTGGTAGTACGCGGTAACTGTTCTTTAGTGACAGGCGTTCCGGGTATCAGCGAGAATATACACATCAATGGTATTATCGACCGTTATCTCGAACATTCGCGCATTTTCATCTTCGCCAATGGTGGAGAAGAAAAATACTACATTGGTTCTGCCGACTGGATGCCTCGCAACCTGGATAATCGTATTGAGGTGGTGGCACCGGTCTATGATAAAGAAATCCAGGCAGATTTAAAACGAATTGTCTGCTACGGATTCCGGGATACGGCAAAAGGAAGAATTGTGGATGGTACAGGCGAGAACCGGGAAAAAGAACGGGAAGAGAACAGTGTCCCATTCCGCTCACAAGAAAAATTATATAACGAATACAAGAATACATTATGATAAGTATGAAGAAAGTTAATTATGCGGCAATAGATATAGGCTCTAATGCGGTGCGACTGCTGATAAAATGTGTAAACGAGGAGAATGCGCCCGAATTAATGAGTAAGGTACAGCTCATCCGTATTCCGTTACGGTTGGGAGAAGACGCCTTTACTGTGGGGGTTATCTCTACAGAAAAAGAGAAGAAACTGATTCGGCTGATGAAAGCCTACAAACAATTAATGAAGATATATGATGTGGTAGACTATCGTGCGTGTGCCACCTCTGCCATGCGTGATGCACGTAATGGCAAGGATATCGTTCAGCAGATCGTCAAAAAGACGGGTATCCGTGTAGAAATCATCGACGGGCAGGAAGAAGCGCATATTGTTTACGACAATCATATCGAACAGTTATTTGCTTCAGGACAAAATTACTTGTATGTAGATGTAGGAGGTGGTAGTACGGAAATTAATCTCATCAGCAACGGTGAACTGAAAAATTCCCGTTCATATAATATAGGTACGGTACGTATGCTTAGCGGTATGGTAAAGGAAGAAGAAAAGGAAGCTTTGCGCACTGACCTGATAGGGCTTGCCACAGAATATACCCCTATCAGCATCATCGGTTCGGGAGGAAATATTAATAAGTTATTTCGTTTAGCGGACAAGAAAGACAAAAAAGCGTCTCTCCTACCCATCGAATCACTGCAAGATATATATGAAACATTAAAAGCCCTCTCTACCGAACAACGTATTAAGCAATATAAGTTGAAACCGGACCGGGCCGATGTTATTGTTCCTGCTGCAGAGATATTTCTCGAGATAGCTACTCATGTAAAAGCTACCGGAATTATTGTACCTACCATCGGACTGTCCGACGGTATTATAGACAGCTTGTACACGCAAAACATGAACAGGCCTGATTCTCCGCAATCTCGATGAATGAATATATAAAAAACTCCTGATACTAAGTCTGGATATACTAGTATCGGGAGTTTTTGTCTCATCTTGCTATAATGTATAGATTCATCTTTAAAAGAGTTAGGTATTCGGATCTTGTTCTTTATATTTGTGCAACTATATATTTGAAACAATATGGATATAAAACTTAGAATTGAGCAATCTTCGGATTATCATGAAACCGAAAACATTACACGGGAAGCATTCTGGAATCATTATTCTCCGGGATGTGACGAACATTACCTCCTTCATATTATGCGTAACCATCCTAAGTTTGTGCCGGAGCTCGATATTGTTGCAGAACATAATAACAAGATTGTCGGTAATGTTGTCTGCCTCAAATCATTTATCATGGCAGATGACGGTAACCAATATGAGGTTTTGAGCCTGGGGCCCATTTCTGTCCTCCCCGAATACCAACAGCAAGGTATCGGAGGAAGAATGATTGCACTTACCAAAAAATTAGCTTCCGAAATGGGATTTCGTGCTATTTTACTTTGTGGTGACCCGGATTATTATCTCCGACAAGGATTCATTCCTGCCGAAACATTAGGGATTCGCACTGAAGACAATATGTATGCTACTGCTCTTCATGTTTGTGAATTATATGATAATGCTTTAGCCAATGTAAAAGGCCGTTATATAGAAGATAAAATATATCAGATTGATAAATCTGCTGCTAATGAGTTCGACAAGCGATTTCCTCCAAAAGAAATTGTAGTTGGTACTCCGTCACAAAAACGGTTTAATCAGATAGTAGTGATGCAGAAAAAAGCGAATTAAGGTTGAATAACCTAAATCGCCTGATTTGTACATCTCTGGAGCTCGGTCCTGCTATGATATTAAGCAACTATCATTCAATATAGTTACCATTCTTCGTATCTTTGCAGTTACAAAACATTCAACATGAGAAATTTGAATTTACAAAAAGATACTACTGACACTTTGTAATTCTTAATCTATCAGGGATCGCTTCTTTCCTCCCTTTGGCTGAAGTAAAATTTTTCTGCCACTGTAGAGGGCTTTATTCAATTCACTATTCTACAATTAAGCATGATATATATACATTTTAATACGCGCACAGCATTTCTACAATCAAACGGGCATCACATGTACTAATAAAGTTCCCTTTTACTTTTTTCTTTTTACCATTATCAAAGCCCCAAATAGAAAAATCAATGGAAAGAAAGTAGGAAATTCTAACAACATTTACGATATAGCGACACTATCCCAATGGTTTGTTTACTTCATCCATAGCTTTTGATGACATTATCCGCATCTTTTACTTACTTTATCCTTATGTTTTTTACAAATATAGCGGCGCTTTTGATGTAAATATGCGGTGCTTTACGCAATAAAGGCATTGTTTTTCAATAAATCATGGGGATTTTCCTGCTAATAGAGAAGAATGATAGAACATGAGAGATAGCAAAACCCTTGATTACACGAACAATCGTCAGAATAATCAGAGATTCTAAAACTTTATGTATTTACTTTGTCATCGAATGGGTAATTACATAAAAAAGGGGAGCATTAAGGCAGCACTTACTTCCTACAATCTCCCCATAATCAATGCACACAAGTTCTTTTCGAATAAAACTGTTTGCAATATTTCTCTTTAATAGTTTTAGTACTGAATCACTTTATCACTACTAACTGTCTTATACCAATCAGTAGTTGAGCTCTGATCGTGTGCCCAATCTGCAAATTTAGAATATGCGTTCGTTATCACTGTTGTTTCTGTTGGATAAGCAAATTTATCAGGAACACACAAAGCCCATGTATTATTAACTGCCTTGATTACCTCAAGCACCTCATTATCCGCCAATTGTCCATTCGCCGTAGCCGAATTAAAATGAGTCAAATGGATTTCTGTTCTCTTTTGACCTATCCCCTGATAAGCAATGAAGAAGTCTAAACCATCTGTCACACTAGGGACGGATATTTCATTTTTAAGTTTGACGTTCACTTCAAGAGTATATATATCTGTAAGAGGAGTGCTAGCATTCCCAGTATTCAACATGGGGCGTTGTGCTCCTGTATATCCATATACATAATGTGCGTCTCCAAATAAAGGAATCACAAGTTCATTGCCATTGGCTTCATAAGATGCATTTTCAAATATACCAGAATTTAATGAGCCGGTACGTTGAGCAGCGCCTGCACCAAAACTTATCTCTTCCACATTATTTTTGTCTATTCCTCGTATTCTCAAACCAGCACCTAATTGTTTCACGGCACCAACTGCCCGAAGGTCAATTTTATATTTTAGTTCTTTCACATCATTACCGGCTGCAGGCAAAGTTACATTCAACACAATATCATTGAAATCGTAATCTCCTGCTTTCGGATAGTTATCTTCGAAAGCATAAGAATAAACTGCATATCGAATTTCTACATCATCCGGTTTTTCATCAGAGTTATACCCTTCTTTAACACAGTCACCGTCAGCAGGAAGTATAAATTCTGCTTTGCCCGGATTACAATAGGTAGCACCTTGCTGTAATCCCTTATTTACTAGCCATGCAAAAGGAGACCAGTTATAATGTGCTTCGCCTTTATATGTTTGATCTGTTATTTCACAAATGATATTATTACTTACTTTAGAAGCAGATTGAGCCAGACCGGAAGTATTATCTATTTCGTGAATTCTTAATATGGCAGTTCCTTGTGTCGGACCGGTAACTGTTCTGAATAAATTAGCTTTGCCCGTACAAGTCAACATGGATTGTGCTTCCATCACGATATTATTATCATTTCCATTACCCGTCAATTCTTTGCAAATAGCTTCGGAAGTATTTCCCATAACAAGCGTACCAAATTGTAATTTTCCAGCTTTCAGATAACAACCGTTTTTAATATTAGTATTATTGTTGCCATCTATATTTTCGACTTCAATGGTTCCATGATTTATCAATGTCGTACCATTTGTAGAAGCATTATAAGAATTCAGTTTAAGTGTTCCATAATTCACAAAATCAACTCCGTTTCCACTTCCATCAATTTTCAAAAAGTCACAATCAATCGTACCCGCATTATAGTTTGTACGCCCAGCCGAACTATTTGTTATCTGAATACCTCTGTCACCAACAATACTTCCTCCCTGCATCACAGTTATATAAGAAGCCCGCGTTAATATCAGACTCCCATTTTTAGCAATCTCTATCTTTCCACCATTCTCAACGATAATTTCTGTAATATCAGAAAATTGATTACTATTCTCTATAACCCATGTGCTTCCTTGAGGAACGATTACTTTCACAGCACTTATTTCTCCATCTCTATTTCCAGTTGCACTAAATCCAGCTTTAAAAGTTCCTTCCTGAATCTTAAACCAACGCTCACTTTCTGTAAAAACAGGAAATTGACCATAACTTCCACCCCAGCCAGACTTTGCAGAAAGATCCCAATTAGCCTGAATGACAGTAGAAATTGCCTTTTTAGCACTAATAAAATCGGCTGTATAAGGAGCTTCCATGACTGGTATACTAGTCGTCACAGCTCGTGATATAGAACGTGTTGGCGTACCTTTGTCTCCAAAGTGCGCTGTCACTGTACCATTTTCAATCGCTGTCGGTTGGACCAGATAACGTTTGTGTTCATCTATACGCGCAACAAACACTTTATCAAGAGATGTTGCGCAATCCATCACCACATCCAAAGTCATACTTTGAGTGACAGTTCCTTCCGCTAAGAGTTTTGCTGTACTTTCCGGGCTTAATGGATCGGCATCAAATATCTGTATCTTATAATCTACTCCTTGATCCCCATTGATTGACACATGTGCCGTTACACTTCGTGACATTGTCCAATCACCATCAGAGTCGATGTTTTTTACAGGAAAAGTTTCTTCGTAAATTTGTTTCAGTTGATCTGCATTAAACAGATTTTTCTCATTATCAACGCAACTAATAAAACTGATAGAAGATACTAACAACGAAAAAGTGAAGATTTTTACAATGCTTTGTTTCATAATCTTTAAATACTTAAGTTTGCTTTATTTGCACAAAAAATAAAAATCATTACGAATCAACAATCAGCAATGAATGTACAAAGATAGTTGTATTTACAAATAAGAAACGGATAAAGTTGTATTTTTCGACCTACGGTTAACATCTTTTAAAAGATAAGGCTTTAATTACTCCCAATAAAAAACGACCTATTACATTATTGAATATTAAAAGCTTAGAAGTACAAATATGCAATATGCAATCAAAAAAAAGAGTTGCAGATTCTATGCAACTCTCAATTAAACGACAAAGATCCAGTGTTACAAAGCACTACAACTACAAAATACCGAGCTCTTTCATCTCCTTATTAAAAGGATAAAAATTAAAAACTAAAAGGGGAAAATCAATGGTAATACAAAAATCATCACGATTCCCATAATAATCTGCAACGGCAATCCTACTTTTACATAATCCATAAAAGTATATTGACCGGCAGGCATCACCAGGGCGTTAGGCGGTGTAGAGAATGGAGAAGCGAAACACATACTTGCACCTACCGTCACAGCAAACAAGAAGGGAACCGGACTTACTCCGATCTGTATGGCACTTTGCAGAGCAATCGGTGCGAGTAAGACAGCCGTAGCTGTATTGCTGATAAACATCGTCATCAACGAAGTCGTAAAGTAAATACCTGCCATCAACGCAACAGGTCCGTATGATCCCAAGCCGTTAACCAGCGTATTGGAAATGTATTCCGAAGCTCCCGTTTTCTCCAATGCCAGAGACATAGGAAGCATAGCTGCAATCAATACAATACTCTCCCAGTTGATCGTTTTATAAGCTGCTTCTACATTACGGAAACATCCGGTTAATACCATCAATATACCCGCTATCATAACGGCTGTAACCGGAGCAACCGGAATAAAATCGAATACCATCATTACTACCATTAATACCATAATAGCAGCCGCTACCGGAGCTTTATAATCTAATGTAACTTTAGCCGCTTCCGCCAAAGGTTGTCCCAAAACAACCCAATCAGAATCTTCCTTGCTAAGACGAGCTATATTATTCCACGTTCCCTGAACCAGAAGCACATCACCACTATGAATCCGCTCATTTCCCAAATCCTGCAACAAGTATTCCTTTTTACGACGGATTCCTAATACGTTCACATTAAACTTATCACGAAAACCGGCTTCCTTAATTGTTTGGTTTATCAAATTAGAAGCTGGCATCAACACTATTTCAGCAATACCGATGTCATAAAAATCCAGAGAGTTAGTTGCGCTTTGAGTTTCTTCCGTTGCATGGTCACCTAAAATCTCTAGCAGGAAATCTTCTGCAAAAAGCTGTACCTTATCAAATTCTCCTGTCACATACAAAATATCCTCGGCTTGCAACATCGTGTCCGGTGCAGCAAACTTCTGGGTAATCGTTTTCAGAAAACGATGTTGCGATGCATCACCACGACGCACTTCCATGATATTCAAACCATATTTGCGACGAATATCCAAGTCAATAATCGTCTTGCCCAAAAGCCGGGAATCTTTTATTACCTGCAAACGAAACAGATTGCTAGAAAGCCCATATTCATTTACCAACTGTTTCAGTGACTTACCCGAACGTTTATTATCATCTTTCTGGCCTTTTTTAGAAAGAAACCATTTGCTAAGTGGCATCAATACCAGCGTACCGACAATCACACAGACAATGCCGACAGGCAGGAAAGAGAAGAAGGAAAGCGGTTCAAGTCCGGCAGAAGTCAACGTATTTTGTATCACAAGGTTCGGCGGAGTACCGATTAAAGTCATCATACCTCCCATACTACTTGCAAAAGCCAACGGCATCAACAGCCTGCTCGGATTCATACCGGCACTCATTGCCAGACTGACAACAATAGGAAGCATCAGTGCCACCGTTCCTGTGTTACTGACAAACGCACCAATGGCCGAAGTCACCAACATCACCAACAGAAATAACCGGATCTCACTGGTTCCCGCAAGTTTAAGAATACGGGAACTAATCATCTTTGCCAATCCCGTTTGAAAGATAGCCCCTCCCACTACAAACAATCCGATCATCATAATGACTACCGAATTAGAAAAACCGGAAAGTGCTTCATCAGGAGTTAATATCTGAAAAATAAGTAAGGCTATCAGTGCACACAGTGCCACAATATCCGAACGAACCTTGCCGTTCACTAAAAAGACAGCCGAAAGAACGAGAATAATAATGGTTATTAGCATACGTAATTAAATGATTGTTTTATTTTGACTCTATCAAAACTTATTTAGGTGAACAAAAATAGAAAATACTCCAGCGTTATTAAAACAAACTAGAAATGATTTTAGTTCATGAGACATCATTTAATATTTTAATACATTTTCTTTCTGAAAAAAGACTCGAAATCAAGCAAAATATGATACTATACAAGAACTACAAGACACCATACCTCCACTATTTCTTCATCGCATATAATTACAGTCTCACAATATAATGTTGAAAGACAATATATTTATGTATTATTTTTTGAAAGTTAAAGAACAATTCATATCTTTACACCTCATTTATATCAAACATTTTATGGCAAACAATTATTTGTTAAATTATTGGATTAACGAAGTTCATTGGGGTTATAATTATTTACTAGTAGTTATTTTGCTCCTTGTCATCAGCATCTTACTATATAGAATCCGAAAATTGCAAAAAACGATTAAAAAGACCAATCATTCCTACCGTTTCTCCTTTGATATTCTCGATAACCTTCCTTTCCCCATCTTTGTAAAAGATATTACAAACGATTTCCGATACTATTACTGGAATAAAGAATCAGCCGCTCAATCCGGCATTAGCAGTGAAGAAGCCATCGGACATACTGACTACGAAATATACGGAGAAGAAAGAGGAGAAAAATACCGGAATATCGACAAAGAACTCGTACAAGAAGGCAAAGTATACCGCAAAGAAGAAAAATATATCACTCCCGATGGAATCACCCATGATACGATTGCTGTAAAATCAATTATTTCATGGGAAGGGGAAAAAAGATGGCTGCTCGCAACCCGATGGGAGATCACTCAACTCAAGAATTATGAAAGAGAATTGGTTGCAGCCAAAGAAGAACTGGAAAAAGCATTGAAGAAGCAGAAACTAGCTCTAAAAAGTATTGACTTCGGGCTTATCTATATTGATAAAAATTACCGGGTGCAATGGGAAGAAACAAGACAAATCGCCAGCCTGGTAAAAGGAAGACGATACATACCGGGAAAAATTTGCTATCAGACCAGTGCACTTCGTAATGAACCATGTGGACAATGTGCTTTCAAGAAAGCAATCGAACAAGGCAAAATAATCCGACATACAATCAGAGTAGACGATGTCGATTTTGAAGTGACCGCAACTCCCGTTTTTGGCGACGAAAAAGAAACTGAAATTATTGGCGGATTACTTCGTTTTGAAAACATCACTGAAAAACTAAAAATGAACAGAATGTTGCAAGAGGCAAAGGAAAAAGCCGAAGAATCCAATCGACTAAAATCTGCCTTTCTCGCTAATATGAGCCATGAAATACGAACCCCACTAAACGCAATTGTAGGATTTTCCGAAATGGTTTGTCAGACAGAGGAGGAAGAAGAGAAACAGGAGTTCGTGAAAATAATCTCCAGCAACAACATCTTATTATTGCAACTGATAGACGATATTCTGGATCTTTCCAAAATCGAAGCCGGTACTATGGAATTCACATTTGCGCAAACTGACATTAATGAACTGATGGAAGGTATTTGCAGACAAATGCAAGAAAAAAACTCTTCACCGGACGTACAAATCGTATTCACAGAGAGAGCAAATCAATGTATTATTAATACAGACCGCATACGCTTATCACAGGTTATCATCAACTTTACAAACAATGCCTTAAAGTTCACTTCCAAAGGTTCTATCGAAATGGGATACCGGATTGAAGAAGCAAGTGATGAAATATACTTTTATGTAAAAGATACAGGTATCGGAATTCCTGCTGACAAAATAGACAAAGTGTTCGAACGTTTCGTCAAACTGAATTCGTTTATTAAAGGAACAGGTCTCGGACTAGCCATCTGTCGTGTCATAGTAGAGCGGCTGGGAGGAGTTATCGGAGCGGAATCTAAAGAAGGAGAAGGTTCTTGTTTCTGGTTCAAAATTCCAAGAACAGAGAATATTGAGAAATAGTAAACAGAATACCGAAAAGCCTTGGATTTATAAAATCACTCTTTTTGCTGTTACTGATTATGAAGTATACCCTGTAAGATGATAATACTGCCCCGCTACTTTACATTATTACCACTACTAATGAAATGTACCCCAAAAGTTTTATATCCAACTTTTAGGGTACACATTTTATTTAGCAAGAAGGATTTTTCGGAAACCTTCTTATTCTATAAACTTCATGTAAGAGTGTGCCTAAAGTGCAGTCTCTAATATTCTACGAGCAACAGCACCTGTCACATTTCCATTCTCACCATATTTAGCACCACGTTCATTGAAGCGGCGTTCGATTTCCAGAATAGTTTCCTGTCCGATGTTCTCTTCATGCAAACGTGTAGTCAGTCCCAGTGAACGGAAAAATTCTTCGGTACGGCAAATTGCTTCATCAATCCGCTCTTCTCTCGTACCGGAAGTAATTCCCCAAACTCTTTCACCATACTGCAAAAGCTTATCCCCTTTTTCTTCATGAAGCACTTGCAACGTGGCAGGAAGAACAATGGCTAACGTATGGCCATGTGTCAATCCGTGCAAAGCAGTAATTTCATGCCCGATCATGTGAGTAGCCCAGTCTTGAGACACCCCCATAGCAATAAATCCATTCAATGCCATTGTAGCCGAAAGCATAAAATCAGCCATCAGTTGATAATCATGCTGGTTTTCACGAATTTTCGGAGCAATCTCCACCAGAGTTTGTAGAATACCTTCCGCCCAACGGTCCATAACGCGACTCTGTCCGGAAGTAGTCATATATTGCTCCATCACATGAACATAGGTATCAGCCAATCCACAAGCTACCTGATGAGGTGGCAAGGTAAAAGTTACTTCCGGATCAAGAATAGAAAAGATTGGATAGTTGGCATAAAAAGGATATTTCTCTTTCGTTTCACGACGGGAAATAACTGCTCCGTTATTCATTTCCGAACCGGTAGCAGGCAAAGTCAATACAGTGGAAAGAGGTACAGTATGAGTTACCGGGCGTCCGGCAAGTACTAAATCCCAAGCATCACCATCATACAGGATTCCTGCGGAAATCAATTTCGTACCGTCAATAACAGAACCGCCGCCAACAGCCAGCAAATAGTCCACTTTCTCTTCTTTTCCCAAAGCAATCGCTTTACGGAGAGTTTCGATGGCAGGATTGGGTTCGATTCCCCAGAATTCTACCGTAAAATGGTCCTTCAATGCTTCCTTTACCTGATCGTACACTCCGTTTTTCTTCACGCTTCCGCCGCCAAAAGTAATCATAATACGTTTGTCGGACGGTATTTCTTTAGCCAGCCGGGCAATCATCCCTTTTCCCATGATTAGTTTCACGGGATTTCGAAAAATAAAATTTTCCATATCTTAGTCTATTGTTATTATTTTGGTTATTAGTCACTATCCTTGCAAAGATACATGATTTATCCAAAGCCTGTCAGAATCAAGCAAAGAATTGTTGTGCCACGGAAGGAACCATAGCCGACAACCAGGGTTTCATATCCTCTGCTACCAATAACCAATACAATAATAATATAATGAAAATGGCAATAGCGATACCTACTAAAACTTTTCTCTGTTTCATAATTGTTTTTGTTTAAATATTCAATATTTATAAGAACAGTTCAGGTTGAAAATTGTTCTATATCAGAAAAATGAAGGCAAAAGAGAAAAAAAGTCATATTTTGTTTGCTGTTTCAAACAAAGTGTCTATATTTGCCCCCATAAAATTACAAAAGACAATGAGAACAATGTTAGTAAATACATATTGGTGGTGGCGCCCGTTACAACTCCGACAGTCGTAAGGGAGCAGTGCTCGTATGTATATACCTCATTAAAGATATAACAAATTTGAAAGAGCCCTGTCGCAACCTGCGACAGGGCTCTTTTTATTTACCCGTTTCAAAACAGATTCAATAATAACATAAAAATACAGATAGGATTATGAAAAGTTTTTTAGTTGACCAGGATGGCTATTACGGAGAATTCGGCGGTGCTTACGTACCGGAAATCCTCCACAAATGTGTTGAGGAACTAACGAATAAGTACCTCGAAGTGATTGAAAGCGAAGATTTTAAAAAGGAGTTCGACCAGTTGCTACGTGACTACGTAGGACGTCCCTCCCCACTCTATCTGGCCAAACGCCTTTCTGAAAAGTACGGTTGCAAATTGTATCTGAAGCGGGAAGACCTGAATCATACAGGTGCTCACAAAATCAACAATACCATCGGACAAATCTTACTGGCACGCCGCATGGGAAAGAAGCGTATCATCGCCGAAACCGGAGCCGGACAACATGGAGTAGCAACAGCTACCGTCTGTGCATTGATGGATATGGAATGTATCGTTTATATGGGAAAGACGGATGTAGAACGCCAGCACATCAATGTAGAGAAAATGAAAATGTTGGGAGCTACCGTTATCCCCGTTACTTCCGGCAACATGACGCTGAAAGACGCAACCAACGAAGCGATCCGCGACTGGTGCTGTCATCCTGCCGACACTTATTATATCATCGGATCTACCGTAGGTCCTCATCCCTACCCTGACATGGTAGCACGTCTGCAATCTGTTATCAGCGAAGAAATCAAAAAGCAACTGCAAGAAAAAGAAGGACGTGATTATCCGGATTATCTGATAGCCTGCGTGGGAGGAGGAAGTAATGCTGCCGGAACGATTTATCATTATATCAACGACAAACGGGTAGGCATTATCCTGGCGGAAGCGGGAGGTAAAGGAATAGAGACCGGAATGACTGCCGCTACCATCCAACTCGGCAAAATGGGAATTATCCACGGAGCACGTACCTATGTCATCCAAAACGAGGACGGACAGATAGAGGAACCATACTCCATTTCCGCCGGACTGGATTATCCGGGCATTGGTCCGATACACGCTAACCTTGCCGCCCAAAGCCGTGCCAACGTATTGGCAATCAACGACGACGAAGCGATAGAAGCTGCCTACGAACTAACCAAACTCGAAGGTATTATCCCTGCATTGGAATCCGCCCATGCATTAGGAGCTTTGAAAAAATTGAAGTTCAAGCCGGAAGATATCGTTGTATTGACTGTTTCGGGACGAGGAGACAAAGATATTGAAACCTATTTGTCGTTTAACGAACAGCTATAAATAATTAGTCAACCATCATTCGCAATCAATAATCAAGCAATTATAGAAATGAAAACATTTAATTATACTACCCATAACAAACAAGTGCTCGGAGATATGCATACTCCCGTCAGCATTTATCTGAAAGTGCGCGACATGTATCCTCAATCCGCATTAATGGAAAGTTCCGATTATCATGCCGGAGAAAATTCCCTGTCATTTATAGCCCTTTGTCCCTTGGCAAGCATCGGTGTAAACGGTGGCATTGTCACTGCCAACTATCCCGATAATAGCCGTACGGAAGAACCGCTGACAAAAACATTCAATGTAGAAAAGGCTATGAACCGGTTTATCAACCAGTTCCAGGTGACCGGAGATAATAAGAATGTGTGCGGACTTTACGGATATACGACGTTTAATGCCGTGAAGTACTTCGAGCACATCCCGGTGAAAGAAAGTCATGATGAGCAAAACGATGCTCCGGATTTACTATACATATTATATAAGTATGTCATTGTTTTCAATCATTTCAAAAATGAGCTGACATTAGTTGAAATGTTGTCCGAAGGAGAAGAAAGCGGTTTGCCGGAACTGGAAGCAGCCATCGAAAACCGGAATTATGCTTCCTACAATTTCTCTGTAACAGGCCCCGTAACCAGCCCCATCACCGACGAAGAGCACAAAGCAAATGTGCGCAAAGGAATCGCACACTGTATGCGCGGAGATGTTTTCCAAATCGTGCTTTCCAGAAGATTTATCCAACCATACGCCGGAGATGATTTCAAAGTTTATCGCGCACTCCGCAGCATCAATCCTTCTCCTTATCTTTTCTATTTCGACTTCGGAGGATATCGTATCTTTGGTTCTTCGCCGGAAACACATTGCAAAATCGAAAACGGTCGCGCCTACATTGATCCGATTGCAGGAACCACCCGTCGCACGGGAGACACAGTAAAAGACCGCGAATTGACAGAGGCTTTACTGGCCGACCCTAAAGAAAATGCAGAGCATGTCATGCTGGTTGATCTTGCAAGAAACGACCTTTCACGTAATTGTCATGACGTACGGGTGGTATTCTATAAGGAACCGCAATATTATAGCCATGTTATTCACTTGGTAAGCCGTGTCAGCGGTATGCTGAATGAAGGCGCAGACAAAATAAAAACGTTTATTGACACGTTCCCGGCCGGTACGTTAAGCGGTGCCCCCAAAGTACGCGCTATGCAGTTAATCAGTGAAATCGAGCCACATAATCGTGGAGCCTACGGTGGCTGCATCGGCTTTATCGGATTGAATGGCGAATTAAACCAAGCAATCACCATCCGTACTTTTGTAAGCCGCAACAACGAACTCTGGTTCCAGGCCGGAGGAGGTATCGTAGCACGCAGCCAAGATGAATACGAACTGCAAGAGGTGAACAATAAACTGGGAGCACTGAAAAAAGCAATTGATTTAGCTGTCAAATTAAAAAATTAACCGTCCCAAATAGTCAGCCTAAAAAATAATTGCTGTTGCCTGAAAAAAGATTCCCGTTGCCTAAACGCTTCTATTTCTTTAGGCAGAAAAGCAGAGATAGTATTTGAACAACCATTTTACAATGACAATAAAAATGAAAATA
>OGEI01000669.1_pt1 | contig 18813 bp, 19 predicted proteins | sample 1570631 | NCBI WGS metagenome assembly OGEI01 (sample SAMEA2582139, study PRJEB24529) | metagenome | biome: Human gut stool | place: China | collected 2011
GAAAATAGGTTCCGTTACAAGTTTTTCGATATTGTTCAATTTTCAAGGTCCTGTAGCGCCTCAGCCTTGCGGCTGAAATCTTATTTATTTTACCACCGAAGCACCAGATTGTCAAGCACTTTTTTGAAGATTTTTTGAAGTTCTTAGGAGAACCAATCGACCTTCGTACTTTTCCTGTCGCTTTTTCGGAGGTTTTTGTGTCAGACGTCCGCCTGACAGTAATGTATTTTAGCACAGACCCCCTCAAAAAGCAAGTCCTTTTTTCACTTTTTTTGAATTATTTTGCGGTTCGTCCTTTTGCCCAGTTTTTTCTCTCAGATTTGGCCGCTCTGTCCATCATTCGTCCAACAGCCTGTCCCGCATCACCTTTAATATCTTGCGCTCCCGCCGGGAGATCTGTACCTGCGTGGTATGGAGCAGTTTTGCCGTATCACTCTGGGTCTTGCCCCCATAGAAACGCAGCTGGATAATAAGCCTGTCCTCTTCGGGCAGGCTCTTCAATACCTCCGCCAGGCCTATCTTATCTGCAAGCTCTTCCTCCGGCGACTCCACCGGAATATCTATCTGCCGGTCGCTCTCTTCCCGGTTCTCCGGCGTCAGACTCACTGCAGGCTGCGCCGCCTGGATCGCCAGCGTGATATTCTCCACGCTTTCCCCCAGCTCCTCTGCCAGCTGCGACAGAGTAGGCTCTGCTCCGCAAAGCTTGCTGTGATGCTCCCGGGCCGCATTGATGCGCAGGCTCAGCTCTTTGAGTGACCGGCTCACCTTTACAGTGCCGCCGTCCCGGAACAGCTTTTTGATCTCGCCCAGAATGACCGGCACAGCGTAGGTGGAAAAACAGACGCCACGCGACTCATCAAAGCCGTCATACGCTTTTACCAGCCCCATACAGCCGGCGCTGTAGAGGTCGTCGTATTCAATGCCTCTCCCCCGGAACCGTCCGGCACAGGAATGCACCAGCCCCAGATTCTGCTCGATGAATGCGCTCCGCCGGGTCTTGTCCGTTACCATTGCGACGCCCTCTTTCTCTTTATTATGTAGAGCGCTCATCCAGACGCTTGGTCAGAACCACCCGCGTCCCCTTTCCGGGCTGAGAGGACACCTTGACCTTATCCATAAAGCTCTGCATCACCGCAAAGCCCAGACCGGAGCGCTCTTCCGGGTTGCCGGTGGTGAAAAGAGGCTCCATGGCCTTTTCGACGTCCGGGATGCCGATGCCCTTATCCGTCACCGTTATCTTCACCAGCCGCTCCGGGTAGACGGCGATGCACAGGGTCACCGGGCCGATGGCATCCGGGTAGGCGTGGACGATGCAGTTGGTCACCGCCTCGGACACCGCCGTCTTGATGTCGGCCAGCTGCGGCACGGTGGGGTCATACCGAGCCAGAAAGGCCGCCGCTGCGCCCCGGGCAAAAGCCTCGTTTGCACTGAGCGAATCAAATTGGATCTTTGCACTGTTTTCCGCTTTCATTTATATCCCTCCTGATACTTCCCCGCCCGGCTCGGTGCAGGGGATGCTTGCAAGCTGTAAGACCCGCCGGAGCTGTTCCGGCGCGTGCTGGATGCGCAGACTGCCGCCCAGCGTCCGGGCGCAGCGCTGCCGCCCCAGTATCAGCCCGATGCCCGACGAATCCATGAACCCCACTCCGCCGAGATCCATCACCAGAATGCGCGGGCTGCGGGTGAGCAGGGCGTCGTCCAGCTGGATGCGAAGCCCCTGCGCCGCGTCGTGGTCGATCTCGCCGGCCAGATAGGCGTAGAGCACATCGTCTGCCGCGCTGAAGGTCACTGTCGCCATATCCTCATCTCCTTTTTTCTGGCATAAAGAAAAGACCTGTACACCTTTTCAGTGTACAGGTCTTTCGGGTTATTTTTTAGTGAACGGTGTCGCTCAGCGGTTCTCCAGCAGCTTCTCAGAAGCTATTTCGTAAGCGGGGTGCACCGAATGACGAGAATTTTTGCCCGCAGACAAGGCGATTTTCCGCTGCAATCCTTGGTGGATCGCAAGGGAAATCAACGCAGTATGCAGGCAAAAAGACCGTTCAGACGGTGTGCAATGCTTATGAAAATAGTTTCAGGGCCTCGAGGGCGATGGCCTCACTGCCGCAGACCAGCAGGCCGCGGCGGCTGTTGGCTTTCGCCTGCTCCACGGCCTCGGCCAGCGTCGGGCAGAACACCGCGTCGAAGTGATACCGTGCCTTTTCGGTCAGGCGCTCTGCCAGCGCCGCTTCCGTTCCCGCCGGGGCGACAAGGAAGACTTTGTCGAAGGGGTTCTCGCCCATGCCGGGCATGGTGCTCTTGTCCTTCTTTTGCTCTTCCGAAGTCAGTCCGGTCTCCAGTGCGGCAAGGAACGACTCCGCGCCTTCCTCTTCCGTCAGGCCGATCACGGCGCTCATGTGGCGCACCTTGGCCATATTGAGGACGCGCAGAAGGGCTGCAGCCTGCTGCGGAGTACGGCAGGCGTCGAGGATGATGAGGGGCTTCTGGGACAGGACGCGGATGCTGCTGCGGTTCTCCACAGCGGCAAGGCCCGCCAGAATGGCCTCATCGGGGATCTCAAAGCCCTTGCGCCAGAGGGCCAATGCCAGCTCGACCGCGACGGCAGCATTGCCCGCCGCGTGACGGCCCAGGAAGGCCAGCGGGGCGGTGTATCCGCCGTAGTCCACCTTGCTGGTGAACTTTTCCGCCTCGAGGAAGGTGATGTCCTCGGCGTCGGGGACGACGAGCTCACACTCGGCCTTAGCCGCCGCCACCACCAGCTCACTCAGAACAGCCTTCGGCTGCTCCGGCGCAGTGACGCAGACGGCGTCTTTCCGCATGACGCCTGCGGCCAGCGCGGCCAGACGCTCCACCGAGCGGCTCACACCGTCCGGGCCGATGGCCGTGACGGCGCAGACCGGCATATGGGGCAGGGCCGATGCCAGACCGGCATCCGGCAGCTCCACCACTGCCAGCTTGCAGCCTGCCGCACCAAAGCAGCGGGCAGCCGCCGCCAGCTCTGCCGCCTCACGGGGCAGAGGCTTTGCGGCACTGAGAGCCTCGGCAGCCTGACAGAGCAGCACCGGGTCCACTGACACGCCGCCGATGGCGATGCGGGCCGACAGCGGCTCACAGCCGGCGCGGTAGAAGCCGACGTGGAACGCCGCCTCCCGCAGGATGGCCGCCAGCAGACCGGCAGCAGCGGTCTTGCCCGCCGTGCCGGCCACACCGACGAACTGCACCTTCTGGACATCCGCCGTCAGGGCAGCGCGCAGCTCCTCCGCCGGGGCAAAGCCCTCGGGCAGAGAAGAGAAATATTCGTTTGCCTGTTCGATGGTCATTGCGTCAATCCTCGTTTCGATGTTTGTAGAGCAGCCAGCACATCCTGCACAGGGCCAGACAGAACAGGCCCATCAGAATACCGGCCATCCCGCCCGAAAAATCCAGCCAGACGTCGGTGAGCTGGCTGCTCCGGCCATCGCTGAACATCTGGATGGTCTCGTCCGTCAGAGCCGTGAGCAGACCGCCCAGGATCGGCCACGAGATGTGAACGAAAAAGTGCCGGGTGTAGACCCGCAGGCAGAGAGTGAGCAGGAAGCCTTCCAGCGCATACTCGCAGAAATGTGCCAGCTTGCGCACGATGTGGTCTGTCAGATGGTTCGCCGCGCCGGGCATTCCCAGACGGGTGAACACCTTTTTCATCAGAAGCAATACTCGTCCACTTGCCGATTCTGAGACGTCACCGATCTGCATGGAGTTGGAGAAGATGAATACGATGCAGGCGATAAGCGCAAAGGTAAAGATGACTCGCGCCGCAATGAGCCAGGGAGAAGTTTTTTGCATATCAGGACCCGTTTCCTGCATCAGCCCAGAGCCTTGATGCTCTGCTCAATGTTGGCAAGCTTGTCCTGGCTCTTGGCGTGCTTATTGCGGATGTCCTCCACCAGAGCGGCGGGAGCGCGCTCGACGAACTTGGGGTTGTTGAGCTGGTTCTCGAACATGGCCAGTTCCTTCTCGGCCTTGGCCTTTTCCTTGTTCAGACGGGCCAGCTCCTTGTCGCGGTCGATGAGCTCCATCATGGGGATGAAGCCGCGGGCGGCGTGGGTGGACACCTGCACCATGCCGTCGGTGCTGCCCTCATACTTTCCGGTGAAGGTCACATCGGTGGCGAAGGCGAACTTTGCCAGATAGACCTCGGCGCTCTGGAAGGGAGCCGGGTCAGCCGTCTCGATGATCATGCTGGTCTTCTTGGCGGGGTGGACGTTCATCTCGGTGCGCATGGTACGCACAGCCTTGATGTAGTCCATCACCTTCTCGAAAGCTTCCTCTTCGTCGGCCCAGTTGTGAGCTTCATCGAAGGTGGGCCAGCTCTGGGTCATGATGGTCTCGGCAGAGCCGGGCAGAGCCTGATACAGCTCCTCGGTGATGAAGGGCATGAAGGGGTGCAGCAGCTTGAGGGCCTTGTCCAGCACATACACCAGCACGCGGCGGGCAGTGTCGGCCTGCTCGGCGTCGCCGGAGTTCAGGCGGGGCTTTGCGATCTCGATGAACCAGTCGCAGTAGACATCCCAGATGAAGCTGTTGATCTTGGCAGCGGCCAGACCCATCTCGTAGTGGTCGAGGTTGTCGCTCATGGCGCCGGCCACCTGATTCAGCTTGGTCAGCACCCACTTATCGCTCATGTCCAGCTTCTCCTCGCTGGGCAGGCCGGGCTGGAAGTCCTCGGGCAGGTTCATCAGCACGAAGCGGGTAGCGTTCCACAGCTTGTTTGCAAAGTTGCGGGCAGCCTCCACCTTCTTTTCGCTGTAGCGCATGTCATTGCCCGGGGTAGAGCCGTCCACCAGCATGAAGCGCAGTGCGTCAGCGCCGTACTGGGCGATGACTTCCAGCGGGTCGATGCCGTTGCCCAAGGATTTGGACATCTTGCGGCCCTGGCTGTCGCGGACGATGCCGTGGATGCAGACGGTGTCGAAGGGAGCCTTGCCGGTGTAAGCCAGACCGGAGAAGATCATGCGGCTGACCCAGAAGCCGATGATGTCGTAGCCGGTGACGAGGGTGTTGGTGGGATAGAAATACTTGAGGTCTTCGCTCTCCTCATTGGGCCAGCCCAGAGTGCTGAAGGGCCACAGAGCGGAAGAGAACCAGGTGTCGAGGGTATCGGGGTCCTGGGTAAGCCTGGTGCCGCCGCACTTGGGGCAGGTGCAGGGTGCGCTCTTGGCGACCACAGTCTCGCCGCAGTCGTCGCAGTACCAGGCCGGGATCTGGTGGCCCCACCACAGCTGGCGGCTGATGCACCAGTCGCGGGTGTTCTTCATCCAGTTCATATAGTTCTTGGTGAAGCGCTCCGGCACGAACTTGATGTCGCCCTTCTCCACGCTCTCGATGGCGGGCTTGGCCAGAGGCTCCATCTTGACGAACCACTGCTTGGACACCATGGGCTCGATGGTGGAGTGGCAGCGGTAGCAGGTGCCGACTTCGTGCTTCAGAGGCTCGATTTCCTTCAGGAAGCCGCCCTCCTTCAGGTCAGCGAGGATGGCCTTGCGGGCCTCGAGGGTGGTCATGCCGGCATACTTGCCGCAGTCCAGCACATGAGGCTCGTTGACGGTGTTCTTGCCCGCGGCAAACAGAGCATCGGCAGCAGCCTTATCGGCAGCGCCGGTCATGTGGCCATCGTAGGTGAAGACGCGGACGATGGGCAGGTCATGGCGCAGGCCGACCTCAAAGTCGTTGGGGTCGTGGGCCGGGGTGATCTTCACGACGCCGGTACCCTTGGTCATGTCGGCGTGCTCGTCGCAGACGATGGGGATCTCCTTGTTCAGCAGGGGCAGGATGACATGGCAGCCGTGCAGATGAGCATAGCGGGGGTCATCGCCGTTGATGGCAACAGCGGTATCGCCCAGCATGGTCTCGGGACGGGTGGTAGCCAGCTCCAGCATCTCGCCGGTCTCCTTGACCGGGTAGAGCAGGTGCCAGAAGCTGCCGTCCTTTTCCTCATACTCCACCTCGGCGTCGGAAATGGAGGTGTTGCAGTGGGGGCACCAGTTGACCATGCGGTTGCCGCGGTAGATGAGGCCCTTGTCGTACAGGCGGACAAAGACTTCCTTGACAGCCTCAGAGCAGCCCTCATCCATGGTGAAGCGCTCACGCTCCCAGTCGCAGCTGCTGCCCAGCTTCTTGAGCTGGCTGACGATGCGGTTGCCGTACTTGGTCTTCCATGCCCAGGCGCGCTCCAGGAAGCCGTCGCGGCCCACCATTTCCTTGGTCAGGCCCTCAGCACGCATGGCCTCCACGACCTTGGCCTCCGTAGCGATGGAAGCGTGGTCTGTGCCAGGCACCCACAGGGCGGCATAGCCCTGCATCCGCTTGGTGCGGATGAGGATGTCCTGCATGGTGTTGTCCACGGCGTGGCCCATGTGGAGCTGGCCGGTGACGTTCGGAGGGGGCATCACGATGGTGTAGGGCTTCTTGTCGGGGTCGGCCTTGGTGTGGAAGTAGCCGCCATCCAGCCAGAACTGGTAGATGCGGTCTTCCACCTGGCTCGGATCATACTGTTTTGCGAGTTCTTTCATAGTATCCTCCCAGATGAATAATTGGAGTGGGACGAAAAAAGCCGCCCCACGGAGCGTTCCATGGGACGGCTGTAATATAACCGCGGTACCACCCAAATTGCACACGGCTTTCTGCCGCATGCCCCTTGATGCCCCGATAACGTGGGGCAGACCCGGAGGCGACTACTCCTGTTTCCCCGCCTCTGCTCAAAAGCGACAGCACGCCGCACCGCCATACCGGGTTTTCAGCAGCCCCCGGCTCTCTGGATGGCGAAAACGACGCACACTCTTTTTCCTTGCATTTATAAAAAGAATATAGCGTTTTTTGTGCGTTTTGTCAATCTCTTTTTCATCGGAACAAAATTTTCACAGCTGCCGTTCAGCGTACGGGCCGCGCTCAGACCGCCGTTCTTCTGCCGGATGGGCCGGACGCGGCCGTCCCGCCCTGCCATTCAGCTTTTCCTTCTTTTCAGAACAGCCGTGACACGGCCCTTGAGCCGATCGAACTCCGGCGCGTTCCGGTGGAGCACCACCATGACAGCCCCGAACAGCAGCGTATACAGCACACCGTCCAGCAGGAACCAGCCGATGTTCTTCGCCGGGCAGAAGCGCACCCATCCGTAGGACACAGCGGCCAGCACTGCGACGACTGCGGCGCGTTCGGCGTAGCGGACAAAGTAGTCTTTCAGCTTGCCCTGCCAGTCTTCCCGGATGCCGTAGCGCATCAGGATGTAAGGCTCCATCCAGAGGCAGGTCGTCACGGTGCTGATGACCGTTCCGCCCAGAATGCCTGCCACGCCGAACTTCTTCACCAGCAGCAGGGACGCCGCCAGATTGATGGCCGACTCGAACAGCGGCTTGTACCGGTCGTACCAGAACAGGCCCTTGGCCTCACGGAAGAGCACGTTGACCCTCCGCTGACCCGAAACGTAAAACTCCGTCACGAGGACGGCGACCGTCGCCGTGGAGAAGCAGTATTCCGGGCCGAAGCAGAGGGTGATAAAGGCGTTGAACAGCGCGAACGCTCCCGCCGTCCAGTAGGCGTAGATAACGAAGAAGATCAGATCCAGTTCCCGGTAGATGCTGTACACCCGCGTCTCATCCTCGATGGCTCCCAGATTGCCCAGACTTCCGGTAAAGGCGTTCGAAAATTTATCCATCAGGTTGTTGATGCCGGACAAGATGAGCTTGTAGTTGGAGTAGATGCCCACTGACAGCAAACCCACGAAGCTGGACATCAGCAGGCTGTCCGTGTTCCGGACGATGACCGTTCCCAGCTTGTGGAAGCTCATGGCACCGATGTTCCGCAGGATACCGTGAAATTCTTCTTTTTCCGGCAGCTCTGCGCACTCTTTCAGGTAGGGAAATTCCTTATCCACCTTGACCGATACGATGATGTTCGGGATGAACTGCATCACGAACTGCACCGCCAGATAGAGGATAAAGTTTCCGGTCAGCACGATGAGGACGATCTGGAGCAGCGTCTTGACCGCGTCGCAGAGCTGCGCCCAGAGGTTGCGGACATAGGCTCTCTGGTAGGCCAGATAGATGGAGTTTTTATAGCTCAGCAGATAAGAGCAGACCGAGTTTGCCACATACATCAGATAGATGAGCCGCAGATGCTCGATGCCGCTGCTGTCCTTGATGAAAAAGCCCAGAAACGGCATCAGTGCAAGGCCCACGAGCAGCACCACGACCGCCACGATACGGTAGAGGAGCCGGTAAAGGTTCATCAGCTGCGCCAGCCGATGCTCATCCTTCTTCGCAGCCGGCTCATACAGGCTGTATATCATCGCCGTGCCGATTCCAAGCTCTGCAAAGTTCAGGATGCCCAGCACATCGGTGAACAGTCCGTTGACACCCAGATATGCCGCCGACAGATAGTGGATGAACACCATCCGGCTGATGAACAGCAGCGCCTGATTCATGAGCTGTCCACCCACATTGACGACCATATTGATAAGGGTATACCGTGTCCGCATTTTTCTTATGTCCCTTCCTTTTCGAGTGTGGCCCGCCGCATCCGCCTTATCAGGGTCCACAAAGGCCCCGTTCGTTTTTCTTTATTAGAATATCATCTCATTGCGGCGCTTTCAACGATTTATCCGTTTTTCAGCCCTCCGCGTCCAGAAGCTCCGTTTTCAGCCGGGCAATGAGCCGCTCCATCAGGGCCACACGGTTGAAGGGGGTCATGAGATAGAAGCCGTCGGCGTAGGGCAGAGCCTCCCGGGCCATCTGCATCGACACCTCAAGGCCCAGCGCCTCGCCCTGCTCCCGGTCGAGGCCCGCGAAGCGCTGGATGATGTCCTCCTCCACATGGATGCCGTTGATCTCGTTCTCCATGAAGATGGCGTTCCGCTGGCTGACCACGGGCATGATGCCGGCCAGAATTTTAGCCCGTTCGCCCAGTGTCTGACGGGCCTTGCGGAGATTTTCCACCGCCTGTGCCGACAGCACCGGCTGGGTCAGGAAGCCCGACATCCCGTTTTCCAGCTTTTCCACAGCCCGGCGCAGCTCCACGTCAAAGTTCCGGGCGTTGAGGTTCAGCGCACCAAGGACGGTCATGGCCGAGGGCATCTCCCGGCCCTCCCCGGCCAGCGAGACGATGTACTGGGCCAGTTTGCGGGAGTTGAACTGGTAGACATTCTTCACCTCGTCCCGCTCTGCGGTGGGGATGGGGTCGCCGGTGATGGCCAGCACCTCCCGCACGCCCTCGGCGTAAAGGCCCAGCAGAAGGGCCTTGGTGGCGTTGAGGTTGCGGTCGCGGCAGGTCATGTGGGGCAGAGCACACATTCCCAGTTCCCGGTGTACCCGGCAGGCCACGAGGGAGGAATCCATCCGGGCCTGTGCGATGGGGCAGTCGGCGATGGTCAGCAGGTCAGCGCCTGCGGCCTGCAGCCGCCGCGCGCCGTCCAGATAGCCGCTCAGGTCGGCCACCCGGGGCGAATCCAGTTCAATGGCGATGACCTTCTCACCTGCGTTCAGTTTCCGCAGGAAGGCATCATCTTTTTCCACCGCCGGTGCAGTCCCTGTGGAAAGCTTCGCTGCCGGAGCGGCTTCGGTCTGCTGGGGCAGGGCATCCAGCTCTGCACGCAGGGCCGCGATGTGGGCGGGCGTCGTGCCGCAGCAGCCGCCCAAAATACGGACGCCCGCAGCGGCGATCTGCCCCATCTCCCGGGCAAAATACGCAGGCTTGCCCTGATACAGCACCCGCGCCCGTGTGACCACCGGATAGCCCGCGTTGGGCATCACCGACAGGGGCAGCAGCGTCTCGCCAAGGCTCTGCACCAGTTTCTTCATCGCGCCGGGGGCCGAGACACAGTTCAGGCCCACGGCGTCCACCACGCCGCTGCCCTCCATCCGGCGCAGCAGGTCGCGGAACAGCAGGCCCTCGCGGGTGTAGCCGTCCGGCAGCACCGCGAAGGACACCATGACAAAGGCGTCCGGCACGGCCACACGCAGCGCCTTTACCGCCTCCACAATGCCCACATCGGAGCTGAGCGTCTCGAACAGAAAGTTCTTTGCCCCCAGTGCGGCGAACTGCTGCGCCACAAGGCCGTAGGCGCTGCTGGCCGGGGCAGCCTCGGTGTCCGGGGCCGGGCCGAGGTCAGCAAAGACGGCGGCGTCCTTCTCCGCAGCGGCATCACAGGCCAGCTTCCAGCCCGCCTCGGCCAGCTCTTCCCAGCCCGGCATCTGGGCCGCCGCCATCCGGGGCAGACCGAAGGTGTTGGTCTTGATGGCCTGTGCGCCTGCGGCCAGATATTCCGCATGGACCTTCTTCACGCCCTCGGGGTCGGTGAGGTTGGCCATTTCGCAGTCCGCGCCCGGTGCCGCTTTATAATAGGTACCCATGCCGCCGTCGAACAAAAGCGGCTTGTGGGCAAGATACTCTCGGATGTCCGTCATAGAAAGGTTCTCCTTTTTTATTTTCCTTGATTTTATAAAGAAATTCAGGTATAATTTTTGTATGAAAGTGAGGTGCTTTTGGATGCCCAAGATTCGTTCCAGCGCAGACCTGCGCAACAACTACAATGAGATCTCCACCTTCTGCCACGACTACGCCGAGCCGGTGTTCATCACCAAAAACGGCAAAGGTGACCTTGCCGTGATGAGCATCGAGACCTACGAGGCCCTGACCGCCCGGTTCGATTTGTACGCAAAATTGCAGGAAGGTCTGGATGACGTGGCGGCGGGAAGAACGCGCCCGCTGGATGAGTTCATGCAGGAGCTGCAAAACAGAAGGAGTCTTCGATGAACTACTTTATCGATGTTGCCGCTTCTGCTCAGCGTGACCTTGCAGATGCCTTCGACTATATCGACCTGACCTTGAAAAATCCCTCTGCTGCCGATAAGCTGGTTGCCATCGCATGGAAGAAATTCCGTTCTCTCGACACCTTCCCACAGCGTTTTTCACTTGTGAATGACTCATTTCTTTCCTCTTTGGGAATCCGGCTCATTCCAGTTCAAAACTATCTTGCATTTTATAAAGTCGACTCTTCCACCCAGACCGTCCACATCCTCCGCTTCCTGTATGGTCACAGCGACTGGCAGGCTATCCTGCGGGCGGATGTTCTTCCAACCTGAGCATTCTCCCCGGCCCTTTGCCGGGGAGAATTTTTGTGCAGTCATCTTCAGTTTAATGAAGTTTGCGCTCTTGTCAAGCATTTTTGCCCCGAAGCAGCCCATTTTGCTTGCGCCGAAGCCGGTTTTGTGCTATTCTATGCATATTTACAATGGTTGGGAGGAATGTATCATGCGCCACGCCGGCACACAGGAGATCGAAACGCCGCGGCTGCTTCTGCGCCGCCTTATGCCGTCGGATGCCCCGATGATGTACGCAAACTGGGCCAACGACCCGGAGGTCACCCGCTGGCTGCGCTGGACGCCGCACAAGGATGTGGCCGAGACGCAGGAGCTTCTGAGCGCATGGGCGCTGCTCTATCCCAACGAGGACTACTACCAGTGGGCCATCGTGGAAAAGGCCACCGGACAGGTGTTCGGCTCCATCAGCCTCTACAACAGCCTGCTGGGAGAACCGGCACAGCGAAATGAATGGCCGGGATTCGACCTCTCCGAAGGCATCTGGGAGCCGGGCTACTGCATCGGCAGAGCATGGTGGGGCAAAGGCTGCACCACCGAGGCTCTGAACGCTCTGGTAGAATACTGGTTCAAGAATACAGACAGTAATTGGCTTGCCTGCTCCCACGCCGTGGAGAACCCCGCCAGCGGCAAAGTCATGATGAAAGCAGGCTTTGTCTACGACCACGAGGCCGTCTACCATAAATTCGACGGTACAGCGATACCCTGCAAGTGCTATGCCCTGACGCGAGAACACTACGAATCGCTATATTCTCCAAACGAATAACAGAAAGGAATCATTTTGAGCGAACTTTACGATATTTTAGTCGAAACTCCCCCGACGAAGGTCATCCTTCTCGCCCTCGACCAGGGCCTGTGGGACTGCGAGCGCAGCCTTGCCGAGCTGGCTGCGCTGTGTGAGGCCAACCACATGGAGGCCGTGGCCGAAGTCACCCAGAAGCGCCAGACCCCTGAGACCGGCATCGTGCTGGGCAGCGGCAAGCTGGAAGAAGCCGCTGCGGCCGCAGCAGAGCTGGGGGCCGAGTGCGCCGTCTTCGACGGTGAGCTGACCGGCAGCCAGATCCGCAACATCTCCACGGCCCTCGGCGGCCTCGAGGTCATCGACCGCACCATGCTCATCCTCGAGATCTTCCGCAGCCGTGCCGTGACCAACGAAGGCAAGCTGCAGACCGAGCTGGCCCTCCTGCGTTACCGTCTGCCCCGCCTGCAGGGCATGGGCGAAAGCCTGAGCCGTCAGGGCGGCGGCGGTGGCGGCGGCGGCGGCGCCCGCCGTGGTGCCGGTGAAACGAAGCTTGAGCTTGACCGCCGCCACGTCCACGCCCGTATCGACGCACTGGCTGAGAAACTGGCCGAGATGGAAAAGCGCCGGGGCGAGAGCCGGAAAGCCCGCGCCAAGACCGGAATGCCGGTGGTCAGCCTCGTGGGCTACACCAACGTAGGCAAATCCAGCCTGATGAATGCCCTCTGCGGCCCCAGCGTCGCCGAGGCCGATATGCTCTTTGCCACCCTCGACCCCACCAGCCGGAAGCTCGTCCTGCCCAGCGGCATGGCCGTGCTGCTGGTGGACACCGTCGGCTTCGTCTCCCGCCTGCCCCACAATCTGGTGGAAGCATTCAAGTCCACGCTGGAAGAGGCCGCATGGTCGGACGTCATCGTCCGGGTGGCTGACGCCGGCGATGAGCAGCGGGAGGAGCAGCTGGCCGTCACCGACGAAGTGTTGGACGGCCTCAACTGCGCCGACATTCCCCGCCTGACCGTCTACAACAAGTGCGACAAGCCCGGCGCGCTGAGCTTCGACCCCGACATCCTGCTCACCAGCGCCAAGACCGGCTACGGCCTCGACAAGCTGCTGGCCAAGCTGGACGAGACCCTCAGCGACCGCGTCCACACCATCCGCATTCTCCTGCCCTACGATAAGCTGGGCCTCGCCGCCCCCATGCGGGAGCGCGGCAGCGTCCAGCTCGAGGAGTACCGTGAAGACGGCCTCTACCTCGAAGGCATCGTCAAGACCGAAGACCTCCACTGCTTCGAGGGCTATCTGGTCTGAGGACCCGCATGCGAAAAGAACCGGACTCCGCAGAGTCCGGTTCTTTTGCATTTCAAGGCATCAGCCTGCGGCAGAGGGCGCTTCCTCTTCGCCCATCAGCTGGTCGTACCGGCCGGTGAACACCCGTTCCGGCAGGGCCGCCGTCAGGGCGAGGGCGGCGGTGAACCGCTCCTCATCGGTCAGCTCTTCCTCCACCGGCGGGAAATGTGCAAGCACCTCATCCAGCTGATGTTTTACTTCCCGGGCCACGAAGATGCCCCGGTCGGTGAGGTAGATCTTGCCGTAATACTCCTTGACGATCATCCCCCGCTCCATCAGCAGGTTCAGCACCCGCACCACCGAGGGTTTGGTCACGCCCAGCTTCTCGGCGATGCTGCGGGAGCTGATGTCAAGATGGGTCTGCGAGACCTCATAAATAGCGAGCAGGTACCGCAGGTGTGCTGGCGTCAGTTCCATCTCGTATCACTCTCTTTTCGTTATATCACACGAACTCTTGGTTTGCAAAAGGGGCGCGGGCCAAAGCCTTGACCCGCGCCCCCTTCTCTTCCATGATTGCTCAGTGGCAGCCGCCCTTACAGCTGTTGCAGCTTCCGCCGCAGTCGCAGCCGCCGCTGCATCCACTGCAGCCGCCATGCTTATGAGAGTGCCAGGTGATCCAGCCTACACCGCCAAACACGATGGCTCCGACGATGATCGTCGGCAGATTGAAATTAGCAGCCAGGAACTCCATCATAACAATGCACTCCTTTCAGCGCGTTTTGAGAAGTTTTTTACTTGATCTTGGAAACGTCGATCTTGACTTCGTTGTCGTTCACATACTTGTTGGGACGAACCATCAGGTAGATGAAGGCCGCCAGGATGACAGCAGCCACGATGGTGAAGAAGTTGAAGCCGACCTCACCGGTGATGAGGCCGCCCAGCTGGTACACGACCAGAGCGGAGCAGTAGGCCAGTGCGCACATATAGCCGATAGCGAATGCCGTCCACTTGCCGTTGTTCATCTCACGCTTGATCGCACCCATAGCAGCGAAGCAGGGAGCGCACAGCAGGTTGAAGATCATGAATGCGTAAGCGCTCAGAGCGGTGTAATCAGCAGCAACGAGGCTCCAGATCTCGTCGCCGTTCTCAGACAGCTCCTCGCCGCCGAAGTGATACAGGACGCCGAAGGTGCCGACGACGTTCTCCTTTGCAATCAGGCCGGAGACAGAAGCGACGGTAGCCTTCCAGTTGCCGAAGCCCAGAGGCGCGAAGATCCAAGCGACTTTGGTTGCGATAGCAGCCAGGACGGAGTTGTCCTGATCCTCGACCATGCCGAAGGCGCCGTTCTCGAAGCCGAAGCCCTGCAGGAACCACAGGACGACGGTAGCAGCCAGAATGACGGAGCCGGCACGCTTGATGAAGGACCAGCCGCGCTCCCAGGTAGCACGGAAGACATTGCCCCAGGCGGGGATGTGGTATGCGGGCAGCTCCATGACAAAGGGAGCAGGGTCGCCTGCAAAGGCCTTGGTCTTCTTCAGGATGATACCAGAGCAGATGATGGCAGCCATGCCGATGAAGTAAGCGGAAACAGCCACCAGAGAAGAACCGCCGAACAGAGCACCTGCGATGAGGCCGATGATGGGCATCTTAGCGCCGCAGGGGATGAAGCAGGTGGTCATGATGGTCATACGGCGGTCGCGCTCGTTCTCGATGGTACGGGAAGCCATGACGCCCGGGACGCCGCAGCCAGTGCCGACCAGCACGGGAATGAAGCTCTTGCCGGACAGGCCGAACTTACGGAAGATACGGTCCATGATGAAGGCGACACGGGACATATAGCCGATGTCCTCCAGGATGGACAGCAGGAAGAACAGGACCAGCATCTGGGGAACGAAGCCCAGGACCGCGCCGACACCGGCGACGATGCCGTCCATGATCAGGCCGTACAGCCAGCCCGCCACGCCGATGCTCTCGAGGAAGCCGCCCAGCGCATTGGGGACGATCTCGCCGAACAGGACGTCGTTGGTCCAGTCGGTCGCAAACGTGCCGATGGCCCAGCCGCCGTCAGCGATGGAAGTACCCATGGACAGGGAGTACATCAGGTACATGATGACTGCGAAGATGGGCAGAGCCAGCACACGGTTGGTGACGATCTGATCGACCTTATCGGAAACGGTCAGGTGCTCGACGCGGGCCTTCTTCTTGACAGCCTTATCGACGACGCCATTGATGTATGCGTAACGCTGGTTGGTGATGATGCTCTCGGCGTCATCGTCCATCTCAGCCTCGCAGTCCTTGATGTGCTGGTCGATATGAGCGATCAGGTCGGAGGAGAGCTTCAGCTCATCCATGACCTTGTCGTCGCGCTCGAACAGCTTGACAGCGTACCAGCGCAGAAAGCGGTCATCGACCTTGCCCTGAATGGACTCCTCGATGTGCGCGATGGCGTGCTCAACGCTGCCGGTGAAGACGTGGGGCAGCTCGCCGCCCTTTCCAGCCTTTGCAGCAGCCATAGCAGCCTTTGCAGCAGCCTCGGTGCCTTCGCCCTTCAGTGCGCTGATCTCAACAGCCTGACAGCCCAGCTCGGCGCTCAGCTTCTTCAGGTCGATCTTATCGCCGTTCTTGCGGACGAGGTCGATCATGTTGACGGCCATGACCACGGGGATGCCCAGCTCGATGAGCTGAGTGGTCAGGTACAGGTTGCGCTCGATGTTGGTGCCATCAATGATGTTCAGGATGGCATCGGGCTTCTCCTTGACCAGATAAGTACGGGAGACGACCTCTTCCAGAGTGTACGGAGACAGGGAGTAGATACCGGGCAGGTCCTGGATGATGACATCCTTCTCGCCCTTCAGCTTGCCTTCCTTCTTCTCGACGGTAACGCCGGGCCAGTTGCCGACGTACTGATTAGAGCCGGTCAGATTGTTGAACAGGGTAGTCTTACCACAGTTCGGGTTGCCGGCCAGTGCAATTTTAATGCTCATTGCAACTCCTTTCCTCTCGTTACGATCAAACGACTTCGATCATTTCGGCGTCGGCCTTGCGCACGCTCAGCTCGTAGTTGCGCACGGTCAGCTCCATCGGGTCACCCAGAGGTGCGACCTTGCGAACATAGATCTCCACACCCTTGGTGATGCCCATGTCCATGATGCGGCGCTTGACCGGGCCTTCGCCGTGCAGGCGCGCCACGGTGGCAGTCTCGCCGACCTTAACGTCTTTCAGAGTCTTCATAAAAATCCTCCTCTGCTTGTCTTTCTATTCAGAGACTATCCAGTTTCGGAGCGTCTCCCAAACAGCGTTTTGCCGCTGCTCAGCCAACCATAATGCGGTTTGCCATCGTCTTGTCGAGGGCCAGACGGCTCTCCTTGACCTGAACGATGAGGTTGCCTGCGATCTCATTGACGACAGTCACCTGACTGCCCACCACGAAACCAAGCTCTGCCAGATGCAGACGTACTTCATCCCTGCCGGTGATCTTCTGGATGGTGACGGTATCGCCTGCTTTTGCCATAGTCAAAGGCATCATAATTGTTCCACTCCCATTCGCGCTCCCCATTCTGCGGGGAGCTTTTCGGTTCGCTTTTTTCGTCCTCGGGGATGGCCGCACCAGCCAGACGCCGCAACGCGCTCGCTCATGCCCGCGTCCCCCTCCGAAAAGCTACGGCAGTTAGTCAGTCGCAACTATCAGCACAGATAGTTTATACTTACTAACCCGCATTGTCAACCATTTTCCGACTCAAAAAAGTTAGTTTGTATGAACAAACAAATTTTCTTCCCTTATTTCAAGAAGATTTTTACAGTTTCTATATGCTAACTTTGTTTGCACATATTTACGATTTTCTCTTTTACACTCCCCGCATATGACACAGCCGCCCGGTGCAGGGGGTGTTCTGCAACGAGCGGCCGCGTGTCAAAAGGAGGATTCTTCCCGCCAGTGCGTGGTTTCGCTCTGGCGGGCGCCAGGATAAAAAGAGAGTATTTGGAAGAGAATGTCAAAATTCAGGAGCGTCAGGCTGCGACAGCCAGACGCTGGATGGGTGTTCCGCTGCGGAACAGACGGAGATACACTGCCGTACACTTGTTCAGCTGAGCAAAATGCTGCTGGGCGGCACTGGGATCACCATAGGCTTTCCAGCAGCCGCAGCAGGTGAAGTTGCGGCCCGCATTTTCGATAAAGCCCACCACATCGTGGAGCGGATAGCCCAGAAATACGCCGATCTCATGGGGGAAATCAGCCTCGCAGCAGAGCCGACGGGACAGCTGCCGCAAAAGCGGCGCGTAGTCGTCCGACTGCTCAGGCAGGGTGTAGCCTTCCCTGCACAGGAAATCCCGCACCTGCGGCTGGGCCAGCACAGCGCGGAGCCTGCTCTCGCGGTAGACGTACACCAGATACTGGTGGGTCCGCACACAGCCCTTGAGGACGCGGACGCAGAGGCCCTTTTCGCCCAGCTGTTCGTTCCAGCTGCGGACGCGGCGGGCAAGGTCGGCGCAGTCGCTCGTCTCGTAGCGGAAAAGTCCCGCAGGCTTTAAGCCGGCCAGCACCGGGGCGCACTGTTCGATCATGACTGTCTCAAAGTTGCGCTCCATGTCTTCGGCCTCCCTGCCCGTTTTCCGCTATTATCTCCTGCCGTGTGGTGCTTATGCAGGAGATGCGGTTAGAAAAAGCTAACCAAAATTCCAAAAAGAACGCGGCAGCCTGCCCCTCTCGAGCTTCTTCCGCTTTTCAGTTAGTCATTTCTAACGTGGCATTATCTTACCATAGGTCCGGCTCTGTGTCAACACCTTTTTGCAAAAATATTTGCTCCATTTCCTCCGCCGTGCTATACTGAGCCAAAGCTGATATGGCAATTCAACTTTTTAATGCAGCAGCAACAGCGTTGGATTGCATATCGCAGCTATGCTGTTTGGATGTTGCACTAATTTCTTGACTTGCGATAAAAAGGAATGGTATCCCCATGCATCTTATCTCACCCGAAGAGCTGGCCTCGGCCATCGCCGACCGTCTGGCCCGACAGTCTGCCGTCCTCGTCGCACTGGATGGCCGCTGCGGCAGCGGCAAAACGACGCTGGCCGCACGGCTGGCAGAGCGTTTTCCTCAAAGCATCACCGTCCACACCGACGACTTCTATCTCCCGCCATCCCGGCGTGTCACGGGCTGGGAGAGCATTCCCTGCGCCAACATGGACATCCGGCGCCTGCGGAATGAGGTCGTCGTTCCCGCCCGGGCAGGGCAGGCATTCTCCTACCGGGCCTACTCCTGCCGCGAAGGTGCCTATCTGCCGCCGCGTCCCCTCGGCCCTGCTCCGCTGGTCATCGTGGAGGGAAGCTACAGCCATCACCCCAGCCTTGCACCCTATTATGATATAAGAATATTCGTCACCTGCTCTCCCGATGAGCAGGCCCGGCGGCTCTGCAGACGGGAGGGGGAGCGGTATTCGAATTTTGTGGAGCGGTGGATCCCGCTGGAAGAGGGGTATTTTGCAAATTACTCCATTGAGGAGAACGCGGAGATGATGGTCGTTACGGGGTGATCGGGGTCGAGTGCTTTTTACGGAAGAGTCCGGTTTTCTTATAAACGGCTTCGCGCGCCGGTGCGCGGGGCAGGTTTTTTTCTTTTGGTCAAGCGGCTTGCGCTCCGCGCGGGCCAGAGGTAGGGAGGGG
>OGEI01000672.1_pt1 | contig 18768 bp, 11 predicted proteins | sample 1570631 | NCBI WGS metagenome assembly OGEI01 (sample SAMEA2582139, study PRJEB24529) | metagenome | biome: Human gut stool | place: China | collected 2011
AGGCGGTATCTTCTTACTTGAGATTGATGAGAACACGGGAAAAGTCATTCATCCTAAAGCTGATGAGAAAAATGATGTTGACGCATATTTTGGAAAGAGACTTATCGGCGGCGGTCATGTAGCGATAGAGGGACCGTGGATTGAGTATGATAAAGAAGCCGGTTATTATTATCTGTTTGTATCGTATGGTTCACTTACAAGTGACGGCGGTTATCAGATAAGAGCTTTCCGCTCAAAGAAAGTTGACGGACCTTATGTGGATATGAAAGGAAATACACCAAAGCCGGACTCAGGTGATGAATCATTTTTTGGTCTTAAACTTTCAGGAAACTATATGCTCCCTAGTCTTGAAAAGGCATATAAGGCAACGGGTCATAACTCAGCACTTATAGATAGTGACGGAAAGAGGTATATCGTAAACCATACGAGATTTGATGATGGAACAGAGGCTCATGAGCCGAGAGTGCATCAGTATCTTCTTAATGAAGACGGCTGGCCATGTATGCTGCCTTATGCGACAGACGGCGAAACGGTTTCTGAAAAAGGTTATGATAATGAAAAGATTATCGGAGATTATTATGTTGTAGACCAGGACACAACGGTAGACGGTGAGATAGCAAAGCCGTTTAAACTTATATTTACTGATAAGGGCAGTGTGTTTGGAAAAGACATAAAAGGGATATGGACTGTTAAGGATGGTACATACTATGTTACGATAAAGTATGACGACGAAGAGTTTAAGGGCGTGTTCTGTGATATGAAAGATGAGGCAGGCACAAAGTGTATGACATTCTCAGCGGTAGGAAAGAATAAGAGCCTTTGGGGCGTAAAGTATTATAAATAGAAGCAACGGAGGAAAGGCAGATGGCAAAGAAAATTGATGCAAAGTTGAAACGACAGATAATAGATGTGAGTAAGAGCGTGGCTGCGTGGGTGTTTGTGACAGCGGCATCTTTTGGCTATTGGCTGGTGGTGCTTCTGATTGCTTCACTTGTGCTTCTCAATGTATGGCATGTCACATTTGACTCTATACTAAAATATTCATTTGTACTTATGATAATAACTTCGGTGGTTTATCTCGGATTTCAGATTAGAAAATGGGTGAGATGACCGTGTTACAATTAATGAATTTAAAATTCCGGATGAGATATATCCGGAATTTTTTTGTCGGTAAACAAATTTGGCATATAATGAAAATGCGTTTTGAAATATCAGAATATATATATCTTTTTTCATGATTTTTTATAATAAAAATTATTTTTAGTATAAAAAAGTTTATTGAAATTTTATGATTGAGATAATTGTAAAATAAATCAAATTTTGTTTAGTTGTTTCTAAATGTTTTATTTTAGGACAAATTTAGAAATTGTATTGTGCAAGGTGTATTAAGAATGGAACTGTTGTCAAGTGGGTTTTATGTGCATATTGCTAAAAAGTGGCTGAAATTTGTTATCAAGGTGAGAGAAATATACAACAATTTGACTATAATTGGCATTGACTTTTGTTCAAAATCATAGTATTATAAAATAAACTAAAGTAATTTATGAAAATATAAAAATACTTAAGCAAGAAACAATTTAAGGAGGAAGTTATGCGGCACAAAAAAATTGGAGGTAAGTTTAAAAAGACAGTTGCTGTCGGACTTATCGTGTCAATGGCACTTGGGTCTACAACTCTCAGAAGTTTTGCGAAAGATGTAAGTGACGATAGTACATCAGGCTCAAAAACTGAAAGTTCGGATTCAGACAGTAAGTCATCAGTGACATCTGAAGAGTATTCCAGTGAGAGAATATCAACGATTTATACAAATATCAGCAAAAAATATAAATTGTCTGATTATACCGGTGAAGCGGTTTCGATACCGGTAGACAGTTCTGTTACGGGAAACAGCAAAAGTTATCTTACTACTAAAGTTAAAGGCTATGAAAAAAATAATAAAGTTCTTGATTTGACAAGTGGTAAAAAAGTAACACTTGATTTTGAGGTTCCGGAGGACGGTCTTTATTATATGAATTTTGATTATCTTTCATATGATGAATCAATACTTCCGGTTTCAATGAAGATGAAAGTAGACGGAGATTATCCGTTTTACGAATGTCGAAGTCTTGAGTTTGAGACAACCTGGAAATTAAGTGATGAACCGTCATATGACAGATATGATAATGAAGCGGTTACAATTCCAAATAAGCAGATACAGTGGGAAAGCAAATATCTGATGGATTCAAGTTATCGCCATTCAGATCCGCTTAAAGTTCAGCTTACAAAAGGAAAACATTCCATTGAACTTAGTGTTGACGAAGGAAACTTCCTTTTAGGAAATATCTCCCTTGAGGCACCTGTAGCTGTTGAAGAATATAAAGGTTCTTCTGACAAAGCAGATGGAAAAGAACTTATTACGATTCAGGGTGAAGATTATACGACAACAAATGATTCAGCTATTCACGGCGTTGCCGAGTATGATACAAGTGTTGATCCATATCAGGCTAAAGATACGGTGTTAAATACGCTTGATTCTGATTCATTCAGTACGGCAGGTCAGAAAGTAACATATGAATTTGAAGTTAAGACAGCCGGAAATTATAAGATTGCAGCAAACTATCGTCAGTCAGAAAAAACAGACTTCCCAGTATTCTGTGATGTTGCAATCGATGGAAAAGTTCCAAACAGTGCATTTAAAGATTACAGCATGGCTTATACTACAAAGTATAAAACAGCTACCATGCAGGATTCAAAAGGTGAGGATTTAAGTGTACATCTCGAAGCAGGAAAACATACGATTTCTTATACCATAAGCATGAATCCTATTTCATATATTATGGAAGAGATTGATGAAGTAATGTCAGATGTAAATGACCTTGCACTTGAGATTACAAAGGTTGCCGGTACAAATGCTGATAAGTATCGTGACCTCAAGCTTTCAAAGTATATTCCAAATCTGGAAAAGACACTTTACAGTTATTCAGACAGACTTACAAAGCTTGAAAAGAGTGCTGTTAAGTGGAGCGACAGTGACAAGAATGTAGCTGTTATGTCGTCACTCATTATCGCAGCAAAGCAGTTGAAGAGTCTTGCAGACAGTCCTGATTCGATTCCATATCGTATAGACGAGTTGTCAACAAGCTCAAACTCAGTAAACCATTATCTTGCAACAACGATTGATAACCTTATTGCAAACGATCTTGCAATAGACAGGATTTACATTTATCAGGATGGAGCAAAACTTCCATCGAAGCCGGGATTTTTTAAGTCTTGTGCGATGAATGTTTCAAGATTTGTGGCATCATTTACTGACCAGGCTTACTCAACAAAGAATACAAACAGCGATCATATACAGGTCTGGGTAAACCGTTCAAGCCAGTATGTGCAGATTATGCAGAAAATGATTGATGAAAAGTTCACACCAAAGACGGGAATCAATGTTGATATAAGTATCATGCCTGACCAGTACAAACTTGTACTTTCAAATTCATCGGGAAATGCACCTGATGTTGCGACAGGTATCAACTACACGATTCCTTATGAGCTTGGTATCAGAGGTGCACTTGTCAATATGGCACAGTATGATGATTTTAAAGAATCGACAGATGGTTATGAGCCGGGATTCTTTATGACAGGTTCAATAAATGATGGTATTTATTCAATGCCGGAGACAATGAACTTCTGGGTATTGTTCTACAGGACAGATGTTCTTGAAAAACTTAATCTTGAAATTCCGAAGACTATGGATGATGTAATAGATATGCTTCCAAAACTTCAGATGAGAGGTTTAAATTTCTATTATCCGACAGCAGGTATGACGCTCATGAGAAACTTCCATGGTACTACACCTCTTATCGTGCAGAATGGTGGTTCACTCTATGCTAAGACGGCAGCCAACGGCACGGCAATCGGAAATGAGAAGTCGGTAAACGGATTTACAAAACTTACGGATTTGTTTACTGTTTATAATATGCCTGTCAATGTTGATAACTTCTATCAGCATTTCAGAAATGGTGATATGCCTATCGGAATTGCGGATTATGCAACATTTAATATGCTTACAAATGCAGCTCCTGAACTTTCAAGTTCTTGGAAAGTTGCACTTATCCCAGGTACTCAGAAATCAGACGGAACTATTGACCGTTCAGTCTGTGGATGTGCTGAGAGCAGTGTTATCTTTAAGAGCAATTCTGAGAGACAGAAAAAGGCATGGGAATTTGTTAAATGGTGGTCTTCAACAGAGACACAGGCAGAGTTTGGACAGACTATTCAGATTACATATGGGGGTGAATATATCTGGCCTACGGCAAATACAAAAGCGTTTGCACAGCTTCCTATAAATTCTGATACAAAGAAGATTGTTGAAGAGACAGCAAAGAATGTTAAGGACGTTGCGAGAGTTCCGGGTACATATCTCCTCGAACGAGAGATGAGTAATACATTTAATGATATTGCCGTAAACGGTGATAACGAGCAGACGCGTATAGACAAAGCGGTTAAGACCGTAAACCACGAGTTTGAAAGAAAACTTGAGGAATTCGGATATAGTGACAGTGATGGCAAAGTAATAAAAGATTATAAAATTCCGACTTATGAATCTGTAAAGAAACTGCTTGGCAGAACAGATGATGACGAATAATATAATCGGAGGGATGAGAAAGAATATGGCTAACGAAAATAAAGAAAAATTAGGTATAGATCCCGTGAAGAAGAAAACCGGCATTAGAAAAAGAGAAAATTCAAACACAAACGGTTATCTCTTTATGCTGCCATATGCTCTTATGTTTGTGGTATTCATATTACTTCCGACAGTATTAGCGGTTGTACTTTCATTCACAAACTTTAATGCGATTCAGTTCCCAAAATTTGTAGGATTTTTGAATTACATTACACTTATTACAAGTGATGAAGTATTTATGCAGTATGTATTGCCAAATACCGTATTGTATGCGGTTGTTGTAGGTATCGGAGGATATATTTTAGCCTTCGTGCTTGCATGGGCACTTTGTAACCTTACAAAAGTTCCAAGAACTATATTTGCCCTTATCTTATACTCACCGAGTATGACAGCAGGTGTTGCGATGACAGTTCTCTGGAAGGTTATCTTCTCAGGTGACCAGACAGGTCTTTTGAATGCATAGCTTCCGAACGTCGGTCTTATAGACGAACCTATCATATGGCTTGTAAATACAAAATACCTTTTACCTATAGTTATTATCATAGGTCTTTGGTCTTCAATGGGTGTAGGTTTCCTCTCAATGATAGCAGGTATCTTAAACTCAAATGAAGAACTTTATGAAGCAGCAGCTATTGATGGAATCAAGAATCGTTTCCAGGAAATGATATACATAACAATTCCTCAGATGAAACCTCAGATGTTGTTCGCAGCGGTTATGGCAATCGTAAATGCGTTCCAGAATGGTCTTATATCTACACAGCTTACCGGTAATCCGTCACCCGGATATGCGGCACAGCTTATTGTAAACCATATAGAAGATTACGGTTTCTTAAGATACGAGATGGGTTATGCGGCAGCAGTTTCAGTTGTATTGTTATTAATCGTTCAGATATTCTCGAAAGCGGCAAATGCACTTTTGACGGAAAAAGACGATTTTTAAAAGAGGAGGAAAAAAGAAATGGCATATAAAGGCAAGAGAATTAATCCTCAAAAGTTTGAAAGAGGACAGATTAAGATTATCGCCATATTATTACCTCTCGTAATATTCATGGCACTACCAATCGTGTTTATTGCAAACCATGCGTTTAAGCCGATGGATGAGTTGTTTGCATTCCCGCCTACATTCTTTGTAAGAAATGCAACACTTGAAAACTTCACAAAGCTGATAAAGTTCAGCCGTACGGCAGGTGTTCCACTCAGCCGTTATGTATTTAACAGTTTACTGGTTACGGGACTGACAGTAGGATTGTCACTTCTGTTTACAACATTTGCGGCATTTGCTCTTGCAAAGTTAAAATTCAAGGGCAGACAGCTTATGATGGATATAAACCAGCTTGCTCTTATGTTTGTTGCAACAGCAGTTCTTATTCCAAGATACCTTGTTATCTGTAAAGTAGGACTTATCGACAGCATATGGGCACATATCTTACCATTGCTTGCTTATCCGGTAGCACTTTTCCTTGTTAAGCAGTTCGTGGAGCAGGTTCCTGACTCACTTATCGAAGCAGCTTACATTGATGGTGCAACAGACTGGACGGTTTACAGAAAAATCATTATTCCGATGATAAAACCGGCTATTGCAACAGCAGCAATCCTTGTTTTCCAGCAGGTGTGGGTAAACATGGAAACATCAAACTACTATGTAAATGATGACAGTATGAAAACATTGACTTTCTATATGAACTCACTTGTCAATGTAAATAACACAGTCTCCGGTCAGGGTATGGCGGCGGCAGCCTCACTTATATTGTTTGTTCCTAACCTCGTGTTATTTATCATACTTCAGAACAATGTCATGAATACAATGGCACATTCAGGTATCAAGTAAATGAAGCTAGAGGAGGAGAAGGAACAGACATTATGAAAAAGAATAAAAATTTATTTAAGATTGTTTCTGTATTGCTCTTGGCATTCGTAATAACGCTGTCAACAGGATTAAATTCCGTAAGTGTTTCTGCAAACACACCATATCGTACATTTACAAATGACGGTTATGGACGGACGATGGAAACACAGACAGCGTACCTTGCACAAAAGACACTTATAAAATTCGGCAATGAATTTATGAGCAATCCAAGTGATATGTACATAACTTCTGACGGCACGATATATGTTGCTGACACAGGTCATGGGCGTATCCTGGTTGGTACAGCAGACGGAAAGTTATTAAACATTATCGGTAAAGGAAAGTTAAAAACACCAATGGGTGTATTTGTAACTTCCGACAAAAAAATTTATGTGGCTGATAAAGATGGAAAAGCGGTTTTTGTTTTTGATCAGAACGGAAAAGTTTTAAACAAGTACACAAAGCCGGATAGTCCGCTTTATGGTGAGGGACTTGACTTCCTGCCGCAGAAGATAGTTGTAAATGATGCAGGTGTTATGTATATCGTATGTCAGTCAAATACAAACGGTATCGTCGAGATTTCGCCGGAAGAAGGCGGAACATTCCTTGGATACTTTGGTACAAACTATGCATCAGTGAGTCTTCAGACTATTATCTATCGTGCTATCCTTACTGATGAGCAGAGAGCAAAGATGGTAAGTAATATGCCATCAACACCTGATAACCTTTCGATAGATACGAAAGGACTTATCTACACGGTAACACGTGGTGATGAGAATATGTCTCTTAAAAGACTTAACAGCGCAGGTACAAACCTTATAAAAGGCGGTGTGAGTGATTATGATGAATCACCGGCGGCAGTTACAACAGGTAACCATGATAACATCTATGTTGCATCATCACAGGGTTACATCTACGAGTACAACAAACAGGGTGAACTTCTCTATGTATTCGGTGGTACTGATGATGGTACGCAGAGAGTTGGTCTTTCAACGCAGGTTACAAGTATTCAGGTAGATTCTAAGGACAATATATATGTACTCGACTCTGATAAAAAGCAGATTCAGGTTTATGAGCCATCAGAATTTACACAGCTTTTGCATAACGCCCTTTACCTTTATTCAAAAGGTCATTATACGGAAAGTAAGAAACCATTGCAGCAGGTTCTTCAGATGAACAGTATGTTTGATTATGCAAATAAGGCTATGGGTCGTGCATACTTCCAGGAAGAAAATTACGACATGGCACTTAAATATGCAAGACTTGCAAAAGATTATGAAGGATATTCAGATGCTTTCTGGGAAATACGAAATGAGTGGCTTAAAGACAATATTGTAGCAGCACTTGTGATAATAGTTGCATTGTGGGCAGCATTTAAGATTGTGAAATCTCTTGATAAAAAGAAGGGTATTCTCGCAAAACCTAAAGCAGCTATTGCAAACTTCAAGCAAAAGACATTTGTCGCTAATGTATGCTATTCAAAATATTTTATGAAACATCCTATTGATGGTTCATACGGAATCGCAAGAGAGGGCAGGGCATCATGGTCTGCACCGTCATTTATACTTCTTGTATTTATGATAGAGTATGTAATCAACAAATATCTCTGCGGTTTCTTACAGAAAACAGTAAGAGAAGGAAGATATGAGATTTTCTCAGATATTGGAAAGATTGTCATTGTAATGGCAGCCATTACATTATGTAACTATCTTGTATGTACTATAAATGAAGGTGAAGGTACGATAAAGAAGATTTATACATACTTCTGCTATTCACTTCTTCCATATGTAGTATATATACCATTTAGTTTCATATTGACACATATACTTACAACTAATGAGCAGTTCCTTATCACACTTCTTCAGTATGTAATTTACGGATGGGTAATTGTACTTGTGATACTTGGCATAAAGGAAGTAAATAATTACACGGCAAAGGAAACAGCCAAGGTTATCTGTATAACAATATTTACAATTTTGATTATGGCACTTCTCATATTTATAATTTATGTATTATGGGCTCAGGTATTTGAGTTTATCAGTGCCGTATTTGGAGAGGTGGTGTACCGATTTGGCTAAGAATAAGAAAAAAATCATAGCAATAGTTAGTGCATTGGCACTTTTAGTCGCAGCGGTACCGGTTATGTCACATGCGACCGGTGTTGATTCTGACAATGATGCAACAAGCACATCAGATGCGACAAGTTCAACGGATGCCTCTTCACAAAAGAAAGAAGAGGAGAATAAAAACAAGATTAAAAGTGACGGTGAAGTTGTTCAGGATGGTGCCGTAGGTAAGGTTGACAAGTCAAAATGGATAACACTTAAAGATTACAAACTTGTAGCCGAGAACGACACATACAAAATGTTTTTATATGAGCCTCGTCTTTCAATAATGCTTCAAAATAAGAAGACAGGAAAAATCATGGAGTCTACACTTAGTGATGAGAAGGATGATGGAAACAGTAACAGCGTATGGAACGGTTATATGAAATCAGGTATTGTTATCAATGCCATCAAAGATGCAAAGAATACATACCAGGTTGATCTTATAAATAACCAGAATACGATAAATGTAAACAAAGAGTCAGACGGATTTACGGCAGATATTTATTTTGATGAATATCAGTTTGGGCTTTCAGTAAATGTAAAACTTGACGGTGAAGATGTAGTAGTATCTGTTCCTGATAAATCTATCAAAGAAGATGCAGATGGTATTTATATTTCAACAATAAGTCTCTTCCCTCTCATGGGATATACATATCTTGATGACGAAGAAGGATATATGCTTATTCCTGATGGAAACGGAGCACTTATCAATCTTGATAATAAAGAGGGAAGATATACAACGGGATTTTCCCAGAACATTTACGGAAGTGATGCCGGATTTGATGATTCGGAAGTAAAGACTTATCTCTGGGATAAGATTGATATGGTAGAAGATGCAAATGAAGTCATCGCACCAATCTTTGGTATGGCTCATACAAAACAGCAGCTTGGATATATCGCAGTAGTAGAAAGCGGTGACAAGCGTGCGAGCATTGAGGCTCATCCAAACGGAGTTATGGTAAATTATAACCGTTGTTTTGCAAAATTTAAGTTGAGAGATATTTATGTTCAGCCTCTTAACAATTCAAATTCAGGTACGGTTACAAAAGCAGAAGAAAAACGCACTCACATGGATATGACAGTAAGATATATGATGCTTTCAGGTGATGACGCAAACTATTCTGCAATGGCAGCAAAGTACCGCAATTATCTTCTCGACAATGGTCTTGTCACAAAGAAAGACGACTCATACAACACAAGAGTTGATTTCCTTGGAACAGACAGAGAAGAATTCCTTGTAGGGACAAGAGCTGTCACAATGACAACAACAGAAAATATCTCTGACATATTTGGAGAGTTAAAGAAAAACGGAGTTGCAAGTCTTATATCAATGTATAAGGGATGGCAGAAAGGCGGTCTTTATAATGTGCCTGTCACAAAGTATAAAGCTGACAGACATATTGGCGGAACAGGTAAGCTTACAAAACTTATAAAAGATTCCGCAAAAGACAATTATCAGTTGTATCTTTACAATGATGCATTAAGACTTAACCCGTCAACAAACAAGCTTACATATGATATGATAAAGCAGGTCAACAAGAGAACATTTAAAGAGGAAGAAAAGAAAGAAGTATATGATACTTTCTATTATCTTACTCCATCAAAAGCCAACGAAGACCTTAGTGAGTTAGTTTCTTCATATACGGATGACGGAGTGAAGAATCTTGCAATAGCAGGACTTAGTAATACAATCTTTTCTTATAGCCTTAAAGGAAAGTTCTATACAAGAAATGACACTGCAAATGACAATACAAAGCTTATCGGCGATGTAGCAAAGAAAACAAATCTTGTACTTGAACAGCCTGTATCTTACCTTTGGAAAGATACAAATGCATTTCTTGATATGCCTCTTGGCTCATCAGATTATATGTATGTTGATGAGGAGATACCTTTCCTTTCAATGGTACTTAAGGGAATTATCCCAATGTATTCAAATTATGTAAACTTTGAAGCAAATAAACAGGAATTCCTTTTACAGATGGTCGAAGCCGGTGTTTATCCGTCATTCTATGTGACATATGAAAATTCATCAGACCTTATATATACGAACTCGTCAGATCTTTACAGTACGGAGTACAAGACATATAAGGACACTATCGTTAAGTATGACAAGGATTTAAGAAAACTTAATGAGGTTACAAAGGGATTGGTTATTAAGAAACACGAGAAACTTAACAATGGAGTTACAGTAGTAACTTACGACAATGGCACAAAGATCTATGTAAACTATACAAGCGTTTCAAGAACGGTAGATGGTGTAAAGGTCGGGGCTATGTCATATTCGTATAAGGCAGGTGAGACTGAATGAGTGAAGAAATGAAGAAGAAAAAGAAAATGACAAAAGAAGAGAAAGAGCAGTTAAAGCAGTTAAAGAAAAGTGCTAAACCCGGAAAACTTGCGAAGAGAGATGCGATTACCGGTGTACTGTTTATATCGCCATGGATAGTCGGTGCGATTTTATTCTTAGCTTACCCATTGATCACATCGTTCAGGTATGCATTAAATAATATCAGCATCACACCACTTGGTATGAATTTTAACTTTGTAGGTTACGGGAACTTTACACAGATACTCTTATCAGAGTCGGATTTTGTTACAAATCTTATAGACTATGTGGTATCAACTGTTATATCAGTACCTATTATAGTCGTGTTTGCACTTATTATATCTATGATGCTTAATCAGAAGATAAAAGGTAAGGGATTCTTCAGACTTATCTTTTTCCTTCCGGTTATCATCGTAAGTGGTCCTATCCTTGGAATGTTAAATGCCCAGGGAGCAGGAAGTATCACATCTATTGATACACAGGCAATAACAGAGGCAATAAAAGGATTTATGCCTGCTGCACTTGCAACACCTATTTCAAAACTTTTTGAGAATATGGTAACAATACTCTGGTATTCAGGTGTGCAGATACTTATATTCCTCTCAGCATTACAGAAGATTGACAGATCAATGTATGAAGCTGCAAAGATCGATGGTGGTTCAGGATGGGAATGTTTCTGGAAGATAACACTTCCAAATATCAAGCCAATGATACTTTTAAATATTGTATATACCATAGTATTTATTTCAAACAACGATCAGAACTCGATTATAGGACTGATAAAAACAGCAATGTTCTCAGGAACGGAAGAAAAGGGTTATGGATATGCATCAGCGATGGCGTCGTTGTATTCAGTGGTAGTTCTCCTTATTGTAGGTCTGTTCTCACTTGTATTCTTAGCTAAGAAAGATGTATATGAGAAACAGGTTAAGAGAGCAAAGAAAGCCCACAAGAAAGAACAGCGTCAGCTTAAGAAGATAGAAAGGAGGAGCGCAAGAAATGCCAAGAAGAACGCAAAAGCAGCAGCCTAGTACGGCAGTTGTATCAACACAGCCAAAATTTACAAAAGAAAAGTTACACAAATTCCTTTTAGGCTCCAAAGAGAAAGAAGGATTCTTAAAGGTATTTGTTATATATGCACTCCTCATATGTATCGGATTTATATATATTTATCCTATTCTTTATATGGTGAGCCAGAGTTTCATGACACTTGATGACCTGCTTGATTCTTCAATCAACTGGATACCGTCAAAGTTAAATTTAGACAACTATAAACAGGCAGCTCAGAGTATGGATTTCTGGAAGTCTTTCGGACAGAGTATAATAATTGCCGGTGTACCTACACTTTGTAATCTTCTTTCGTGTTCCGTAATCGGATACGGACTTGCCCGTTTCGAGTTCCCTGGAAAGAAAGTTGTACTTGGAATCATCCTCTTTACATTTATTCTTCCAAGTCAGATTACAATGATACCTACATATGTACTTTATTCTAACATGGGTATTCTTGGAACAATCTGGTCATTTGTACTTCCGGCACTCCTCGGAATGGGTATAAATGCACCGATATTTATATTGATATTCTGGCAGTTCTTCAGACAGGTGCCAAAGGTACTTATCGAAGCTGCACAGATTGATGGAGCAGGATATCTTAAGTCATTCTTTAAAATATCACTTCCATCTGCATCACCTGCTATCATTACAGTATCACTTTTCTCATTTGTATGGTACTGGAATGAGTCATACCTTACACAGATGTATGTATCAGGTGTTACGACAAAATCGGGCTGGTCATCACTTGTTATCAAGCTCGGTGACTTCGCATCAAACTACTCAGATTATGCACAGACTGCAACAACAGCCGTAACAAGTATAAATGAGTCGATAAACATGGCGGGTACAATGCTCAGCATACTCCCATTGCTTGTAATGTATTTCGTTCTCCAGAGATACTTCGTAGAGAGTATTGATAGAACAGGTATTACAGGAGAATAAAGAGTTAAATTGTATAACAATTTAACTCTGCAAAAAAACCATATATGCAAGTTTTTTTGCTCGGATTAAGCAAGAAGTAACAGTTCAGCCTTTCATTTTTGAAATGAAAGGCTGTTTTGTCAATTATCTTTTTATGGATGAACTGTTACTTTAAAACAAAAAATCATTAATGGTAAGTTTTGCATTGGTGATTTTTTGTGTTTTTTGTGAATAAAAATGTATAAATTGTAAATGACTTCATAAAAAGTTAAAATATTTCACAAAAAACTATAGCATTTGTGAAAAAAGTGTGATATAATATACAACATAAAATGAACTACAAAGTTATCTAAATATTAAGGAGGAAAACTATGAGGAAAAAACTTATGGCACTTCTGCTCGCCGCATCTATGGTAGTAGGTATGACAGCTTGTGGAAGTAATGGCGGTTCCGTTTCAAAAAATAGTGCAAAGGATGTTTCCGGAAAATATGATGAAACAACTATTGATGGAATCAAGTATAAGAAAGCAAAGGATATTACAAGTGATAAGATTGAGCTTACATATTATCACTTTGATCAGGATGAAACAGTTAAGTATCTTGCAAAGCGTTTCATGAAGATTTATCCAAATATTAAGGTAAATGTTAAATATCAGAATGTTGCTAAGTACAATGATTCATTACTTACAATGGTATCAAATAAGGAAGCACCTGATGTAATTATGTTCTCAGATGCAGATTTTGCACTTAATAACAGACTTGTGATGGATATTTCATCATATTGGAATTCTGATCCTGAGACAAAGGAAGTTGCATCAACAGTTAATGACTGCGGACTTGGATGTTACGGAACAGAAAAGAGATATGCAGTACCTGTTAAATTCTTCCCTGGTGTTATGTATGTTGACAGAAATGTATTATCAACACTTAATGTTAAAACACCTTCAAGAAACTGGACATGGGATGACATGATTAAGCTTATCAAGGATACTACAGTTAAGAAGTCATCAGATGGTATGGCTTATTATGGATGTGGTTACTACAACAGACTTGATTCATACTATGGAATTGCTGCTAAGCAGACAGTTCAGGGTGAGTTCGGTTTTGACGGAACACAGTTTGACCTTACAGCATGGGCTAAAGGTGAGCAGCAGTTTGCAGAACTTAAACAGGGTGGATATATCGCACCTCAGACACAGACACTTGACATGGAAAGCTGGATGGGTGACTTCGATGCATGGTGTGGAGCTTCAAGCCATGTAGCACTCTTTACAGAAGCATTCTGGACATATCAGGGAACATGGGCTACAAAAGCATTCCAGAAATATAACCTTGATATCGTACCTTATGTAATTCCTGCAGTAAGTAAGGAAGATGCTTCAAAAGACCATCATTCAATCGCAACTATCGACTTTGGTGGTGTTACAACATCTTGTAAGTATCCTCGTGAAGCATATGAGCTTCTTAAGTTCATGAGTTTTGGCCAGGATGGATGGAAGACAAGAATTGAGCTTTACAATGATGAGAGCCAGAAGAACTCTAAGGGTCTTGCACTTAAATATGATGTTATGCCTGCACCTATCACAACAAATTCAGACATCTGGAATGATTATATCAAGATGTATTGCAAGGGTATGGATGATGAGCATGTTAAACTTTGGAAAGAATACTTTGCAAGTTGTATGCAGCCTATCCCATACGGATGGACAAGTATCGCGGGATATTGGAACTATTGTAATGAGTACTTCAACAAGATTGATATTCATAACAAAGTTGACAGCGGAGAAAAGAAAGCTGCTGATTATATAGACGAAGCAACAAGAAAAGCTAACTGGTATCATGCAAAAGCAATGCTTAAATACTTCGGAAAGAGCGGTTATAATGTTCTTTCAGATGCTGACATCGCTAAGTATGAGAAGATGGAAAAAGCTAATAAATAATTAAGTTTTTTGAATTTAAAGCGAATATAAAAAAGAGGAGATTCCGAAAGGTTTCTCCTCTTTTTTATGTTATAGGAAAATGTTCGTAAAGTAGTGGGGCACCAGGAGCAAAATGCTGTTTGTGCTCTTTTCTATATAAAAATAATAAAATATTTGTATCTAAAAAGATATAAATTTATGTAACAGTTCTACCATAAAAAGATAATCAATAATACAATGAGCAAGCTCAAGTATTGTCAATTATTTTTTATGGCTGAACTGTTACAAATTTATTAAAAAAATAACAAAAACGGTTGTCAAATCGTATAATTTAAGGTATAATTTAATTGATATTAAAATACTTTAGTAAAAGGTAAAATTAAAAATAAAAATAAAGGAAAAGGAGAAAACAAATGGCAGAAAACAAAGAACTTAAGTACAATGAACCGTGGATATTGCAGAGAGCAGATCCATTTGTATGCAAAAAGGATGGCTGGTATTATTTTACGGCATCTATTCCAAGTTATGACTGTATCGCACTCAGACGCTCAAAAACTCTTGACGGTCTTAAAGATGCGGAGGAAGTTGTAGTATGGAAAAAGCATGAGAGTGGAATTATGAGCAAACATATATGGGCTCCGGAGCTTCATTATCTTTTCGGAAAGTGGTATATCTATTTTGCGGCAGGAGAAGCAGAAAATATTTGGAATATTCGTCCATATGTGCTTGAGTGTCAGGGTGATGATCCTATAAATGATGAATGGATAGAGAGAGGAAAAATGCAAAGAGCAGATGATGATATATTCTCATTTGAAGCATTTTCACTTGATGCTACTATCTTTGAAAACAAAGGAAAATATTATTATGTATGGGCTGAAAAGGTAAGCGTTGGTCCACAGATTTCTAATCTTTACATTGCTCAGATGGAGTCGGGATATAAGCTTAAGACGGTTCAGGTACTTCTCACAACACCTGATTATGACTGGGAGCGTCATGGTTTCTGGGTAAATGAGGGACCGGCAGTCATCAAGCATGACGGAAAGATTTTCCTTACATATTCAGCAAGTGACACAGGTATAAATTATTGTATGGGTATGCTTACGGCTGATGAAAATTCAGATGTACTCGATCCATTATCATGGAAGAAAGAGAGATACCCGGTTCTCAAGACCAATGAAGAACTTGAGATATACGGACCGGGACATAACTCATTTACAGTAGATGAGGACGGAAACGATGTTATGGTATATCATGCAAGAAAAGAAGCTGAGATAGAGGGAGATCCTCTTTACAATCCTAACAGACACGCAATGCTTATGAAGCTTCGCTGGGACGAGGATGGAAGACCGGTATTTTCTTACAAAGACTGATGGAGGAGCAATATGGCAAAACTTGTAATTAATGAAATAACAGATTTAATCAAACAATCTAACGATAAAAAAAATCAAGTTACTTCGCTGAAGAATGATTTAGCCAACAAAAAGGAAGAATTAGCCAAATTAGACAAAGAGCGGGAAGAGGCTAAAGAATACGCTAGTCATTATCCTTCAATCTATTCAGAGGATGAAAGTGTTTCGATAAAATTCCTAGAACAACTTAAAGAACTTGATTGGAATAAACTTTCGGACAATTCTGCAGGAACAACAGGAGTACAAAAACTAGCAAAAGATCTAAAAGAGCGAGTTGAGGCTGATTACCCTAATGTTTCTGCAATTAAAAAATTTGGTATAGATAAATATGAAGTTATAGTTAATGGATATGATAACGCTAGAGGATCATTTGAATATAACAAAAAAAATATAGAAGATATGATTAAATCTAGAAACCAACAATACTTATTTTCCCACGGAGCTGGAAGAGATCTAAGTTCATACGCCTCTAATTATGATGGCATTACAGATTTACTAAAAAATGTAACTTCTGTAGTTCCTGTAGAAATTAAAAGTATCGATAACATACCAAGCCGAATTACAGATGACTTTTTTTCATCCCAAAAACAAGAGCGTTATGTGCAATTTTCTACTCTACTGAAAATGATAAGTGAAAGTGAAAATAATGTCATAAGAGATTTAAGTAAAGCTTATAAGCTTGATAAAATACATGATGATAATTATTACAAACCAAATTACGTAGCGAATACTGTATTTTATCTTCCACCAATCAAAGCTAGTGATGATCAAGTAAATCACAGTAATTTTTTATTAACTAGACACCATTATAATCCAAGTGATTTTGATGACATGAACTACGGTGAGGATAATCATAAAGTCGAGCATCGATTTAACGATGAAGCTGAGAAAACAAAGTATTATCTTTACTATGGTCAAACGCAAAGATTTTTTGATGAATTTTTTGATGGAGTAAAAACTAACACCCCTCAGGATGTTAAGCGTCTAAGCGAATGGGTAGATACATTTTATAATGGCTTTGATAATCTAATTGATCGTGAAGCACCTGAGGAAAAATGGCTTTTTGATAAAAAGGACTTTCTTCGTCAACTTAAAGATGTAGAAAGTTTTGCGAAGAAAATTTCAGATTATATAGCTGTTTATGACGAGGCGAACAAATTTCCTACTCCAGAAAATAGAGCGAAACGAAACAGCTTATATGAAGAAATTGCTAATCTGAAAGACAATCCTAAAAATTATTATGAAAATATTGAATTTAAATTTAAGGAATCAACCAAAGATTTATGGAATGCATATGCTAAAAAAACAGCAACAGAATTAACTGATTGGGCTAAAAAATTGAAACTTTATGACCCATACAATGAAGTTGTTAAGGGAATAACAGAGGAATCTGAAAAAGCCCAAAATGCCTTAAATGAAGCTAAAATAAAATTTGAGGATAAGGAACGGGAAATTAAAGATCTCGAATCTCAAATCAACAAACTACCATCAGCTTCAGATTCAAATAATTCAGATGAGTTAAAACAAAAACAAGAAGAACTTGCAGAGAAACAAGCAGAAAAAGAAGAGCTTGAAAAAGAGCGAGCCAAAAAGGAAAAAGCATTAAAAGAGTTAGAGGAAAAACTAACACGTCATTTTTCTAACATTGGTGAAAACTCAATTGCCGCAGGGAAAGAATCCTTTGCGAGTGGTACAAACTCAATTGCTATCGGTACAAAAAATGAGGTAACTGGTAATAATTCTGTAGCAATTGGTGCAGGGAATAAAGTTGCATCACATAATGTGATGGTATTAGGCAATAATGTTACTGTTGATGCAGGGTTTGATGGTGCTGTAGTATTAGGTAACGAATCTGCGCCAAGTAAACCAATGCCTGTAGAAAGCATCACTATTCAGGGCACAACTTATCGATTCGCTGGTACAAATCCAACATCAACTGTCAGCGTAGGTGCCGAAGGTAAAGAGCGTCAAATTACGCACGTTGCAGCAGGTCGTATTACCAGTACATCAACGGATGCGATTAACGGCTCTCAACTTTATTCTGTTGTCGAGGCTATTAATCAAAAAGTTACCCAACATAATAAAATGCTGAAAGCTGGGATTGCGGGTTCTGCTGCAATAGCTGGATTACCACAAGTACGGGGTAATGGTAAGTCTATGATTTCTGCGGGTGCAGGAAACTTCAAAGGACAAAATGCTATCGCAGTGGGATATAGCCGCTCAAGTGACAACGGTAAAGTGTTATTCCGCCTAAGTGGAAGCACAAATACCCAAGGCGATGTGGTAAGCTCCGTCGGTGTAGGCTACGAATGGTAAGCTAAGAAACACAAAAGTGCGGTGAAATTTCACCGCACTTTTTTCATCAAATCAATTTTATTTAAAACACATTAATAAGCTGTATCAATTGGTAATTCTGCTCGACACCAGCCATCAAATCCACCAATAATACTAAACACATTTTCATAGCCTTGTTCCACTAGAAAGGTCGCTACATTTTTACTGCTTACTCCATGATAAAAGGCATTTGCTGCC
>OGEI01000673.1_pt1 | contig 18761 bp, 8 predicted proteins | sample 1570631 | NCBI WGS metagenome assembly OGEI01 (sample SAMEA2582139, study PRJEB24529) | metagenome | biome: Human gut stool | place: China | collected 2011
GGGGATGGCGGTCGACTGGCAGTCGTATATCTTCTATTTCCTGTTGATAAGTATTCCTACGCTGGTCTTTATTATCGGTTTGTCTATCTTCCTGATGTTGGTGTTGAAGAACCAGGCGCTGACCTTTATCATTCTGCTGGGGTATATCGGCCTGACGATCTTTTATATCAGCGACAAGTTCTATTACCTGTTTGACTATATGGCTTACAGTCTGCCGTTGGTGAAGTCCACCATTGTCGGTTTTACCAATTGGGAAACGGTATTGAATCACCGGGCGATCTATTTCTTTGCCGGGCTTGCCTTTATCTTCTTTACGATCTTTCTGTTCAGGCGGTTGCCTAATTCCTCGCGCAGCAATTACCCGTGGTTGTTCCTTTCCTTCTGTATGTTGTTGGTCAGCGGGGCTGCCGGATATAAACATGTGCATTCCATCTTGGAGGAAAGCGATATGCGTGCCTTATACACTGCCGTCAACAATAAATATGTACATACGCCTAAGATGATCATAGACCGGTATGATATCTCGGTAGAACAGCATCCGGAGACATTCTCTTCGGAAGTAACGATGAAAGGGACGGTATTGGAGCCTGCTTCCGTATTTACTTTCTGTCTGAATCCGGGTTTACAGGTGCAGGAGATAACAAGAGGAGGGAAGAAGCTCGGCTTTGAGCGGGATAACCAGATCCTGCTGGTTGATTTCGGTGAAAAGATCGTGCCGTCGGATACGGTTACTTTCTCTGTTAAATATGGCGGCAGGATAGACAGTAAGTTCTGCTATCTGGATATTCCGGCGGAGGTTTTGCAGAAAGAAAATAAAAACTTCCTGTTTAATATAGATAAACAGTATGTGTTTCAGACCAAAGACTACCTTTTGTTCACGCCCGAAACCTATTGGTATCCGCGTCCCGGCACGGCTTACAGCGATGTCAGTTCCGACTGGCAACAGACTTATTTCAGCCGGTTCGGCTTGCAGGTGAAACCGCTTCCGGGGCTGGTTCCCTTGTCACAGGGAGAAGGAGTGAAGGGGGAAGACGGTAGTTATTCTTTTGTTGCCGAATATCCGGCGCAGACGGTCTCACTGCTTATCGGTAAATATAAACAGCAAAGCCTGGAATCCGACAGTACCTTATATAGTATCTGGCATATCGAAGGGAATGATTATTATACGGCAACCTTCGATTCTATTCTCGACACGGTGCCGTCTTTCATCCATAATATAAGGGAGAACCTGGAACGTACTTACAAACTGTCTTATCCGTTCAAACGCTTTTCCGTGGTGGAAGTACCGGTGCAGTTCTCTACCTATCCTCGCGCCTGGTCGCAGGCACAGGAAGCGGTGCAGCCGGAAATGGTTCTTTTCCCTGAAAAAGGTTGCGTGTTCGGGCAGTTGGATGTAGAAAGAGCCTGGAAGAACCAGATCAAGTGGTCGAAAAGGGGAGGGCGTGAAATTACCGAGGAAGAAGCCAAGATACGGGCGCTTAATAACTTCCTCTGGATATTTACCCGACTGGAAGGGAACTACAACTTCTCGTCCAGCGGCCGGGGCAATTACAATATATCGTCGCAGGCAAATCCCTATTTCCTGTTTCCGCAGTTGTATAATTTCCGATACAATATATTCTCACCCGAATGGCCGATCGCTAATGCGGCTATCGAACTGTATCTGCAAAAGAAATCGGATAACTCCGGTTGGGAGCGCGATATAAACGGTATCAGTAACAATGAGAAAGCGAGCTTGCTGATGGAGAAGCAGACGTTTAAAGAGTTGCTTACGGATGTGGAGCACCGCGACTTGCTGAATAATATTATTAGCCTGAAAACGTACCGGCTGTTCGCCGTCCCGGAAATAAATATCGGGGTAGATGCTTTCAGGGATTCCCTTTATACATTATTGGAACGGAATACCTTCCGCAATATCCAGTTCGAGAGCCTGTTGGATACGTTGGGTCAGGTAGGCCATGCGGATATCCGTTCCGGATTTGCCGAATGGGAACGTCCTACACCGCTTCCTTATTATAGTCTCGAACGGTTTGAAGTAACGAAAGTGACAAACAGGGGGGAAGAGAACTTCGTACTGAAGATACAGATAAGCAATAATTCCGATTATGAAGGTATTGTCCATCTGGAAATACAAGGTGTGCAGCGAGGTGGCCCTGACCTTGATCCGCGTGCTAACCGTAAGATCGTATTGGAGCCGCATCAGACAAAACTGTTGGTGTCCGTTTGGGAGAATGCTCCGCGGTATGTGATAGTCAATACCTTGATATCCGGGAATTTGCCGAGTGTGATCGGTCAGCAGATAGGGAATATAAAAGAAGAAAGAAGGCGGGAGGTGGATACGGAAGGCGACTTTATTATCTCCGGCTCTTCCCGTGACAATAAAGACGAGATCATTGTCGATAATGAAGATACTACGCTGTTCGTCCTCTCCGAACCGGATGTAGTGGGATTGCTTCCCAAATGGCTGGATAAGGTGGAAGATACCTCATTCAAATATTCCGGTGTGTCCGACTGGCGTCCGCCGTTGCAATGGACGGCTACGACCAATAATAACTATTACGGAAAATATATCCGTTCCGCTTATGTGATAAAGAGCGGTAACGGAAGTCAGACGGCTACCTGGAAAGTTCCTATCCCGGCAGAAGGGCAATATGACGTTTATTATTACGTGAGTAAAAGTAATGAGATAAGATATAACAACCGTGCGGAGGGCGAATACCGTTTCAAGGTACGGCAGGGAGAAGAGTCGGAAGACGCTTATATCGATCTCCAGAGAGCGAATGAAGGGTGGGAGCAGTTCGGTGTATATTACTTTACTGCCGATACGGCTTATATCACCCTGACAAACGAGTGTAAACTGAGAAGTGTGGCGGCCGATGCCGTTAAACTGGTCAAACGATAATAATTAATATGATCTTGTATATGCAAAGAGAGTTACTATTGATGAAAAAGATGATCCTTACGATTGTTGTACTGCTGGGAGTTCCGCTGATAGCTCACGGGCAACTGTCTCTGACCATCGAGAAAGCATTGGACATAGCGGAAGAGAACAGTCCGACCCTGCGTCGTTCGCACATGAACCTGGATCGGTATCAGGAGAATCTGGTTGCCCAGCGGGCTTCTCTTAAATCCCGGTTTTCACTCGATCTGACTCCGGTGGATTATAATAAGAACCGCCGGTTCGATAACCGTCTGTCGCAGTGGTACACCAACGAAACGTTCAGTTCGAGCGGCACCTTCCGGGTAGATCAGCCTATCTTATGGACGGATGGTGTGGTATCTTTGATAAACACCTTCGGCTGGCAAGACAATAACTCGGATGTGGAAGGATCGACAAACAGCAATAAGGCATTCAACAACAACCTTTACCTGCAACTCTCGCAACCTATCTTCACATACAACAAGCGGAAGATGGAGCTGAAGCAGATCGAGTATGATTACGAGAATGCCAACATTAGCTATGCCTTACAACGTCTGAACACCGAAAAGGACATAACGAACCAGTTCTATAGCGTCTATATGGCGCAGAGCCAGTTGGCTATCACCCGCGAGGAACTGGTGAATGCCCAGCAAAGCTACGACATTATAAAGAATAAGGTGGAAGCCGACCTGTCAGCCAAAGACGAACTCTTTCAGGCGGAACTTAACCTGGCAACCGCCCGCTCGTCGGTAGAAGAACAGCAGGTTTCACTCGAAAACGCAAAGGATAAGCTCAAGCAGACATTGGGAATGAACCTCGATGAAGACCTGATGGTCTTTGCCGAGATAGATATCAAGCCGATCGATGTGGACTTGCAGCAGGCTATTTCGCATGGCCTGGAGTCGCGTCTGGAACTTCGCCAGCGGGAGATCGAGAGCGATGAACTGGGCTTTGAGATGATCAAGACAAAGGCATTGAACGAGTTCAAGGGCGATATTGCCGTTTCCTTCGGTCTGATCGGTGACAACCGCAACCTGAAGAATATCTATGATAACCCGACACAGAACCCGCGTGTTGCCATCAGTTTCTCCGTGCCTATCTTCGACTGGGGAGAAAAGAAAGCCCGCGTCCGTGCGCAGAAGGTAGCACAGAACATCAATAAACTGGACTTCCACGAAGACAAGGTAGATATCGAGTTGAATATCCGCCAGGTATGGCGTAGCCTGGAGAATCTCCGGACACAGATAAAGATTGCCGAGCAGAACGTGACGAATGCCCAGCTCACCTACGACCTGAACCTGACCCGTTACCGGGAAGGCGACCTGACCGGTATGGAGATGAGCCAGTTCCAGACACAGCTCTCGAACAAAAAGATATCGTATACCCAGGCACTCATCAACTACAAGATAGAGTTGCTTAATCTTAAAATACTCTCGTTGTACGACTTCGAGAGAAATATCCCTATTGTCCCGATGAAAGACTTAATATCAGCAAAATAATCAGCCATGAAACAGTATAATCATTCCCTCGTTGCTCTTTTATTACTAACCGTAATAACCACCGGTTGCAACAACCAGCCGCAGAATGCTCCCAGTGATATCGCCACACCGGTTTCTGTAACGGAACTGAAGAAAGGCTCTATCAGCAAGCTGATCAATACGACCGGCACGGCACAACCGACTTACGGCGTGGATCTCAATTCCGAAATGAGCGGCCTTTACAAACTTCAGACCAACCCGAAGACAGGCAAACCTTTCAAGCTGGGTGATCTCGTATCCAAAGGACAGCTGATCATTCGTCTCGAAGATAAGGAATACGAAAACGGCATCGCCATCGACGCCAAGGAACTCAGCCTGGAAATAGCCGAGCAGGAACAAAACAAGCAGAAAGCCTTGTACGAAAAGGGCGGCGTAACACTCAGCGAAATGCGTAACACGGAGGTGAAGGTAACCAATGCCCGCTATGATCTGGAGAACGCCAAGCTCAGCCTTGAAAAGATGAATGTAAAAGCTCCTTTCGACGGTGTGATCGTCAATCTTCCCCATTATACCACGGATGTAAGGGTGGAGCAGGGAAAGCCGATGGTCGGCGTCATGGATTATGCCCGGATGTATATGGATGTCAACCTGCCGGAGAGTGCCATCAGCTATGTGAAGGCCGATCAGCCGGTGTACATCACTCATTATACCCTGCCGGAAGATACCCTGAAGGCGGTGATCAGCGAACTGTCGCCGGCTATCAGCACGGAGACACGTACTTTCAAAGGGAAGGTATTGATCATGAACAATGACCTGAAGCTGCGTCCGGGAATGTTTGTCAAGGCGGATATTGTGGTAGACAGGGCCGACAGCGCCATTATCATCCCGAAAGATGTGGTACAGTCCAACCGCCGCCGCAAATATGTATTCATCGTGGATAAGAATACGGCGATCCTGCGGAATATCAAGACAGGGCTGGAAGACGAGAACAATATCGAAGTGCTGGAAGGATTGAATGAAAACGACAACCTCGTGACCAAAGGCTTCGAGACACTGAAGGAGAACAGCAAAGTGAAAGTACAAAAATAGTGACCGATAGAGTATAATATGAAGAACATCGTCAAATTTGCGGTAAGCAATCCGGTCACTATCTGTATGGTCGTGCTGGCGATTCTCCTGTTGGGGAAGATCTCCTACGATCAGTTGAGCGTCGACCTGCTGCCCGACCTGAATAACCCCCGGCTGTTTATCGAGCTGAAAGCTGGAGAACGTCCGCCGGAAGAGATAGAGAAGCAGTTTGTCAAGAACATGGAGTCAATGGCGATCCGCCAGAGCGACGTCACACAGGTATCGTCGGTCGTGAAAGCAGGTTCGGCTCGTATCACGGTAGAGTACACCTGGACGAAAGATATGGATGAGGCCTTCCTCGACTTGCAGAAGGCAATGAATCCTTTCTCGCAGAACAAGGAGATTACCGAGCTGAAGATCACGCAGCACGATCCGAACCAGTCGCCGGTTATCCTGATCGGCCTCTCGCATCAGCATATAACGGATATGGCGGAACTCCGGAAAGTGGCCGAAAGCTATATCCGCAACGAGCTGATCCGTCTGGAAGGTGTGGCAGAGGTAACGTTGTCGGGGCAGGAGGAAAGTACCCTGACGATCCGTACCGACCCGTATAAACTCGATGCCTTTGGACTGAAGATAGAAGATATCGCTTCCCGTATCGAGGCAAACAACCAGAGTATCTCCGGCGGCCGCGTCAGCGAACTGGGCTTGCAGTATCTGGTAAAGAGCTCCAGCCTGTTCACCTCGGCCGAAGACTTTGAGAACCTGATCGTCGGTTATAAGGCGATCAATAAACAGGAGACGGCAGCAAGTACGAACAATACCGGCTCTGCTGCGGAAGCGACAGGCGACAAAGCCCCCCTTTTCCTGCGCGAGGTAGCCACCGTGACATTCGAGAATGCCCGTCCCGACAACATCGTCCGCATCAACGGGGAACGGAGTATCGGGTTGTCCATCTATAAAGAAATGCGTTATAATACGGTCAAGGTAGTAGATGGCGTTGCCCGTCAGCTGGCCGTGATCGAGCAGGCGTTGCCCGGTTATCATTTTAAGGTGATAACCAACCAGGGGACGTTTATCAAGAGTGCGATCGGGGAGGTGAAAGACAGTGCCGTGCTGGGTATCGTCCTGGCGGTGGTGATCCTGTTCGTTTTCCTGCGCCGTTTCGGTACGACACTGATCGTCAGCATGGCGATCCCGATCTCGATCGTGGCTACGTTCAACCTGATGTTCTTTAACGGGCTTACGCTGAATATAATGACGCTGGGCGGTCTGGCGCTGGGTGCCGGGATGCTGGTGGACAACGCCATTGTGGTGATCGAAAGTATCTTCCGCAACCAGGAGAAAGGACTGTCGGTGAGGGAAGCGGCCATCAAGGGTACGTCGGAAGTGGCGGGGGCGGTTATCGCTTCTACGCTGACGACGGTTGTTGTTTTCCTTCCGATCGTGTATCTGCACGGGGCTTCGGGCGAGCTGTTCAAGGATCAGGCCTGGACGGTGACGTTCTCGCTCGTCTCGTCGCTGTTCGTGGCGATACTGGTGATACCGATGTTGTATGACCGCATCTCCGGAAAGAGAAAAAAAGAGATGGAGATAACGGAAACGAAATCTATCCAAATGACCGGTTACAGCCATCTGTTGCGCCGTCTGATCGGCCATCGTTGGTGGGTGATTGCCGGGGCGGTGGGATTGCTGGTGATCACCGGTTTCCTGCTCCCGCTGATCGGGACGGAGTTTATGCCCCGGATGGAAAGCAAGGCCTTTACCGTCGTGGTGAAGATGCCGGAAGGAACTAGGCTCGAACGTACTTCTTCGGCCGTCTCGAACCTGGAGGAACTCCTTTATACGATATCGGGCGACTCCCTTTTGACGGTTTACAGCCATATAGGTGAGGGTAGCGGCTCCGAGAACGCCATCTTTGAAGGGGAGAACACGGCCATGATGAAAGTGATCCTTTCCCCCGAATGTAAAATCGCACCGGAAGCGGTCATCGAACAGTTCGTACGCACGGCGGAGAATCCCGACGGCCTCGAGCTGACTATCAAACAGGAAGAAAACTCCCTCAGTTCGCTCCTCGGCAGCGAAGGCGCCCCTATCGTGGTAGAGGTGAAAGGAGAGGAGCTGGATGAAATCGCCGCTATCACCGAAGAAGTAAAGACCCGCATACAGGACGTAAGCGGATTATATAATATCGTTTCTTCCATCGAAGACGGTGCCCCGGAAATAACCATTTCCATCAACCGTACGATGGCGGGTATCAACAACCTGAGCGTCGCCACCGTTATCGAGCAGCTGAAGCAACAACTGGGTGGCAAGGAAGCCGGAAAGATGGAGTACCGCGGTGAGATGCGCGACATCGTCATCAAAACCCCCGATATCCCGCTAGCGGCTCTGGGCGACCTGGTGATAAAGAACGGCGAACAGGAGTTCCGCCTGCGCGAGATCGCCACCTTCGGCGAGTCGCAAGCTCCGAAGGAGATCTACCGGCGTGGACAGAACCGTATCAGCCGGGTGATGGCGAATATGGATGCCGGACGGTCGCTGGATAAGGTGGCTGAAGAGATCCGCCGGACGGTAAAAGGCATCGAACTCCCTCCGAACTATTCCATCACGGTAACGGGTGAGGAGGAGAAGCGGCAGGAGTCGATGAACAGCCTGCTATTTGCCCTGGCGCTTTCTGTGATACTGGTGTATATGGTGCTGGCTTCGCAGTTCGAGTCGCTGCTCCATCCGTTTACCATCCTGCTGACGATTCCGTTGGCGGTGGTAGGGGCGATCCTGCTGTTTTTCATCACCGGGACAACCATTAATATGATGGGAGTGATCGGGATCGTGATGCTGGTGGGTATCGCTGTCAACAACTCCATCATCCTCGTCGACCGTATCAACCAACTGAAAACAGACCGCCCCCTGACCGACGCGATCGTGCAGGCAGGCCAGCAACGTATCCGCCCGATCATCATGACCACGCTGACCACCATCCTGGCTTTGTTGCCGATGACGTTCAGCTTCGGTGAGGGTGCTTCGCTGCGTTCGCCGATGGCTATCGCTGTGATCGGGGGACTGATAACATCTACTTTAATGAGTTTGATGGTGATACCGTGCGTGTATTATGTGTTGGAAAGGATGAAAAAGATATGAACTTTTTACTACATAGAAGAATAACGATCTCGATGCTGTTCATCGCACTGTCCCTGCTGGGCTATGTGTCGTATAAACAGCTTCCGGTGGAGTTATTGCCGAATGCCGAACTGCCGATGCTCTTTGTCCAGGTATCTTCCCAACAGGACATGGATCCTCAGTATGTGGAGTCGGAGGTGATCATTCCCCTCGAGGGAGCGATCAGTTCGATAGGCGGGGTGGATAAGATACAGTCGAATATCGACAGCCGGCAATCGAATATACAGGTAGATTTTAAGAATACGGTCAACTTCAAGATTACTTCCCTGCGCCTGCAGGAGAAGGTGAACGAGCTGGCGGCTACTTTCCCCGAGGGTTTTATGGTGCAGCTGCAGAAAGTGGATGTTTCGCAGCTGGCAAACAACTTCATGGTACTTCAGGTGCGTGGCTCGGGAGGGATAGACCGTGTGCGTAATATTGTAGATAAAGAGATCCGTTCCGACCTTGAGAATATCGACGGGGTAGCTTCCGTCAATGTCTACGGCGGCCGGGAGAAAGCCATCGAGATACGGCTCAATCCCGAAGCTTGCCGGGCACTCGACCTCACTCCCTCGAAGATAAGCAGCCTGCTGACGCAAAACACACAGGACAAGGCCTTCGTGGGCTTTGTTGACGAGCCGGACAGTAAGTATTTCATCCATGTAAACTCGCTCTATACGGCGGTGAGCGACCTGGAGAACATCGTCGTCGCCCCCGGCCCTGTGCTGCTGAAAGATGTCGGTACGGTCTTTTTCGACCTGAAGGAAGAAACCTCTTTCAGCCGTGTGAACGGGAAAGATGCCGTGTCCGTCGCCCTCACGAACGACTCGCAAGCCAACCTGATCGATCTGTCGCACCGCGCTACCGAAGCGATAGACAAGCTGAATAAGAAGCTGGAACACCTCGATGTAGAAGTCGTGGTGCAGGAGAATACGGCCGAAACGATGGAGAATAATATCAATCAGATCATCAACCTGGCCCTGATAGGCGGTCTGCTGGCCGTGCTCATCCTCTGGCTCTTCCTGAAGAACCTGCGGCTCGTGTTCTTTATCGCCCTCTCGATCCCGATCTCGGTCTATACGGCTTTTAATTTCTTCTATGCTTTCGGGATAACGATCAACAGCCTGACGCTGGTCGGCATGGCACTGGCCATCGGGATGCTACTCGACAACAGTGTGGTGGTACTGGAGAACATCTACCGTCTCTCCGGCACCGGAGCTACGCCTGAGCGTTCTGTGACGCAGGGTACCCGGGAGGTGTGGCGCTCGATCGTGGCCGCTACGCTGACAACGGTAACGGTGTTCCTGCCTTTCGTCTTTTCCGATAATTTCATGATCAAGCTGATCGGGCATCATATCGGCGTCTCGATCATCTCGACCCTTACGATCTCCCTCTTTGTCGCCCTTCTTTTCATCCCGATGGCTACGTATACGTTGCTGCGGAAGAAGACGGGGCAAAGCGTGTTCTACGAGAAAGTCTCGATCGTACAGCGTCCCGTTCAGATCTATCTGGTCTTTCTGAAGACTTGCATGCGTAATTCGGGGGTGACGATCATAGGTGCCATCATCCTGCTGTTTGCCACGCTGATCCTCTCCATCACGTTGAACGTCCAGCAGATGAAGGATGTCGACTCCGACCGTTTCAACATCTACGCTACGATGCAGACCGGCAGCACGCTCGACAACACCGACAAGGTCGTCAAGGTGATGGAGGAACGTCTGACCGACTTTCCGGAGATGAAAGACCTGATCTGCCGTATCCGTGAGACGGATGCCGTGCTTACCCTTGTCCTGAAAGACGACTATACGAAAATAGGTAAACGTAAGATTGCCGATATCAAAGCCGATGTACAATCGAAGCTGGCCAACATCCAGGGAGTGGAAATATCCGTCAACGAGGCGATGGGTGGAGGAGGAGGAGCTGGCTCGGCCATGAGTGGCCTGGGTAGCTTTATGCGCCTGCTGGGAATAGGCGATAACCGCGAACGGATCGTGATAAAAGGTTCCGACTTCGATGTGATGCAACTCGTAGCCGAAGATTTCCGCTATTACCTCGATGAGCAGGAGTTTATCCGTAACTCCAACGTTTCCTACAACCGCCGTCAGCCGGAGATACGGCTTGATTTTGATCCTATCCTGCTGACTTCCTACGATATTTCCCGTGCCAATATCTCTTCTGGACTGGCGGCGCTCAATTCGGAATACTCGTCCGGCTCTTCCTTCAAGGTGGGAGAGGATACCTATGATATCATTATCCGTAATGATGTCCCCGAAGCCGAAGAAGAGGAGGAGGAAACCGGGAAGAAAGATAAAACGATCGACGATCTGCGTGCCGTGCAGATACAGAATGCGGCCGGGGGATTGCATAACTTGCAGGATCTGGCCTCTATCAACTATGGCCGTGGACGTTCGCGTATCATGCGTGTCAATCAGGATAAGCAGATCGAGGTGTTCTATAACTTTTCCAAAGATGTGGAGTCGTCGAAAGACCTGCTGGAAGGCTATCGTTCGGACATCGACCAGTTGGTGGCGGGGTATAACCTGCCTGCCGGGGTGGCGGTGGAGGTATTCCATGAGGAGGATCAGTTTGCCGACTTTAAGTTCCTGATCGTGGCCGCCTTTATATTGATCTTTATGATCCTGGCTTCGGTCTTCGAGTCGCTGGTGACGCCTTTTGTCCTGCTCTTCTCGATCCCGCTGGCTGCTATCGGTTCTCTGCTGGCCTTGCTGCTGACGGGCAACAGTCTCTTGAATGCCAATACGCTGACCGGCTTCCTGATTCTGCTGGGGGTGGTAGTGAACAACGGTATCATCCTGATCGACTACTCCAATATCCTACGCCGGCAGGGATACCGCCGCAACCGGGCGCTGATGACAGCCGGCCTGTCGCGTATCCGCCCGATCCTGATCACTTCGATTACGACCATCGTGGCTATGTTCCCGCTGGCGATGGGGGATGCGGAATATGCCGGGGCGATCGGTGCGCCGTTTGCCATCACGGTGATAGGGGGGCTGGCCTTCTCCGCCTTGCTTACCCTGATCCTGATACCGACCGTCTGCATGGGATTGGAGAATACGTTGCAATGGTATCGTGGCCTGTCCCCTAAAATATGGATACTTCATCTGGTCTTGTTCCTGTTGGGGATTGCCTGTATCTGGTTGTATGCCGACGGTATGCTGTGGCAATCCATCTATCTGGTGCTGTTGGTGTTCGGTATTCCGGGCGTGACTTATTTTGCACAGACCAGCTTGCGCCGGGCCCGCTCGAAGGTGATCGATCCCGGAGAGGAAATACATATCTCTGTCCGCAACCTGGTGAAGATATACGACTGGCCGGGACGCTTCAGCCGCCAATGGAACAGCGGACTGCATATCCGCCGGCATCTGGGACTGGGCAACGAGTACCGTTCCCTGAAAGACTTTGTGAATGTGATCTGGCAATTCGGAATGCTGCTCTTCGGAATCTATTTCACCTGGTTCTTTATCGACAACCGGCTGTGGATATTCCTGCTGTCGTTTGCCATTTATGCTACGATCCTTTACCTGTGGCGGAAAGTACGGGAGTATCTGTATTTCCGTTTTGCAGAGAGTAAGACGGTGAAGTATATCAATCGCGTGATCTTCTGGAGTATTCCGCCGGTTATCCTATTCATGTTATTCCTGAAGATGGATAATACGAATCTGGTCGGTGTAGTCGGTTTGTTATGGGCGTTCTGTATTGCCGTCTATATCTCCTCTCAATATCTGTATGAAAAGGAGATCAATATCGAACGTATCAAAGGACGTATGGCCGGATTGCGGCGTTCGTGGTTCCGCATGGTCAAGAGTATCCCGCTGATCGGTAAACAGCGCAAGCCGTTCAAAGCCCTTCGTGGAGTGTCTTTCGAAATCCGCACGGGGATGTTCGGTCTTCTGGGGCCTAACGGAGCCGGAAAGTCTACCCTGATGCGTGTGATCTGCGGTATCCTCGAACAGAGCTATGGCAGCATCTGGATCAATGGCCTGGATACCCGTATCTACCGCGAAGAACTGCAGAGCCTGATCGGTTTCCTGCCACAAGAATTCGGAACCTACGAGAATATGTCTTCCTGGGAGTTCCTCGATTACCAGGCCATCCTGAAAGGCATTACAGATACCGCACTGCGTAACGAGCGGCTGGAATACGTCCTGAAAGCCGTCCACATGTACGAGCGGAAGGACGACAAGATCGGCTCCTTTTCCGGCGGTATGAAACAGCGTATCGGTATTGCCCTGATCCTGCTTCACCTGCCGCGTATCCTGGTGGTGGATGAGCCTACGGCCGGACTCGACCCGCGTGAACGTATCCGTTTCCGTAACCTGCTGGTCGAACTGAGTCGTGACCGCATCGTGATCTTCTCCACCCATATTATCGAAGATATATCCAGTTCTTGCAGCCAGGTGGTAGTAATCAATAAGGGGGATCTGAAGTATTTCGGCGATCCGATCAATATGGTGGATATGGCTGCCGGCAAGGTATGGCAGTTCCATATCGGACGGGAAGAATTTGAGAAAGTATTGGATAAGACGATGGTAATCCATCATATCCAGGATGGCGATACGATACAGGTACGCTATCTTTCTGCCGTACCGCCTTATGAGGGTGCCGTACAGGTAGAACCGAACCTGGAAGATGCTTATCTCTGTCTACTAAAGAATATGAATGATTGATATGACAACGAAACAACTCATACAACTGCTACCTAAAGTAGTGAAATACAACTTGAAGATCATCTTTGCCGGGAAGTTCATCTGGTTCCTGGTGGCGGCGTTTGTCTTCTTTGCCTATTTTATGTTTCAGGTGGCCTGGAACCGTTCGGAGATTAACGAAGGGGTGATTTATAACCTGCTGATGTTCCCATGCGTCCTGCTTGTCTTCTATCCTGCTGTATTCGGCATCCAGAACGATGAGGACAACCGGATACTGGAAATCCTTTTCGGTATCCCTGACTATAAGTACAAGGTGTGGGGAGTGCGTCTGCTGATGATCTATGTGGCGATCTTCTTTATCCTTGTGGCTTTTTCGTATGTGGCGACCTTGTTGCTCTATCCGGTCAACCCGTTTGAGATGTCCATCCAGTTGATGTTTCCGCTGGTCTTTTTCGGTAATCTGGCCTTTATGCTCTCCACGATTACCCGTAGCGGCAATGGGACAGCGGTATTAACGATCATCCTGGCAATTCTTCTCCTGATAACCAGTGAGATGGATTTCATAGAGCGTTCCTTCTGGAATATCCTGCTGAACCCGTTCAAAGTCCCTGAAAACTTCCTTCCGGTGATCTGGGAAAGCCTGATCATTAAGAGCCGCATCTTCCTTTTTACAGGCGGCCTGGTATGGATGATGATAGGGTTACTGAATTTGCAGAAGAGAGAGAGGTTTATATAATAGAAGGCCCGGATAGTAAGTATCTTATGAAGATATCCTATTATCCGGGCCAAATGTTTATTGTTAGCTTAACTGTTTCTCTCTAACCAATCTCTGCCTTTCTTAGTTTTAAAAAGGAAGATATACCCTATAAGGGCAGCTGCTCCCAAAAGAGAATATAAAAATAAAGCTGGTCCCATATTTATTTCTTTTTAAAGATTAATACTCCAAATCCCAACATAAAGAAGATTATAGCTAAACTTATAGCCGCTGCTATTACCACATATTTATCGGAATTAAGTTGTAAGACTGTTGTAATAACAGCTCCTCCGATTACTAATTTCGATACATCCAATAAGTATCTTCCCAATTCTTTAGAAATACTTATTCTCTCTTTCCGTATCTGCTCCTGTATGACAGGAACAGGTACAATCCTTGTCTTTCGTCTATTCTTCATAGTTAAATAATTTTGTTACAGGCAAAGATAGGATATATTCTTGAAAGAGTGCAGGAACAACTGCTAAAATTTATATCTCATCCGGCCAGGGACAAGGCTTGCCGGTTGCCTTAAACGACGGGCGCTGTGCTTCCATCTTACGCAGCTGCTTTCCTAAGTCTTTGGATAGTTTTTTTACCATCTTTGGGTTGGCTGCGGACAGGTCGTTCTTTTCGCCTATATCGTCAGGGATATTGAATAACTCTTTCTTTCCAGTTTCGTAATAGTAGATCAGCTTCCAGTCACCCTGACGGATCGTGCAAGTTGCTCCGATACCCGGGCCGGTATTTCCCCAAAGGTTCGGGAAGTTCCAGTAAAGGCTGCGTCCTTTGGAAGGGTCGCCGGTGTTGGTCAGTAACGGCATGAAGCTGACACCGTCGACAGGCTGGATCGTTTTGTACTTCTTTACGCCTGCCATTTCGAGGATGGTCGGGAAGAAGTCTTCGATGATCAGATACTTGTCGCATTTCGTCTGCGGCTGTACTTTCCCCGGCCAGCTGACGATCATCGGTTCGCGTACGCCTCCTTCATAGGCGGAACCTTTACCGCTGTTGAGGGGAGAGTTTTGTGTATGCGGTTTGCCGTCACGCCATTCCGGTTCGGCAGCCAGGCCACCATTGTCGGACATAAAGAGGATAATGGTGTTATCAGCCAGGTTGTTCTTTTCCAGATAATTCATGATGTCGCCCAGGCTCTTATCCATTCCTTCGATCAGGGCGGCATAAGCCGCTTCCTTTTCCCCCAGGCCTTTATCGATATACTTCTGATAAAAGCGCATATCCTTGTCGATCGGAACATGGATGGCATAGTGCGACATATAGAGGAAGAACGGCTGGTCGTATTGCTGTGCCTTATCCAATGCTTTGGTTGCTTCCTGTGTCAGTGCTTCGGTGATGAATATATCTTTGCCCCAGTATTTATCCAGTCCGGGGACGGCAAACCACGGGCTCGGTTTTCCATCCGTACGGTTACCGAAGTTAGCTTCACCGAGATAGCTCGCCAGACCACCCCCGGCATGTCCGGCGATGTTTACTTCAAAGCCGAAGTGATAAGGGTTTTCGCCCGGAGTATCTACTGCCCCCCAGTGGGCCTTACCGCAATGGATGGTATGATAGCCGTTATCTTTCAGTATCTGAGCCATAGAAGTAACCTGATAGGTATGTTCGATACCCGGCACTTCACAGATACCGTTCACGTTCCAGTCCGGTAGTTCCAGTACATCGCTTTTACGGTCGGTGGAAGCATTCTTGGGATAGGTCCAGTTCGTTACCCGGTGGCGGCCGGCATTCATTCCGGTATAGAGACTGCAACGGCTGGGTGAACTGATACTCGACGCATACGCTTGTGTGAACATCATCCCCTGACGGGCCAGACGTTCCATATTCGGCGTTTCGTAGACCTCGTTGTAATGTGTCTTTTCCTTCCAGAAAGGAAGGGAGGTATCCTGCCAACCCATATCATCCACAAGGAATAGAATGATATTCGGCCGTTCCTGTATCTTGGAAGCTTTTGTCTGGCCTGTCGTCCCTACTAAGGGAAGTGCGGCCAGGGATAGAAGTAGGCTCTTGTTCATGATCGTATGTTTTTGGATTATTGTTTGTTTATTGTTATTTCTCCCGGATGACTGACCGGTATGGTACGTAATTCCTGCTGACTGTTTCCTTCCGCCCATACCCGGAGATTGCCCGGACAAAGGACGTTCAACTTTAACTGCTTGGAACTGGAGAAGATGACCTCGACTGTGGCCGGCGAGAGGAACTTCTCCTGTATTCCTACCATAGCCCATCCGTTACGGATCGGGCAAAGATGGAACAGGCGGTCTGTAAAGCCTTCCAATGCTATCTGCTTATCGGCAGTCAACACTTCTGCCGTTTGCTTTTCCCAGTCGTATAATAAGATACGTTCTGCCTGGGGAGCAGCTTTCCCGCTCATTGTTTCCCGGAGAGAATAATCCGCCGGACTGATTGTTGTTTCCACCTGGTGATGGGAAGGCGATGTATTCAGGTTATAACAGATCAGCGACACTGCTTCGTTTCCTGTCGGAGCAAATACCCGGTACGCCTTTCCGTCCTTCAGCGGATTGGTTATCACCGACTCGGGTGTCGGTATGGCAGGCGCTTCGGGACGGAATATTCTGCCCTCTTCATCGATCAGCGGCAGGATATTCTCTTTTACGAAATCAACCGGAGAGTCCGATAAATAGACCGGGCCACCGGAGATCGCTTTCGAGCGGGCCATCAGACTACCACAGATAGTATCGCTCGAATGAAACATATCATGGTCGGGCCAAACGGTTTGTCCTTGCAGTAATGTATTGGTATAAGACTGGAACAGATGCGATTTGGCCATGTCTTCATCATATTTCTTATAATCGATGCTGACGCGGGCCAGGTTGCTGTATTGCGTATGATCGATATTCAGGATATTCTGCGCCATACAATTCATCAGTCCGACCTGCTGGTTGTGTGTTTGTTCTTCCAGCGCCAGGTTGCAGGCCTTGGCTTGCCGTATCACTTCCGTATTACCCATATAAAGAGGTAGCAGGAAAGACTGGTTGTCTATCTTCAGAAAGTCGAAGCCATAGTCTTTCAGCGTTCCGATATAATATTGATAGAATGTCCCGATATTCTCTTTGCTTTTGCCGGGAAGCATACTGCCGTTGTAGGAATAAAGGGTTTCTTTAATCTTTTCCGGGAAATCGTTTTCAGGCGATATCCCCATCCAGTAACCGCAGAAGTTATACCATAACCCCATCCATTTTATCTTATCTTCTTTCTTCCGGGAGATAATATTCTTCCATCCGTTTGGGAACCGTTCTTTATCCGGCACGAAGCTCGTCAGCTGGCGGTTCTTGTTTGCCAGGTGTCCGTCGTCTATGAGAACGTAACGGATAGGAAGGCCAGATGCCTCGATGCCGTCCAGGTCGTTCAGCATCTTGGTCTCGTCTATATCGAAATGATAATGTTCCCAGGAGCACCAGCCCAGGTAGTTGAAGGCTTCGAAGTAACCTTTGTCCGTTCTTTTCTGCAAAGCCGATACTTCCCGGTTACCGATCAGTGCGGTATATGCCTTATGGATCGCATCGTAAACCGTTTTCCCTTTTTCCGCCAGCAGGACAGGAGCTTGCGAAGCCAGGTTGTCAGTCCCTAACGTAGACAGGTAGACAGGTAGACAGTCAGCGAACCGTCCTTATTCACCTGAAACCAACTGATACTATTCTCTCCGGCCACTGCTTTGGCAAAGAGAAACTCTCCGTCAGCCAGTTCCAGCAACAGGGCATCACTCAGCACGGAAGGAGCCCCGTTGGACGGGATACCCGGATAAGCCTCTTGTGTCAAATCATCCAGTCGGTTGAATACCCAAGGTAATAACCTATTCGTATTGTTCGGCCATTGGTAATCGTCCGGCCGACTATCGCGGCTGAAGAAGATACCCTGTTTATAGGCCGGTATCTTTATTCGATAGGAAACTGTTTGCTGTTTCCCCGGAATATTCTTTTCATAATATATTGGTGTTTGCTGCGTTCCCAACCCGATAGAATGCTCCATCTGAGAAGCTGTAACGTCAGTAAACATCTTTCCCTTTTCATAAACAAAGGAAGTCTGTCCTGTAAGACCGGGGCAAACCCATGCTGCACCACTCAGGATCAATGTCAACAGATATGTCTTATTCCTTGTCATTCCTTTGTTATTGAACGTTGAAAATACTGAAGTTACGAATATCCGGTTGTGCAACCGACCGGGAGATAACCAGGCGTAAAGCCGAAGCCTCGACTGCCGGGAACTGTTCGATACGTTTATGACCTACCGACTCACCCTCGCAGACCGTCTGCCATTTGCCATTCACTTTGGCTTCTACTTTATACTGGCGAATGCGTTCCCCGTTTTGAATATTTTCCTGGATAATGCAGTGATTGACAGGTTGCACCTTATCCAGTTTCAGCGTCAGGCTTTTCTTCTGTCCGAAGGTTGAAGCAAGAGGAGAGGAGAAGCGGCGGTTGATCTCGTCGCCCCATTCTTTCAGGCGTTGCGCATCACCGGCAGGGATCAGTCCGGTCGTATCGGGTGTAAGGCCGACAATCAGCGTTGCGTTTCTTCCCACCGACTTATAATACATGTTCATCAAGCTGTCTACCGGGTAAATGGTCTGCTCGTCATCCGGCTCCCAGAACCATTCGTGACGGCCGTTCATCCCGCGAAGCGGTGTATCAGCCATAGCCGGCACCCAGTAACGACCGTCTTTGTCGCCCTGTTTCAGC
>OGEI01000702.1_pt1 | contig 18073 bp, 19 predicted proteins | sample 1570631 | NCBI WGS metagenome assembly OGEI01 (sample SAMEA2582139, study PRJEB24529) | metagenome | biome: Human gut stool | place: China | collected 2011
CCGCCAAACATGAGAAAGTAGCGATTTACGCAGTAAATCAGCGGATTTCGAATGTTTGAGAATTAAGAATGAACAGGAGACATCAGCACAATGTTAGATGAAAGGATATATAAGAGTTATATAGGAATTTTGAAAGAAGAAATGGTTCCTGCAATGGGGTGCACAGAACCGATCGCACTGGCATATGGAGCGGCCAGGGCACGAGAAGTTCTGGGAAAAGAACCGGAACATATCACCGCAAAATGCAGTGGAAACATTATAAAAAATGTCCGTTGTGTTATCATTCCAAACTCCGGCGGATTGACTGGAATTGAAGCAGGTGTAGTCCTTGGTGCAGTAGCCGGAGACCCATCCCTGAATATGGAAGTTCTTTCGAAGGTAAATGAATCCGGAAGAAAGAGATGTTGTGAACTTCTGGACAAAAAGATATGCAAAGTAGAACTTCTGGACTCCCCGGTAGTCCTGCACTTTATTATAGAAATGCAGGCTGGAGATGACACAGTAAGTCTGGAAATTAAATACGATCATATAAATGTAACCAAAATTGTAAAGAATCAGGAAGTCCTGCTGGATTCAGATCATAAATCCGGTGAAACTCCAGCTGCAGCAGACAGAACTCTGCTCAATCTGGAAGATATTAAAACATTTGCAGATACTGTAGAACTTGATGATGTCAAAGAAATTATAGAAAATCAGATCCGCAGCAATATGGCAATCGCCCATGAAGGAATGACTGGTAAATACGGTCTTGGAATTGGCCGGATCATCCGTGAAACCTATTCCAATGATATGCTCACAAAAATGCGCAGTCTCACAGCCGCAGCTTCCGAAGCCAGAATGGGAGGATGTGACATGCCGGTAGTCATCAACTCAGGCAGCGGAAACCAGGGAATTGCCTGTTCTGTACCTCTGATCGTGTATGCCAGAGAAATGGAACTTCCGGACTATGTACTGTACCGCGCACTGGTATTTTCTAACCTTCTAACTGTATATCAGAAACAGTATATAGGTAAACTTTCCGCATTTTGCGGTGCAGTATCCGCATCCTGTGCAGCCGGTGCCGGAATTACTTACATGGGCGGTGGAGAACTTTCTGTGATCAAGAAGACCATAGAGAATACGCTTGCCAATATTCCGGGAATCATCTGTGATGGAGCGAAAATATCCTGTGCAGCGAAAATTGCCGCCAGTCTTGATGCTGCATTCCTGGCACATCATCTTGCTATGAACGGTCAGTCCTATGCGCCATACACCGGAATTCTCAAGGAAGAAGCCGGCGAAACCATCAGCTGCGTAGGACAGATCGGCAAAGAAGGAATGAAAGAAACAGATAAAGAAATTTTGCGGATTATGCTGGAAAGCGTTTAACATAATATATAGCAAGAATTCTCCTTCTTCTACAGGTGGGAGAGAAAAGTAATCGTTTATTATTGACAGTATGTTTTTTACATGTTATGATAAACGCGATTTTGAAAGACGAAGATGCAGAGTAACAGACAGAGTCTTTTCAAAGCAATTGTTTTGGACCACCCGGGAGGGTTAAGGCCATACGGACAGCCGGGTCCACTGCCGACCGGCGGCGCAAGCTGCCATTATTGATTGAGCGTTAGCGATCCAACTTTTTATTCGTTGGCAACAGCGTTGGATCGCATGCCGCAAAGACTGCTGTTTTTGATCGAAAGCAGCTTTTGACCTTGCGGCCAAGCTCTAAATTTTATAAGTTGGTTCCTTTACAACCATGAAATTGCGCAGAGCGTGCGCAGACTTGTGAAACGGTCAATAAGAGTAGTAAAAGTGTAATTGCTATATAGACTCTCGTCATCCCGTCCTTTTGAATCCTGATGAATCATGCTGCGATACGGCTCTGGCGTCTTTGCCCCGGAGGCTTTGTCCGCGCATTCAAACGGTTTTTTCAAAGCGCAAGCCTGCATTTCTGTGCAGGGCTTGTGCTTTTTTGTTTGCCCGCATGGTTTGCAGCAGGAGTCAAGGACGGAGGAAAAAACATGAGTGAGAACCGTACACGGTTCCGGCTGGACCAGCGCCGCGCACCGATCTACGAGGCTCTGGAGCAGTTCCGACAGATGCGGGTGGTCCCCTTCGATGTGCCGGGCCACAAGCGCGGCCGGGGCAACCCGGAGTTGACGGCCTTTCTGGGCCAGCAGTGCGTGGGCGTGGACGTCAACAGCATGAAACCGCTGGACAATCTCTGCCACCCGGTATCGGTCATCCGGGAGGCCGAGGAGCTGGCCGCCGACGCCTTCGGCGCAGCACACGCTTTTCTGATGGTGGGCGGCACCACCAGCTCGGTGCAGAGCATGGTGCTGACCGTCTGCAAGCGGGGCGACGAGATCATTCTCCCCCGCAACGTCCACCGCAGTGTGCTGAACGCACTGGTGCTCTGCGGCGCAGTGCCGGTCTATGTCAATCCCGAAGTGGACAAGCGCCTCGGCATCTCGCTGGGCATGAAGCGGGAGCAGGTGGCAAAAGCCATCAAGGAGCACCCCAACGCCGTGGCCGTGCTGGTGAACAACCCCACCTATTACGGCATCTGCTCTGATCTGCGTGCCATCGTCAAGATGGCCCACGACGCAGGGATGCTCTGCCTCGCCGACGAGGCCCACGGCACCCACTTCTACTTCGGCGGCGGCAGTCTGCCCGTCTCTGCCATGGCGGCAGGCGCAGACATGGCGTCCGTCTCCATGCATAAGAGCGGCGGCAGCTTAACGCAGTCGAGCCTGCTGCTCATCGGCCCCAACGTCCACCCCGGCTATGTGCGCCAGATCATCAACCTGACCCAGACGACCTCCGGCAGCTATCTGCTCATGTCCAGCCTCGACATCTCCCGGCGGAACCTCGCGCTGCGGGGCCGGCAGGTGTTCCATCAGGTGGCTGACATGGCCGAGTACGCCCGCGAAGAGATCAACGCCGTGGGCGGCTACTACGCCTTCGGCAAGGAGCTGTGCAACGGCAACTCGGTCTTCGACTTCGACACCACAAAGCTCAGCGTCCACACGCTGGACATCGGCCTCGCCGGCATCGAGGTCTACGACATCCTGCGGGATGAGTACGACATCCAGATCGAGTTCGGCGACATCGGCAACATCCTTGCCTACCTCTCCATCGGCGACCGCCCGCAGGAGATCGAGCGTCTGGTGAGCGCACTGGCCGAGATCAAGCGCCGCTACCACACCGACGGCGCCGGCCTGCTGAGCCAGGAATACATCGACCCCGTCGTTGCCGCCAGCCCGCAGGAGGCGTTCTACGCCCCCAAAAAGAGCCTGCCCCTCCGGGAGACCGAGGGCATGGTGTGCAGCGAGTTCGTCATGTGCTACCCGCCGGGCATCCCCATCCTGGCCCCCGGCGAGCGCATCACCAAAGAGATACTGAACTATATCGAGTACGCCAAGGCCAAAGGCTGCAGCATGACTGGCCCGGAAGACCCGGACATCCTGCACCTGAATGTTCTGGCATAAGGAGAAGCAGATGGAATTTTGGTTTTCGGAATTTCACACCCCGGACGTCAAGCACAGCATCCGGGTGAACAAGCAGCTCTACTCCAAGCAGAGCGACTATCAGCGCATCGACATTTTTGAGACGCCTGAGTTTGGCCGGGTGCTGACGCTGGACGGCAATGTGATGCTCACCGAGCGGGACGAGTTCATCTACGACGAGATGATCGTCCACGTCCCCATGGCCGTCCACAAGGAGGCAAAAGACATCCTTGTCATCGGTGCAGGCGACGGCGGCGTGGTGCGGGAGCTGACCCGCTACGACCGGGTCGAGCGCATCGACCTCGTGGAGATGGACCCCCAGGTCGTGGAAGCCTGCCGCGCCTATCTGCCCGGCAACGCCTGCCGGATGGACGACCGCCGGGTCCACATCTACTTCGAGAACGCTCTGAAATACATCCGCCGCTGCGAGGAGGAATATGACCTCATCATCGTGGACTCCTCCGACCCCTTCGGCCCCTCCGAGGGCCTGTTCACCCGGGAGTTCTACGGCAGCTGCTTCAACGCCCTGAAAGAGGACGGCATCATGGTCAACCAGCAGGGCAGCCCCTTCTACACCGAGGACGCCAGCGCCATGCAGCGCAGCCACAAGCGCATCGCGTCCACCTTCCCCGTCAGCCGGGTCTATCAGGCACACATCCCGACCTTCGCCGCCGGCTACTGGCTCTTCGGCTTTGCCAGCAAGAAGTACCACCCCATCGACGACCTGGACGCCGACGCATGGAAGGCGCTCAATCTGCGCACCCGCTACTATACCACCCGGCTCCACGTCGGAGCTTTCTATCTGCCGGCATTCCTCGAGGAGATGCTGCGTGAAGTGGAGGAACCCAAATGATCTCACCCAATGTTGAAACCTTTATCGGCTGCGACAGCAGCTACCGCGCCGCCGACATCGTGCTTTACGGCGCACCGTTCGACTCCACCACCAGCTACCGCCCCGGCGCACGGTTCGGCCCGTCGGCCATCCGGCACGAGAGCTTTGGCCTCGAGACCTACAGCCCCTACCAGAATGCCGATCTGACCGACTTCGACATCTTCGACAGCGGCGACCTCGAGCTCTGCTTCGGCTCCAGCGAGGCTGCCCTTGCCGACATCGAGGCCCGGGCGGCGGAGATCCTGCACGACGGCAAGCTTCCGCTCCTGCTGGGCGGTGAGCATCTGGTGACGCTGGGTGCGGTGCGGGCCGTGGCGGAGAAATACCCCGGCCTCCACATCATCCACTTCGACGCCCACGCCGACCTGCGGGACGACTACCTCGGTGCGAAGCTGAGCCACGCCTGTGTGCTGCGCCGCTGCCACGAGATCGTGGGCGACGGCCGCATCCACCAGTTCTGCATCCGCAGCGGCGAGCGGGCCGAGTTCGAGTTTGCGGCCCAGCATACCGAGATGCACAAGTTCGACTTCACCGGCCTTTCCGAGCTCACCGAACAGCTCTGCGCCACCAAAGAGCCGGTCTACCTCACCATCGACCTCGACTGCCTCGACCCCTCCTGCTTCCCCGGCACCGGCACCCCCGAGGCCGGCGGCGTGAGCTTTTTGCAGCTGCTGGACGCCATCCGCACCGTGTCCCGGGCCAACATCGTGGGCGCCGACCTCAACGAGCTGGCTCCCATGCTGGACATCTCCGGCGTCTCCACGGCCACGGCCTGCAAGGTGCTGCGGGAGCTGCTGATCGCCCTCGACAAGGGCTGGCCCGGGTTTCAGGTCTGACAAAACATAATTTGATATAAAGGAGAAACCATCATGAGCAAAGTTCTGATCATCGGCTGCGGCGGCGTGGCCTCCGTCGCCATCCACAAGTGCTGCCAGGTCCCCGAAGTGTTCACCGACATCTGCATCGCCAGCCGCACCAAGTCCAAGTGCGACAAGCTGGCCGCAGAGCTTGCCCCCAAGACCACCACCAACATCACCACCGCACAGGTGGATGCCGACCATGTGGACGAGGTCATCGCCCTCATCAAGAGCTATCAGCCCGACCTCGTGATGAACATTGCCCTGCCCTATCAGGACCTGACCATCATGGACGCCTGCCTCGCCTGCGGCGTCAACTACATGGACACCGCCAACTACGAGCCGGAGAACACCGACGACCCCGCGTGGCGTGCCATCTATGAGAAGCGCTGCAAGGAGGCAGGCTTCTCCGCCTACTTCGACTACAGCTGGCAGTGGGCCTACGCCAAAAAGTTTGAGGAAGCCGGCCTCACCGCCCTGCTGGGCAGCGGCTTCGACCCGGGCGTGACCCAGGCTTACTGCGCCTACGCCAAGAAGCACGAGTTCGACACCATCGACACCATCGACATCCTCGACTGCAACGGCGGCGACCACGGCTATGCTTTCGCCACCAACTTCAACCCCGAGATCAACCTCCGCGAAGTCTCCGCCCCCGGCAGCTACTGGGAGAACGGCCATTGGGTCGAGATCCCGGCCATGAGCATCAAGCGGGAGTACGATTTCGACAAGGTGGGCCAGAAGGATATGTACCTGCTCCACCACGAGGAGATCGAGTCTCTGGCAAAGAACATCCCGGAGGCAAAGCGCATCCGCTTCTTCATGACCTTCGGCCAGAGCTATCTCGACCACATGCGCTGCCTCGAGGACGTGGGGATGCTCTCCACCACCCCCATCAACTTCAACGGGCAGGAGATCGTCCCCATCCAGTTCCTCAAAGCTCTCCTGCCCGACCCCGCCAGCCTCGGCCCCCGCACCAAGGGCAAGACCAACATCGGCTGCATCTTCACGGGCAAGAAGGACGGCAAGGAAAAGACCTACTACATTTACAATGTCTGCGACCACCAGGAGTGCTACAAGGAAGTCGGCTCTCAGGCCATCAGCTACACCACCGGCGTTCCGGCCATGTGCGGCGCACTGATGCTGCTGACCGGCAAGTGGACCACCAAGGGCGTCCACACCGTGGAAGAGTTCGACCCGGACCCGTATCTGGACGCACTGGACAAGTACGGCCTGCCCCGCTCTGAGAGCCACAGCCCGGCTCTGGTGGACTGATGCGGCTGGTCGATACGCGCCCGCCCTTCGCGGGGCTGGCAAACCTCTCGGAGGGCGCACTCGCTTCCCTGCCCACCCCCTGCTATCTGCTGGACGAAGCCCAGCTGCGCCGCAACGGCGAAATTCTGCTGGGGGTCCAGCAGCGGACGGGCTGCAAGATCCTGCTGGCGCAGAAAGCTTTCTCCAACTTCGACCTCTACCCGCTTCTCGCACCCTGCCTCGCAGGCACTGAGGCCAGCGGCCTCTATGAGAGCCGTCTGGGCAAGGAAGAGCTGCCCGAGAAGGAGAACCACGTCTTCTGCGCCGCCTACCGGGTGGACGAGTTCAACGAGCTTCTGGATTACGCCGACCACATCGTGTTCAACTCCCCGGCCCAGCTGGCAAAGTTCGGCCCTGCGGCCAAGGCGGCGGGCAAGAGCGTCGGTCTGCGCATCAACCCGGAGCGTTCCACGCAGGAAGGCCACGCCATCTATGACCCCTGCGCCCCGGGCAGCCGTCTCGGCACCACCCGCGCCCAGTGGGACGCGGCTCTGGCAAAACAGCCGGGCCTCGCCGCCCTGCTGGACGGCCTGCACTTCCACACCCTCTGTGAGCAGGACGCCGACGCTCTGGCCGTGACGCTGGACGCTGTGGAAGAGAAATTCGGCGACCTGCTGCCGGGGCTGAAATGGCTCAATTTCGGCGGCGGACACCACATCACCCGCCCGGGCTATGACCTTGCCACGCTGGAAGCCTGCATCGCCCGGATGCAGGAGAAGTACGGTGTACAGGTCTACCTGGAGCCGGGCGAGGCGTGGGCGCTGAACGCAGGCTATCTCGTCACCACAGTGCTGGACACTCTGCAGAACGGTGACACCAGCCTCGCCATCCTCGATATGTCTGCGGCCTGCCACACCCCGGACGTCATCGAGATGCCCTACCGCCCTCCCCTGCTGGACGCGGGCGAGCCGGGCGAAAAGCCCTGCACCATCCGCCTCGGCGGGCCGACCTGCCTCGCGGGCGATGTCGTGGGAGACTACAGCTTCGACGCCCCGCCTGCCGAAGGCGACCGGCTCATCTTCGGCGACATGGCCATCTACACCACCTGCAAGAACAACACCTTCAACGGAATGCCCCTGCCGCCCATCTGGGCGCTGGCTGAGGACGGCACCTGCCGGGAGCTGGTCCGCTTCGGCTACAACGACTTCAAGATGCGGCTGGGTCACCGCGCATAAAACGAAAGCCATCGGCTGTCTGGGCCGATGGCTTTTTGTTTACTTGAGTTTCTTTTTGGCTTCGTACTCCCGCAGGGCGGTCAGCGCCTCGCCCGACAGCGGGTAGAGGGCCAGCATATTGAATATGGTCATCAGGCCGATGCCCACGTCGCCGAGGTCCCACACCACGGTGTAGGCCTGCATACCGCCGACGACCAGCATCACCAGCGCCAGCACCTTGTAGGCCGTCTGCCAGAACCAGCTGTCGCCGAAGAGATAGGCCACGTTGCAGCGGGCGTAGTAGAGGATGCCGATAAAAGTAGAGAAGCTGAACAGTGCCAGCGTCACTGCGATGAAGACGACGCCGAAGCTGCCCAGATGGTACTGCATCGCCGCCTGCAGAAGGTCCATGCCCTGCCGCCCGCCGGTGACGCTCCCGGGAGCCAGCAGCATCACGAAGGCCGTGCAGCTGCAGATGACGATGGTGTCGATGAGGACGCCCAGCGCCTGCACGAGGCCCATCTTCACGGGGTCGTCGCACTCGGCGGCAGCAGCGGCGCAGGGGGCCGAACCGGAACCGGCCTCGTTGGAGAAGAGGCCCCGCTTGATGCCGTTCATCACCACCGCGCCGAAGCCGCCGCCCACGGCCTGACGCAGGCCCAGCGCCTCCGAGAAAATGCGGACGAAGACATCGGGCAGCTGGGGCAGATGGGTGAGGATGATCCAGAGGGTCATGACGAAGTAGCAGCCCGCCATGATGGGGACCATGACGTCGAGGCTCTTGACGGTGGCCTCCTTCCGCAGGACGATGACCGCCGCAAGCGCCGTCAGCACCAGCGTCGTGACCAGCGGCGGGATGGAGAACGCATTCTGGAACGCCTCGCTCACCGAGTTGCTGACCACCTGACTGATGCCGCACCAGCAGATGAGGCCCGACACGGCGAACAGGCAGGCCGCCACCGAGCGGCGGAGCTTTCTGCCCCGTTTGCGCTCCGCGAGGGTGTGGAGATAGTAGGCCGGGCCGCCCCGCCAGCCGCCGTAAAGGGGGTCGGGCTGCTTGTATTTCTGGGCCAGCGTAGACTCCACAAAGGAGGTGGATGCGCCCAGCAGAGCCGTCACCCACATCCAGAACACCGCGCCTGCACCGCCCACAGACAGCGCCGCCACGACGCCCACCAGATTGCCCATGCCCACCCGGGTGGCCGTGGACACCACCAGCGTCTGGAAGGACGAGAGGCCGCTGCCCTTGTCGTTCTTCTCGCAGACCGCCGCCAGCATATCCCGGAACAGCCGCACCGGCAGAAGCCTTGTGCGCAGGGTGAAGAACACCCCTGCCGTCAGCAGTAAGATGACCATAAACGAAAGACTGAGGGTCACGTTCCCCAGATGCAGGGTGAGCAGGTCGCCCCACAACAGACGGTAGACGCCCTCGATGAGTTGAATGAGCACAGCATTTCCTCCCAGTGCTTGGATTTGGCCGTTTTTGCACAAAAACAGGCCGTCGTCCTTTATTATAGACGATTCGGCCTGTTTTGTAAATCAGGAAAGTGAAGTTCAGGAGAAAAAAGTAACGGTGCGTTTCCGATTGAAAGCGAAACTCTGCGGAATGCCAAAGCCTCCCCTCGGTAGGGGAGGTGGCACGCCGTAGGCGTGACGGAGAGGTTGAGTCCAGCAGCGGCTCACGGTAAGGCTGTCCTTCGTACAACCTCTCAGTCTGCTTCGCAGACAGCTCCCCTAGTAGGGGAGCCTCTGGCGAAGAGGGAAAGCTTCTTGTCGCAGCAAAAAGCCCCCCCTTTCGGAGGAGCTTGAAGTGCGGTTTATCAGGACAGGATCATTCTGTCATTCGCAAACTCACCGCCGCTGGCGATCTGGAACTTTGCCAGCAGGTCGGAGACCTGCAGGTTCTTCTTCTCCTCGCCGGAGACGTCGTAGATGATGTGACCCTCGTGCATCATGATGAGGCGGTTGCCGTACTTGATGGCGTCCTTCATGTTGTGGGTGATCATCATGGTGGTCAGGTGGTTCTCCTCGACGATCTTCGCCGAGAGGGTCAGCACCTTGAGGGCGGTCTTGGGGTCGAGGGCGGCGGTGTGCTCGTCCAGCAGCAGGAGCTTGGGCTTGTTCATGGTGGCCATCAGGAGGGTCAGCGCCTGACGCTGGCCGCCGGACAGCAGGCCCACACGGGCGGTCAGCCGGTTCTCGAGGCCCAGATCGAGGCTCTTGAGCAGTTCACGGTACTGCTCCCGCTCCGCCCTGGTGATGCCGATGCGGAGGGTACGGGGCTTGCCGCGGCGGGCGGCGAGGGCGAGGTTCTCTTCGATCTGCATGGTGGCGGCAGTGCCGGTCATGGGGTCCTGAAAGACGCGGCCAATGTAGGCGGCGCGCTGATGCTCGCCCAGACGGGTGACGTCCACGCCGTCGATGATGATCTTGCCGCAGTCCACGGGCCAGACGCCGGCGACGGCGTTCAGCATGGTGGACTTGCCTGCACCGTTGCCGCCGATGACGGTGACGAAGTCGCCCTCATTCAGCTTCAGGTTCAGGCCGTTCAGGGCCGTCTTCTCGTTGACGGTGCCTGCGTTGAAGGTCTTGGAAACATTTTGTATCTCAAGCATTGTTTGCGCCCTCCTTGTTTGCCTTTTTGGCCGCAGGCTTTGCGAAGTATCTGCCCTTCCAGTACGGCACGGCGAGGAAGACAGCCACAACGGATGCGCTCAGCAGCTTTAACAGGTTTGCGTCAAAGCCGAGGGTCAGCACCAGCTGGATGACGACGTAGTAGATGATGGCACCCAGAGAGACGGACACCATCTTGAGGGCGAAGTTGTGGAAGATGCGGCCAAACACAGCCTCACCGATGATGACAGCGGCCAGACCGATGACGATGGCGCCGCGGCCCATGCCGACATCCGCAAAGCCCTGATACTGGCTCAGCAGAGCGCCGGACAGCGCCACCAGAGCGTTGGAGACGGCCAGACCCAGCACGATGTTGAAGTTGGTGTTGATGCCCTGTGCGCGGGACATGGCGGGGTTGGAGCCGGTGGCGCGGATGGCGCAGCCCAGCTCGGTGCCGAAGAACCAGTACAGCACGGCGATGACCACAGCCGACACCAGAATGACCATGATGATGGGGTTGTGGAGCGCGAACTCCTTGACCCAGCGCAGGGAGATGAGCAGGTCATACTTGTCCACATTGATGGACTGGTTGGCCTTGCCCATGATCTTCAGGTTGATGGAGTAGAGGGCCAGCTGAGTCAGGATGCCGGACAGGATGGCCGGGATGCCCATAAAGGTGTGGAGCAGGCCGGTGACGAAGCCGGTGGCGAGGCCCGCCAGCACGGCAGCCAGCAGGGACACCCAGACGTTCTGGCCCGACAGCAGGCACATGACGCAGACTGCGCCGCCGGTGCCGAAGGAGCCGTCCACGGTCAGGTCCGCCACATCAAGGATGCGGTAGGTGAGGTAAACGCCGATGGCCATGATGCCCCAGATGAGGCCCTGTGCGCACGCACCCGGCAGAGCACCGGGCAGGTTCGCCAGTCTTGCAAGCATTTCCAAAATGATTCCTCCTAAATTACACTTTTTTACAGACCCGTTTGATACGGGAAAGCGGAGAAGGGCAAGAAACCGCTCTTCTCCGCTGTATTTTAGATGTTCAACCTCTCAGTCTCGCTGCCGCTCGACAGCTCCCCTAGTAGGGGAGCCTCTGGCGAAGAGATGAGGCTTTCCGCTATGCCAAGGCCTCCCCTCGATAGGGGAGGTGGCACACCGTCAGGTGTGACGGAGAGGTTGTTCCTTATCAGCCCTCGATGGCCTCATAGCCTTCGGGAGCGGTCAGGCCCAGGTCGTCGCAGATGGTCTTGTTGTACTTCTTGGTCACATCGGTGTACTCGATGGGCATATCAGAGACATTGGACTCGCCCTTCAGGATCTTGACGGCCATCTCACCGGTGGTGTAGCCCAGGTCGTAGTAGCTGATGGACAGGGTGGCCACGCCGCAGCCGGAGCAGATACCCTCCTCACCGGCAAAGACGGGCTTCTTGGCCGGGCGGCAGATGCCGTCCACAATGCCGGTGTTGGCAGCGACGGTGTTGTCGGTGGGGACATACAGAGCGTCGTTCTCGTCAGCGGCCTTCTGGCAGACGGAAGACAGGTCGTTGGAGTCGGAGAAAGCGTACTGAGTCGCGGTGACGCCCTTGGCCTCCAGATACTTCTGGACCTCGTCCACCTGATACTGGCTGTTGGCCTCAGCGGAGCAGTACAGCAGGCCGACCTTCTTGGCGTCGGGCATCCACTCCACGATCATATCAGCCTGCTGGTCCAGCGGAGCCAAGTCAGAGGTGCCGGAGATGTTGCCGCCGACGGTGCCGGAGAAGTCGGTCAGGCCCAGAGCCACGCCGTACTCGGTGACGGAAGTGCCCAGAACGGGGATCTCATTGGTGGCAGACTGTGCAGCCTGCAGAGCGGGGGTGGCGTTTGCCATGATGAGGTCAACGCCGGAGGAAACGAAGCCGTTGGCGATGGTGGCGCAGGTAGCGGAGTCACCCTGTGCGTTCTGGAAGTCGAACTTCACGTTGTCGCCGAACTCTGCGGTCAGAGCGTCCTCAAAGCCCTGTGTTGCAGCGTCCAGAGCGGCGTGCTGCACCAGCTGGCAGATGCCGATGGTGTAGGTATCGCCGGAAGCGGCAGCGGAGCCTGCTGCGGCAGAAGATGCCACAGAAGAAGCAGCCGTGGAGGATGCAGAAGAGCCGCCGCAGGCGGTCAGGGCAGCAGCAGCGCCGCAGACAGCGGCAGCAGCCAGGAACGAACGACGAGTGATTTTACGCATAATGATTACTCCCTCATTTTTCCATCTACGCGGCAGCAGGACACCGCGCCGAAAAGCATTTGAATGTCCAGCAGAGCAGCCTCTGCTTTACACTCGTGAAGTATATCACGATTTCCGTCCGATGGCAACGCCGTTTCGGTTCTAATTATCTATTAAAATGAATATATCTATCACTTTTTTCGATAGGCGTTTCTTCTCTGCTGATAGTCCGTCAGTTTTTGCAGCTCTGCGCCCAGCCAGACGAGGTTTTCTTCCAGCTGAGGGAGGTACTCTTTCTCATAGTCGAACTTAAAATAGAGTGCCTGCCAGAGCTTCGCCTGCATCCGGCGGCGCAGGGGCGGCTCAAGGGCGGCGTCCAGCGGCTCCACCACGTCTTCCAGGTCCATGCAGGTCTGCGCCCAGCGGACGTCGGTCTTTTCCCGGGCAGGGACGTCGTAGCGGGCCAGATAGTCCTCCACTTTGGCTTCGATGACACGCCCTCCACAGTCGGTGGGCTGCAGAAAGTAGCTCACCTCCCCTTCCCTGCTGATCTCCTGTGCCAGCGGGTAGAGGGCGCAGACCAGCGGTTCGGCGTCGTGGATGGCGCAGTGGTCCTCGGTGAGGAAGGGGCAGTTGTTCCGCTCCTCCTTCACGGGGGCCAGCCGCAGCACCGGCAGATGGCTCACCTGCCCGATGGACGCGCGGCAGAAGGCCCGGGCCACGGTCTGGGGCGGCAGGCGCAGCCGCCCCGCGATTCGCCAGAGGTCGAAGCCCGACAGCACGATGTCCTCCCGCCCCCGACAGCAGCCGCCGCAGCCTGCGCAGGCAAACGAGAACGCCTCGTCCCGCGCCAGCAGCGGTGTCGTGCGGGCAAAATCCACCCGTCCGCAGAGGTCGAGCTGTGAATCCTTGAGCATGTAAGTTTCTCCTGTATACTGTAGTAGATCATGTGGCGAAGTGGCAAATAAATAATATAGCTATGTTATATTTCCCCACTTCGCCAACTTGGCGAAGTGGCCTCTTTTGGCGAAGTGAGGTCAGTTCGCCAGCCGCCCTCATTCCGCCACCTTGGCGAAGTGGCTTTTCAATCGATGATACGTTCTTAATTTCCCACTTCGCCAGATAATATGCGGGTCTCAGAGAGGGGAAGGAAAACCTCTCCCTCACTCAAACCTCTTCGCCGGTATCACGATCGCCCCGAACAGCGAGGCGATATACACCACCAGCACCACGCCCCACACCTGCCAGCCGGTGGCGCGTTCAAGCAGGACAGCCCCCGCCGTGCAGGGCGGCACCAGCACCATCGACGCCATCGACCAGACCCGGAACGCCCGCAGGACGTGCTTCCAGTTTCGGTTGTTGTAATAGATGCCCGGGATGTGGATGTGGAACGCGCCCTGTGCAAAGTTGCAGATGCGGTTCTCGTCGTAGTAGCGGGGCAGGGTCTCGGCCATCCAGAACATGGCATAGGCCCCGTAGACGACGCCGAAAACCACATCGACGATGAGCAGAGCCAGCGCTCCCTCGGTGTCGGCCAGTCCCGCCGCCCAGACGGCCAGTGCTTCTGCGACGCCCAGCACACAGCAGATGACATACACCGGCAGATACTTCTTCGTCCGCGCCTGACGGCGCTCCGGCGGCTCTGCCGAAAAGGTCAGCGCCTTGCGGATGAGGTCTTCGGTCTCCTCGCGGGTGAAGCGCTGTTCCTCCTCTACCCGGCGTCCCTGCAGAAGCTCGGCCACCGTCACGTTCAGCTGCTCGGCCAGCGGCACCAACAGCGAGATGTCCGGCACACTCAGTCCCCGTTCCCACTTGCTGACGGCCTTGTCGGACACGTACAGCGTCGCGGCAAGCTCCTTCTAGGTCATCCCCTTTTCTCTGCGCAGCTGGGCCAGAAAGCGGCCAAATGCAGCCTTATCCAATTCGTACATATCTTCTGCCTCCTTGCGGGCGTCTGCCGCCCCTTTCTGGCCTTATTATACCGGGCCGCGCCCTCCCGCGCAACCGACGGGCGGTAGAATCAGCGCCCCTTCGTTTCTTTTATGAAAAAACGCCGCACAGTTTCCCGTGCGGCGCTTCGCCGTTCTATATCGATCGTCCGAAAGGCCGAGCAACCCGATAAAATAGCCTTTCATTCCCCGGCAGAGGACCTGCTCGATCAGGCCCGCCCGCCGGAAGGGATCAAGTTCAGGACTCGAAGACCTTCCTGACCGCCGGGCTTGCCTCGATGATGCGGACCAGCAGGACGCCCAGCACGGTGCAGCTGATGAGCTCACCGATGCCCACGGAGATGCCGTTGGTGACGCAGGCCAGCCAGAGGGGTGCGCTGGAAGAGGGGTCCGGGAACATCACCGCGATCTCGATGCCGATGATGACGGCATTGAAGACCACCGGGGGCAGCGAGGCCGCAAGGGCCAGACCCTTGAAGCGGATGTTCCGCAGCTTGTAGGTCACGAGGCAGGCCAACAGGGTGGCCAGAGTGCCGAAGATGACGTCCACGATGGTGGAGCCCAGCAGGTTTGCCAGGAAGCAGCCCAGCACCACGCCGAAAATGTACTCGGCACCAAACACGGGCAGCAGGCAGAGCGCCTCGGCCACACGCACCTGCACAGCGCCGTAAGAGAACGGCTGCAGTGCCATGCAGAGCACGACGTAAAGGGCTGCGACCATGCCGCAGCGGGCCAGTTTACGGACGGAAAGGTTCTGATTTTTCATCGTATAACTCCAGCGGTTTGATTTTGACCGCACGGGGACCGCCAGCCCCCGTGGGTTTGGCCCGGCATGGTTCGAGACACGCCGGGGAGCCTAAAATCCTAAGTTGCTCTTTAAGGAGCCGTACCCGCAGGCACAGCGTGAAGAATTATACCATAGTTTGGGCCGGAATGCAACGGCGATACGAAAAAAGACTGCCGCACAGCAGCAGTCTTTCCGTGATATGCTCAGTCTCGGGGCTTGCCCACATAGACCAGCGCAAGGGTGTCGGGGCCGGTGTTGGCCGAGACGACGCCGCCCAGATTGAAGGTAGTGAGCGGAGCCTTGCCGAAGGCTTTGCGGCAGGCTTTTTCCAGCTCAGCGGCCTGAGGGATGGAGGTGTGGCCGATCATATAATCGAAGTCCTCCACGCCCTCGGTGCGCTTTTTGCACAGGTCGATCATGGCAGGGATGACCTTGTCGTCGCCGCGCACCTTGCTCTCCACCCTGGTCTTGCCGTCGATGAGGGTGATGATGGGACGAATGCCCATCAGCTCGCCCATGACCGCGGCGGCGGCAGAGATGCGGCCGCTCTTCTTCATCTGCTTGAGGCTGTAGGGTCCGAGGATGACCTCCATCTTGTTCATCTGGGTCTCAAACTCGCTGATGACGTGGCGGAGCTCCGCGCCATTCTGCAGCTTGCGGGCCATCTCGCACAGATACCAGCCGAACACCATCGAGTAGGTGTGGGGGTCGAGCAGATGGATGTTCAGGTGATGTTCCGGGCGCTCCTCCCGCAGCATCCCCTGGGCCATGACGGCGTTGTTGTAGGTGGAAGAACCGGAGCGGTTGATGGGGACATGGATGACATCGGTGTAGCCCTCGTCCACATACTGGCAGTATTTCTCACAGAACTGGATGGGGGTGATGGCAGCCGTGGAGGGGATGCCCTTGGCGGCGCGCATCTTGTCGTAGAACTCCTCGGGGGTGTACTTTTCACGCTCCACGATGTCTTCGTCGTCCAGCAGGATGTGGAAGCCCATAATGTCGATGCCGTATTTCTCGGCCAGCTCCTGCGGGATGTCGCAGGAGGAGTCGGTCAAAATTGCGATTTTGCTCATAGTGTTCCTCATTTCCATTCGTAGTCTCGCAGGTGGCCGTGGTCCAGCAGCTCCGGGAAGTCCCACTGGCGCAGTACCTCGTATACGCCCACGGCGACGCTGTTGGACAGGTTCAGGCTGCGGCAGGTGTCCCGCATGGGCATCCGGATGCAGTGCTCCTGATTAGCTGCCAGCAGCGCCTCCGGCAGACCAGCATCTTCCCGTCCGAACACGAGGTATGCCCCGTCCGGGTAGGCGATGTCGGTGTAGCGCTGGGGCGCTTTGGTCGTAAAGTAGTAGAAAGGCCCGTCGTTCTTCGAGAAGAAGTCATCCAGACTGTCGTAATAGCTGATGTCCAGATAGTGCCAGTAATCCAGCCCGGCGTGCTTGAGCTTCTTGTCGTCGATGGCAAAGCCCATCGGCCCCACCAGATGGAGGCGGCAGGCCGTGCAGGCACAGGTGCGGGCCACGTTGCCGGTGTTCTGAGGGATGCGCGGCTCCACCAGAACGATGTTCAGGGTCGGTTTTTCTCTCATCGCTGTTTATTCCTCCCCCATCGGACACAGGCGGGGCAGCAGCGGCTCGAACCAGACGCCGAAGCGGGTGTCCTGGTCGCAGGGCGTTTTCTGGATGGCCAGCGCCACGAACTCTGCCGCGTTGTCTGCCGCCGCGCTCAGGGCGTTGCCCTGGATGAGCGAGCCGATGAGCACCGCACCGTAGAGGTCGCCCGTGCCGGGGAAGCTGCGGGCAATATGCAGCTTCTTGACCACGAAGCGGTCGCGGCCTGCACCGGCGCAGGCGATGTACTTGTCCAGCTGCAGGCCGGTGACCACCACGTTGGGGGTCAGCGACGCCGCCAGCTCATCGGCCAGCGCCCGGGCGCTTTCCTCGTCCAGCTGGGCGGGCAGCTCTTTTTCCAGCAGCAGGCCGGCCTCGGTGGCGTTGGGCAGGATGAGGTCGGCCCGGCGGCAGAGCTGCCGCATCCGGTCGATGAAGGCCGGGGTCACGGTAGAGTAAGCCTTGCCGTTGTCGCCCATCACGGGGTCTACCACCTTATAGGCCGAGGGCCAGAGGTCAAAGGCCTTTTCGGCCAGCGCGGCCTGCTCCTCGCCTCCGAGGTAGCCGGTGTAAATGCAATCGAAGCTCAGCCCCAGCTCCCGGTAATGTTCCAGTGCGGCCTCGCCGTAGGCGCAGCCGTCCAGACGAGCCGGTGTCCCGAAGCCGCCGGTGTGGGTGGAGAGCACCACCGTGGGCAGCGCCACCGGCTGGACGCCCATGACGCTGAGCACCGGCAGGATGACCGCCAGACTACAGCGCCCCATACCGGAAAGGTCATGGATGCAGAGAACTTTTTTCGGTTCCGTTATCTTCAGCAAAAAAGAAACCTCCTTCGCAGAATATGCCTTTTCCCATAAACCAAGCCAGCCCATAACCGGCCCAGTTTATCAGCATATCATACAGTATACCACATTTTCCTGCACAAAAAAAGCGTATAGTGAATCCTTTGGCGGAAATACTATCCTCGCAGCCCAAAAATTTTGATTCGAAGGGAGTGCCTCCTATGAAAAACGAACACACAAGCTCCACTGCCCCGCTCCTGATCGGCATGGCCGCCGGTGCCGCACTGGGTGCCGCCGGCGTCATGGCCACCAACACGAGCCAGCGCCAGATGCGCCGCACCGCCCGCAAGATCGCCAAGGGTGCTGAGCACGCCGTGAGCCAGCTGGACAAGATGGTGGGCGACTTCGTGGAGCACAAGATGGAGGGCTGACG